>Ga0075425_100000990_pt1 | contig 27255 bp, 16 predicted proteins | sample SoiMethybrSBSTD4_FD_75300 | JGI IMG/M metagenome (GOLD analysis project Ga0075425, IMG submission 75300) | Bulk soil microbial communities from a Populus tree surrounding site in Tennessee, USA - Soil MetaG P. TD hybrid SBSTD4 | ecosystem: Environmental > Terrestrial > Soil > Tree plantation...
TGCCGTTTTTTGCCTGGCCGCGCCCGGTCCTGCTCCCGTGCAACCCAAGGAAGAGGTGCAATTTTCGACAGAAAATGGCCAATACGGCGGACGCCTGGTTGTGGGCCTGCGCGCCGAGCCTAAGACTCTGAATCCAGTTACGGCAGAAGACGCGGTTTCCCGCGAGGTGATCGGCGGGCTGATGGCTGACCTGGTGCACATTAACCGCGCCACCCAGCAGAGCGAGTCCGCGCTGGCCAAATCCTGGAAGGTCTCCTCCGACGGCCTCAACTACACGCTCAAACTGCGGCGCGGCATCCGCTTCTCCGACGGCCAGCCCTTCGACGCCGACGATGTGATTTTCACTTTCGCCGTTTACACCGACGAAAAGATTGATTCCCCACAGCGCGACTTGCTGATCATTGATGGCAAGCCGATTCAGGTTAGCAAGCTAGACCAGTACACCGTGCGCTTCACGCTGGCGCGCCCCTATGCCGCCGCCGAGCGCATCTTCGACAGCCTGGCCATCCTGCCTCGGCACATCCTGGAGAAGCCCTACCGCGAGGGCCAATTCCTGCAGCAGTGGTCGCTGAACACCTCGCCTTCGCAAATTGTCGGCCTGGGCCCGTTTCGCCCGAAGCAGTACCTGCCCGGCCAGCGGCTGGTTCTGGAGCGCAACCCCTATTACTGGAAAGCGGATTCGGCCCGGCGCCGCTTGCCTTATCTGGATGAGCTTGTCTTCGTCTTTGCCGGCAATGAAGACGCGCGCCTGATGCAGTTTGAGGCTGGAGAGACCGATGTGGTCAACCGTCTCAGCGCGCAAAACTATTCTCTGCTGGCGCGGCAAAGCGCCGGTTTCCAGCTTCAAGACTTGGGCCCCAGCACCGAATACAACTTTCTGCTTTTCAACCTGAATGAGCTCTCCTCCAGCAAACTGCCTGAGATTGCGCGCAAGCAGGCGTGGTTCCGCGATTTGCGTTTTCGGCAAGCGGTCTCGGCGGCCATTGATCGCGACGCCATCGTTCGCCTCGCCTATGGCGGGCGCGGGACGTCACTTTGGGGCAACGTCAGCCCGGGCAACAAGTTGTGGGTGAACTCCAGCCTTCCCCATCCCCAGCGCTCGTTGGAAGCAGCCCGCCAGCTGCTCAAGTCCGCCAGCTTCTCCTGGAACTCCGACGGCAGACTGATGGACGCCAACCATCTGCCAGTGGAATTTTCCATCGTCGTTGCCTCTTCCAACTCGCAGCGCACGCAAATGGCCACCATCATCCAGGATGATCTCTCGAAGCTGGGCGTGAAGGTCAACGTGGTGCCGCTGGAATTTCGAGCTCTGCTGGCGAGTGTGTTTCAGAACTACAACTACGAGGCCGCCATCCTCGGCCTGGGCGGCGGCGACGCCGACCCCAATGCGGAAATGAATGTCTGGGTCTCCAACGGCAGCACTCACCTGTGGCACTTGGGCGAGACTCGCCCCGCCACCACCTGGGAAGCCGAGCTTGACCGCCTGATGAACCAGCAAATGCTCACACTCAACTACCGGCGCCGCAAGCGGCTTTACGACCAGGCGCAGCAGATCATTGCCTCCAATCTGCCCATGGTGTTCCTGGCCACGCCGGATGTGCTGGTGGCAGCCAAGCCGGGGGTGGGGAACTTTCATCCCGCGGTGCTCGAGCCCACTACGCTGTGGAACGTTGACCAGCTCTACCTCAGGCAGGGAGCGGAAATGGCGCGGTCCCACTGAAATGCCCGTTCTCACGGCCCAACCCGCGCGGCTACTGCCGTGGGATGATGAGCGCCTGATCGCGGCCTGCGGCAAGGGCAACCAGGAAGCCTGGGCTACCCTGGTGGCCAAGTACAAAAACCTGGTTTACTCCATTCCCATAAAAATGGGGCTGCGCGAGGAAGCGCCGGATATTTTTCAGGCAGTCTTCCTCGATTTACTCACCGGCCTGGCGGACCTACGAGAGCCGCAGGCGCTGCCCAAGTGGCTCATTCAAGTGTGCTACCGCAAATGCTTGCATTGCCGGGCGCACGGAAAGCGGCAAGTCCCGCTTGAGAGCGAAAAGATCGAAGCGCAAATTGATGCGGGCGCGCCCTCCCTGGAAGAAGTCCTGATTGAGGGTCAGCGCGAGCAGGCGGTGCGTGATTCTCTGCGGCTTCTGTCCCCGCGCTGCGAGCGCCTGGTGCGCATGCTGTTTTATGAGACTCCCGCCCGGCCTTACCAGGAGATTGCGCATACCTTGGGCTTGGCCACTGGGTCCATCGGCTTCATCCGCGGCCGCTGCCTCGCTCATCTTCGCAAGCAACTGGAAAGGCTGGGATTCAAGTGAGTGCCGGGCCCTCACCAGCCCTGGACCTGGAGGCGCTGATCACGCAGCTCTCGGCGCTCGCCGACGAGCATGCGCGTTCGCGCTTCATTGCCGAAAAGCGCGCCCTCTGGCAGCCTGCCGTCGTACAGGCGCTTTCCAACCGGGTTCGCGAACTGATACGCGTGGATACGGTCAGCGCCCTGCGCCTGGCGGACGCGGCCGTCGCGATTTCCGAATCTCTAGGAGACAAGCTGGCGCTGGCGCAAAGCCTGCGCTCCAAGGCCAACGCGCTTTACGCTATTGATCAGCACGCCGCCGCCGTGCAATTCCATCAGAGCGCCATAGGGCTGTTCGAGGAACTGGGAAACCGCGTGGAGCTGGGCCGCACCCTGAGCGGCTCTATTCAGCCGCTGCTTCTGCTCGGTCATTACGACCGCGCCCTGGCAGCCGCCGACCGCGCCCGCGGTATTTTCGCCGAGCAGGGCGACTCGCTCCGGTTGGCTCGCCTCGACATCAACACCGGCAACATCTACCACCGCCAGGACCGTTTTGCCGAAGCTGCCGAATCATATGAGCGCGCCTACCGCGAACTGCTGAGGCACGACGACGCAGAGGGCTTGGCAGCTGTGCTCAGCAATCTTTCCACCTGCTACATCAGCCTGAACCAGTTCGCCAAGGCGCTGGAAACCCATCGCCTGGCCCGCGCCCACTGCCAGCAGAAGAACATGCCCATCCTGGTGGCGCAGGCGGATTACAACATTGCCTACCTCTATTTTCTTCGCGGCGAATACGGCCGCTCTATCCAGATGCTGCACGAAGCCATGGCCAGCGGCAAGAAGGCCGATGACAAGTACCAGCTTGCGCTCTGCCACCTGGATTTGGCGGAAATTTATCTTGAGCTCAACCTCAACGGCGAAGCGGCCAAACTGGCGCGCGCCGCACATCAGCAATTTCAGCAGCTGGGCATGGGCTATGAAGCCGCCAAAACCCTGGTGTTTGGCGGCATTGCCGCGGGGCGCCAGGGCCAGCCCTTTGAAGCACTGGAACTTTTTGCCCAGGCCAAGCAGCTCTTCCTCCAGGAGAAAAACCAGGTCTGGCCTTCGCTTCTCGACTTGTACCAGGCGCTGGTGCTGCTGCAGGAAGGCAGGCTGTTTGAAGCGCGGCAATTGGCGGCCGACGCGCGCGAGTTCTTCGCTCCCTCCAACGTGCGCGGCAAAGCAGTCATGGCCGAACTGCTGCTGGCACGCATCGCGCTGCGCATGCAGGAACTCCCGGTCGCCCACCAGCACTGCCTGGCGGGACTCGAGCGCCTGAGCGGGCAGGAATCTCCCCTGCTGAGCTATCAGGCCGGATTCCTCCTGGGCGAGATCGAGCGCGCCCGCGGCGATGACGCTGCCGCCTTTGCCGCCTACGAGGGCGCGCGGCAAGCGCTCGACAAAATTCGCGGCCAGCTCCGCGGCGAAGAACTGAAACTTGCGTTCTTCAGCAACAAATCCGAGATTTACGAGCACCTGGTTGACCTCTGCCTGCGTGCCCGTGGCGACTTTGACGAAATCTTCGGCTACATCGAACAGGCCAAATCTCGCAGTTTGCTCGACCTCATGATTCAGCCCGCGCGCCTCTCCACGGCCGACGACTCCGGCCAAAGTGAGCTGGTGCGCTCCATCCGCGGCCTGCGCGAGGAGCTGAACTGGTACTACAACCTGATCGAGCGCGAGCAACTGCAGCCCGAAGGCCACTCCCGCGAGCGCATCGAAAAACTGGAGCGCGAGGCACAGGACCGCGAAGCTCACCTGATGCGCGCACTGCAGGAGGCCACGGTTGCCGAGGCCAATGAGGCCGGCTTCGCTATTCCGGAGGTGGCTTCGGTAGAAGAGATTCGCGCCAGCCTGGCGCCGGATACCGCTCTCGTCGAGTACTTCTCTGTTCAGGACCGCGTGCTGGCCTGCGTGCTCACCCGCGAAACCGCCGACTTTGCTGCCGTTACTCTGCAGGCGCGCGTGCGCAAGCTGCTGCAGATGTTGCGCTTCCAGCTTTCCAAATTCCGCCTCGACCCGCAGTACGTGGAAAAATTCAAAAACGCAATGTTCGACTCCATGCAGGGACACTTGCACGGTCTCTACCAGGAACTGGTGGCGCCGCTTCGGCCTCTGCTGGGATACAAACACGTCATCTTTGTGCCCCATGGCCAGCTTCACCATGTGCCTTTCCACGCTCTGTACGACGGCGCTGGTTACCTGATTGACCAGTTCTCGGTTTCTTACGCGCCCAGCGCCAGCGTCTACGCCCTGTGCCAGAAAAAGGAGGCGAACCGGGAAGGCTGCGCGCTGGTCATGGGCATCCGCGATGAGCTGGCTCCTTCCATTGAAGACGAAGCCAAAGCGGTGAGCGCTCTCTTGCCGCACTCGCAACTGCTGCTGGGCTCCGAGGCCACGGAGGACGCTCTCCGCGGCCTCGGCCCGCGTTGCCGCAGCCTGCACATTGCCACCCACGGTTATTTCCGCCAGGACAATCCCATGTTCTCCTCCATCCGGCTGGGCACTTCGTACCTGAGCGTTTACGACATTTACCAGCTCAAGTTGCCAGCCGAGATCGTGGTGCTGAGCGGCTGTGCCACCGGGCTGAATGTCGTGAGCCCCGGCGACGAACTGATCGGCCTGGCGCGCGGCTTCCTCCAGGCGGGCGCGCAATCGCTCGTGCTCAGCCTGTGGGACGTCCAGGACGCCAGCACACGCGACTTCATGGTCGCCTTCTACCGCCATCTGCAAGCGGGCGGCTCCAGGGCCTCTGCCCTGCAAAAGGCCATGAAAGAGCTGAGAGATGCCTGCCCCCATCCCTTCTACTGGGCGCCTTTCGTGTTGATAGGCAAAGACTAAGAGATTTTTTACCCTCTCCCTATATTTTTTGGCCGCCTGCCTCCCCTTATGGAATGAAAGCCGGAAAAAGACCGGTTTTCAAGAATCCCCAATCTTGGAGAGATGAGTGGAACATATTGCAGAAACCGCCTGGGCCGATTTCGTGCGCGGCCATAGCACGCCGGAAGCGAAATCGGCGATCGAGTCACACCTGGCCAAGGGATGCGCGGCCTGCTCCAGCGCCGCCGCCCTCTGGAAATCATTCCTGGAAGTTGCCGCCAAGGAGCAGGAGTACACGCCTGCTCTTCAGGCTATACGCTTGGTAGAGGCCCAATTTGCCGCCGCAAAAATTGCTGCTCCTTCCACTCCCTGCCTGGCCAGCCTGGTCTTCGACAGCTTCGCCCGGCGTTTGCCGGCCGGCATTCGCTCCGGCGCTCCGGTGGCCCGGCAAATGGTTTACGAGGCCGAAGGTCTGACCATTGATTTGCGTATTGATAAACACGCCAATTCCAAGGCTTTATCCATTGTCGGCCAGGTGCTGGACGCCAGAACTCTGCGCCTGGCTTCGGAAGCCGTAGCCGTAGCCTTGCTGAACCGGCATGGCGAGCCGCTGCAGCGCACTTCCACTTCGAACTTCGGCGAATTCCACCTGGAGGTTGCCGCCGAAGCCGAAATGCAGCTGGCAATTGAGGTGGAAGAGGGCCGGTCAGTTCGCATTCCCCTGCCCAGCTCAGGTTGTGACCACGCAGGTGACTTTGGTGAGCAAAACAGATTACGAGGACGCAGCAGAAACGATTACACCGGTAAGTAGCTGAAAAAGACAACAGTTCCTAAAATCGTTCGCATTGGGGGAGAGGGAAATATGGAAGTTCAGGCTCGCAACACCAAAACAAACCGCGGTTGGAAAAGCGGCATTCTGATGTGCGCAGCTCTGTGCTTGCTGACGTTCTTCCCCTCGTCAGCGGCGGCCCAGAGCCGGCTGATTGTCCGCGATTCACTTGGGCTTCCGGGAATTAACGCCACTTGCCTTCTGTTGGGCTGCAACGTGGTAAACGCCATCGGCGATCCGCAGGGCCAGTTATTCGTGGTCAACTTCGGTTTGCTCAGCCCGCTGACGGCGATATTGGAGCTCAAGCTGCAGCTTGGCATCGTGGATGTGGAAATTGATCAGACCGTAAACACACTCGATGCCACGGCCGGCCCAGCACCGTCGTACTTGACTAACGAAACGCCAACTAAGTATTACGGCGCCACAGTGTGGCAGGGTTATGTTAACCAGCCCGCCACGCAGTTGATCCGGCTGGCGAGGGCCCAGTCCGCGTTTAACACCACGGGGGCAGGCGTGACTGTAGCCGTCATTGACACCGGCGTGGACCCTACCAGCCCGGTCTTGCAGAACCTGCTGGTGAACGGCTACGACTTTACTCGCAACATGAGGGGCGGGTCGGAGAAATCTGACGTCAACACCTCGCCGGACCTGAGCCAGGCCGGAGCGGCGCAGGTGAACCAGCGCACGGTCGCCGTGCTCGACCAGCGCACCGTGGCCGTGCTCGACGGCTCGCAATATTCCGCTTTCGGACATGGCACAATGACCGCAGGCATCGTTCACCTGGTTGCGCCACAAGCCAAGATCATGCCGCTGAAATCGTTCACTGCAGCAGGTACCGGCTATGACTCAGACGTTTTACGGGCCATCTACTATGCCGTGAAGAACGGGGCACGAGTTCTGAGCATGAGCTTCGATTACACCGCCTATTCGCCGGAACTGGCCAATGCCATCAAGTACGCCAACAGCAACGGGGTGGTTTCCGTCGCCTCGGCGGGCAATGATGGCCAGCAAATCATGGTTTATCCGGGCGGCCTGCCGGGCGTGGTGGATGTCGCTTCCACCTCCAATCAGGACACGCAATCGGTGTTCACCAACTATGGCGCGCCGCCGGTCGACTTGGCGGCTCCAGGTGAAGGCGTGGTCACCACCTATCCCTGGGGAACCTACGCCGCGGGCTGGGGCACTTCCTTCAGCGCTCCTTTCGTTTCCGGAACTGCGGCGCTGATGCTGGGCAAGAATGGCGGCTGCTCGGTTTCCAACGTGGCCTCAGGTCTGGCCAAGGCGGACTGGATTTCCGACCCGCAGCTGGGTTACGGGCGGCTCGACACTTACACGGCGGTGCAATTCTGTCATCAATAGTCCAACCCGGTGCAGGCGCGCGGCTCATGGCGGGGCTGGCCAGCTCAACGGCTGAGTTGTACTCCCCGCTGGGCCTGCGCCTGAAGGAACTGGAAGAACAGCAGGCTGCATTCCGCAACTCCATGGTGTGCGCCTTTAACCAGTTGCTCGACCTGAAGGACTTGAACACCGGCGTCCACAGCACCCGGCTGGCGGAGTGGGCCATTCGGGTGGCGCGCGCGCTCAACATCCCTGAAGAACACATGTACCAGGTGGAAGTGGCGGCGCTGCTTCACGACATCGGGAAAATCGGCGTTCCCGACGCCATTCTGAAGAAACCCGGCCCGCTCACCCCTGAAGAACGGGCGCTGATGAACAAGCATCCCGAGTATAGCTGGTCCATCCTGCGCCTGGTGCCGGGCCTGGAACAGGCCAGCCTCTACGCCCTCCACCATCATGAGAGCGTGGACGGCAGCGGCTATCCCGCCCACCTGAAAGGCTCAAACATCCCGCTGGTCTCGCGCATTGTTTGCGTCATTGACGCCTACGACGCCATGATATCCCACCGCTGCTACCGCAAGGGCGTGGGCCACGAAGAAGCCGCGCGCCGGCTCCGCGCGTCAGCAGGCACCCAGTTCGATACCGAGGTAGTGAAGGTCTTCATTCCCATCGCCGAGGCGGAAGCTAGCGACGTCTTCGCCGCCGCCGGCACCAGCACCGCCGCCGTACTCTAGCAGCCGTCTACTCGGCCCAGCCACTCAGTTTCGGCTTACTTTGCCACTATGAAACCCTGATAATGGCTGCACCACTACCGGCATGGTTCCACGAAGGAAGGTCGCAAGCGACTCAGTTCCTCAGTTTCGCAACTGCCTTGATTTGCTCTTCTGCGCGAGCGCGAAACGGTCCGAGGACGGCCTCAAAATGGCGGCGGGCGGCTTGAAAATCACCCCGCTGTTCGCTGGCATAGCCGAGGATCAGGTTGCGTTCATTATCCGAGGGCACATTAAGCAAAGGCAGGTCGGGGGGAACCGGGGGAGGACGCAGGGCGCGCAAGAATGCGTAATTCGCGGCCCCGGCGTTGTAAGCAAGTATGTTGCCTTTGGGAGTCGCATACTCCAGATAGGGATAGGAGTCGGTGGAAATGTAGCGACTGTGCGGCCCCCCGCCGTCGGGAAGAAAGGAGATGGCTTTTTGCATGGATTCGCCGTAAAGCATGATCTCGCCCAGGAGAGAGGCGACTGACGGTATACCCAGGCGCTGTTCCTCTGGCCCTATACCGGGATCTGCATCGAGTCGTTGCGCTTTCGCAAAATCAAAGGCCAGCGGAGAGGACGAAGCAAGCAGCACGCCTTGGACCGGTCCCACAAAGAATGCCATATGTGGGAAGACCTGGGCAGCGGTATTAAAGATAGTAAGCAGATCGCGCTTGCGCATATGATGCAACTGCACCCACTGCTGCAGAACCCCGCCAGCGGCAAGGTGATCGCGGCAGAGTTCATAGAATTCGCGGTTGTATAAGTCGGCCTCTCCAGTCATCCAGATAGAGCTGACCTCGATCGTGATCAGATCGTAGCGAGTCTGCGACAGCAGGAGGAAATTTCGGCCGTCGGTGACGTGCACGTTAACCCGAGAGTCGTTATGCAGTACTCCGCCGTTCACATCGGAGAACCACAGGTCGGCCGCCTCAACCATATGCGGCGCCAGTTCAGCCACGTCAATGGACTTGAAGGGAAACAGAGATAGAGTGTGCAAGGTATTGCCGGTTCCCAGTCCAATGACCAGTGCCCGGTCATATTGCCGGGCAAAGACGGCGGGAATGAGTCCAAACCGGATTTGAGCCGAGATTTGGTTGCCGTTGTCGCCCTGAAACTTGGCATTGGAGAGGAGGGTGCGAGTCCTGCCGGTTGCAATGACGCTGGTCAGCCCGCCCTCCACATCTTCGCGGGAATACAGAACACGATCCACCTTCTGTGCTGGCGAAAAGTAAACATAGGAACCGCGCAGCAAGGTGGCCTGATTCCAGCGCGGCAAGGCGAAGGCGCCGGTCAAGAACAATGCGCAGGTGCAGGCCGCCAGCACAATTTTCCTTTTTTGCGGCATGCTCACCAGGGTCAATCCTACTGCCATCCCGAGCAGGAGATTGAGGCTGGCGAGCGAACGCAGGGTTATTTCCGATCCCAGGCGGGGCAGTACAACAAAGCCGATAACTACGGAGCCGCCGATAGCGCCGAATGTGTTGGCTGCGTAAATGGCTCCCACACTTGATGCCGCGCTGAATTCATCGCCACTGCCGCCAATACTGAGAAGGAGCGGGAAACTCATCCCCAGCAGTAGGGCCGGTATGATCAGTAAGTAGAAGCAGCAGAGGAAACGGAACAGCTCCGTGACGAGAAAGTTTGCATCGACGGAGCGCAAAAGCACCGCGGTCACTACGAAAAGCGCGGCCGCCGCGGCAAGCCGCTTTCGCGATGCAGTCCTCGGTTGCCCTCGTTTACTCATTACTCGCGTCCATAAAATGCGCAAAGCGAACAGACCGATGGCGCCGATCAGCACAGCTGTCCGGATGCTATGCTCGAAAACGTAATTCATCCGCCCCCATAGAGGAACGGTGGCAAACACAGCCGCGCCCGCAAGCAACTGCGAGGCGGATAGAGCGGGAGCCCAGAGCCGGTCATCGTGCAAGCCGCGGGAAACGAGGCGCGCCCCTAGTCCCAGACCACACAAAACGGTGAACAGCATGGAACCGAAAGCATAGACCGTGTTGCCGATCGTGAAAGCCTGCACGTGCGACCATACAACTTCATATCCGAGGGCGGTCGCCCCGGTGAGAAAGGCAAGGATATACAGCCAGCGGGTCAACCCCATCGGCGTGGGCTGTGTGCGTTGCGGCAAAGTCGGTTCCGAGGCGCTGCGAACGCGAAGCTCAAGCTTCCACACGATCACCGCAATGGCCAGGTCGGCCGCACACGCTGTCAAGATGGTTGGTCTTACTCCCAGGACTGGAATCAGCACATAGGTGGCAATCACCGTGCCCAGGGCTGCGCCTACAGTGTTCCATCCATAAAGACCATTGATTTCCGCTTCGCCTCCCAATCGCATCGCCACAACGTATCTGGTTAGCACCGGGAGAGTGCCGCCCATAAGGAAGGAAGGTATCAAGATCGGAGCGGCGGCAAGAACGAAACGCAGCGCCAGCAGGGAATATGGGCCTGAATGCCAATGGTGCCAGGCCGCCACATAGATACTTGTCACGAGTGCAAACAGGCTGGGGATAGCAAGCGTGTACAAGGCGATGAGGAATTCGAGTGCCGCATACCAGCGAAGTGAACCGGGCCGGGAATTCGTGAACTTTCCCAGAACATACGCGCCCAGGGCAAGGCCCCCAAGGAAGGCAGCCAAAACTGTGCTCACGGCTTGCGCCGTGCTGCCAAAGGTATAGCTCAGCAGGCGTGTGAAGATTGTTTCCAGGACCAGACTGGAGGCACCCGAGAGGGCAAATATTCCATAAAGGGTCCGCAGATTAGAAGAGCGCGGGACGATTGTTGACTGCACAGTTGCAGCTTGCGCCATGGGCGTTCAGTCACCGTGGTCTGGGGGATTGACTTACATTTACCACAAGAGCAGAGGATAGCGACGGAAATTACGAGGGAAATTACCAGCCTGTTCCCGAGATGGCGGACAAGCGCGCCGACGAAAGGGGCCAGCCAATACTCCCTATTTCTCCTCCCGTTTGCCACAGACCACAGCCGGCAGGTCACTCACCGGATTCACTCCCCGCGAACACGTTGATCAGCACCCAATCGAATACGGCGGCGACAAATTTAGCGACGCGCCTCAGCCGTGCCATTTATCCTGCTCCTTGTTGCAAGGGGTGATGCGGGCGACGGCGATTGAAGTTGTTTACTTTCGCTGCTCTGATATTGCGGAAATCTTAATCCGAGCAACCGGCGGGCAGCATACGAACATCGCGTGCGCTCTGGGTGCCACGAGGCAGATGACCTAGAGCGCCCTCCTGGAATGTGTTGGCTGCCCCCCAGGGATTCGAACCCCGATATGCTGATCCAAAGTCCTAGCAAGGGCTCTGAAAACAAAGAAAGTCCGGCAGTTCCCTTTGCAGAACCCGGCAAACCGCGGCAAAATCCGCACCACACACGGTCGTACTCGGGTCGCCCGCTAACCTTTCCTACAACAATCAGGTTAAGCAACGGGAGTCCCTTCGCCTCACAATAAAGAGCGACCAAATGGAACGAGTCGGGTCCGACAGCCTGAGCGGGGAGTCCCACATGCTCACCCAACTCTTGATAGGTGAACAACTGGTGATGCCTAGCTGCAAATGTAAGTAGTGGCCACGCCTGAAAGGCCCGGATAGCGCTGCGGTGCCAATGATTCTCCGGTATAAGGTTTTTACCTCCTCCCTGAAGGCTACAACGAGATAACTGACAAAACACCGACAAACTACAAAGGGCACCCGACGCTGGGTGCCCTAAGTTATTGAAAATTTGGTTGCGGGGGGTGGATTTGAACCACCGACCTTTCGGTTATGAGGGCAATTCAGCCCGTGACCCGAGCCAAAAGGAGCCAACCATACCCAATAAATCAAGTAATTCCTACTATCTCTCTGAAAAATGAGAAGGAATTTGTTCGTCTCGTTTCCGCCGTCAGGCACTCGGCAGGTTTAGGTTGCGGTCCTCGGAAATCGCACCGCTTTTTGGGTCAGTGCCTTTTCGCCTACCAAATCACCTTCAGGGCCAGCTGGATCTGGCGGGATGTGGTCTGGGTGGAAGTAATAAGACCGGCGCTGGCGACCGGTTTGCCGCTCTGGTCGAAGACGGAGAGATTGCTGGTGGGCGAAGCGAAGTTGGTGTGATTAAGGATATTGAAGAATTCTGCCCTGAATTGAACGTTCACGTTCTCTGACAGAAGCCGGACACGGTTATTTTTGAAAACCGAGAAGTCCAACTTGGACAGCCCTGGTCCAATCAGAGAGTTGCGGCCCAGATTCCCCCACCGATTGCCGGGGACCGGAAAAACAAGACATTGCGTCTTGATGTAATGGCTTGGATCTCCGGGGTTGGTGAGAGTGTCACAGCCTGGTCCGGTGAGCCGGTCCGGCGGCTCACTGGTTTCGTCCAATTTCATACCCACAGGGTCTCCGCCAAGAATGGGTGTAAAGGGCTGACCACTACTTGCTTTGTACAGTCCGCCTAGCTGCCAGCCCGTAAGTACCCATTTTGCCGCCTTGGTGTTCCAGACCAGGCCCGGCATCTCCCAGGTCAAGCTTAGGACAAAGCTTTGGGCAACGTTGAAGTCTGAGAGTCCCCGGGAAGTCCGTTGATCAAAGAACAGCTGATTAAAGAGTCCATTAGGAAAGGCATCGTCGGCTTCGGTGGCCGAAAGGGTATCAATGCTCTTGCCCCAGGTGTATGCGGCATGAAACTCGACGCCGTGGCTCACGCGCTTGGCAATATCCGCCTGCAGAGCGTCGTAAAACGAGTTCGCCTGCCATAAGGTGGCGTCGATGCGGCCAAAGTTGGGATTCAATTTCTTGCTGGTGGATACAGGAGGAAATACGTACCCGATCGAGGTGAGTCTTGGCAGCACCATGTCAATGTTGTCCACACGATAGGGCTGATGGACTCCCCGCGATCCCACATAGCCGAGCGTAACCGAAAGCGTGGAAGAGAGCTCTCGTGCCACTCCCAGATTCCACTGCATCACGTAGTTGCGTTTGGGATTGTGCTGAACGTATGTGGCGAGCGCAGAAGTTGATGCCAAACCAAATTGCTGAAAAGCGCCGGTCGGGAAAGAACCCGGAGGGAGGGATGTTGCATATATTGATTGCACGAACGGCACCGCACGCTGAAACGAGAGATTGAACTCGTAAGGCAGCGGCAGCACGTCGAAAAGCCCAAAGCCGCCGCGAACCAGCGTCTTACCAGCGTGTGGATTCCACCCGAAGCCCACGCGGGGTTCGAAGTTGCGCAGGGTGGGATTCAGGAAGAAAGGCGCACCCACACGCGGCTGAGCATCCGTAAGGTTGCGTAAGTTGGAAATACGGTTGTGCGCCTCGGTGGGAACAGTCACCATTTCGTAACGCAGCCCGGCATTGACAGTGAAGTTCTTTTCCACCCGGATGTCATCCTGCCCATAGCCGGCGACCAGCGTCTCGCGCAAGCCTACGTCGGGAACCCGGCGAGTAGCCATTCCCTGAAATACCAGCGGGCGGTTGGTCAAAAAATTTGTTACGGAGTCATAGCGGAAGACGCCGTTCGTGTTGCCAAAGGTTAACTCATTGCTTTGCATCCGCTCTATCACTCCGCCAAATCTTATGGCATGTACACCGCGCGTGAACGAGAGGTCATCACCTCCCTGGAACGAATTCCAGAAAAGAAACCTGCTGGATGGGAGAGGCCCTTGTGTAGTTGGCGCGCCGTCGAAATCAGTGATTCCCGGTACCGCCTGTACTCCTCCGGCACGGCCTCCGGGTTGGAAGCCATAGGAGGAGTCAAGCATGAGAGGGTTCAACACCTGGGACACTCCCCCGACAATGCCCACGGCACGGGTGAACCCGAGGCGCGCCGCATTCAGCAGTTTCGGGCTGAATGTGTGCTGTTCATGAACGGCGACAACCTGACGGCCAGAGACAATATTGGAACGCAGCTCATCAAAATTGTCCGGCTGTACCGTTTTCGAGCTGTCCCGCATGTAAGTGCCGGAGACAGTATCCTTTTCTGAAAACTTGCGATCCACTCTTACCGTGAAGTAATCCTCATTGGTGACCTGCTGCCCGGCAAAGCTAAATATTCCGGTATCGCCGCCTGCGAGCAGTGGCCCATTCGGCAAGGGATAGAAAGCCGCAAGAAACCGCGCAACCGCCGGATCCACCGCCACTGGACCGGTAGAAAGTTGTCCCCTGCGCGCTGCGGCGGAGGGTACCGTATCCACAGTAGTCACTCCTAGTGACTGACGCAATCCCTCGTAGTCCCCAAAGATAAAAGTGCGATCTTTCTGCAGAGCTCCTCCAGCCGAACCGCCGAACTGATTACGCTTGAAAGGGGGAATGCGGCTGTCAAAATAGTTGCGCGCATCCAGAACACTGTTGCGCAGAAACTCGTAGAGGTCGCCGTGAAACGCGTTCGCCCCCGAACGGGTCACGGCGTTGATCACGCCTCCCGAAGTTCGGCCATACTCCGCAGGATAGTTGTTGCCGAGCACGGAGACCTGCTCCACGGCGTCTATTCCCAGGTTATCGCCCAGCACGCTGCCGGGAGCGCCGTTGGAGTAATCATTGATGCTGATCCCATCCAGGCGATAGCTGTTCTGATCAGGACGCGCTCCCGAAACACTCACTGCCGCCCCAAACCCACGGTCGGCATTCCCGGTTCCGTTGGCATTTCCCGCCTGCACACCTGTAACACCGGCTTGCAATGTTGCCAGTTGCGCCCAGTCGCGTCCGTTGAGGGGCGTATTGCGTACGGTTGCGGCTCCGACGTTCCCGGCAACGGAACCGGAACTCTGGGCAACTGCCGCGGACGGCGCGGCCAGTCGGACAATCTGCGCCGGGTCGCCCACTCGCATCAGAACATTTACAACACGGCTCGCTCCTTCCGTCACCCAGACTCCTGTCCAGACTTGGGTTACAAATCCGGGAGCAGAAAAGGTAATTTCGTAGCTCCCGGGTGGCAGATTGGCAAAGCGGTACTGGCCTGTGCGATCTGTGGTGGAGTTGTAAGGGACCTTGCTCAGCATCCCTAGACGCACGTGAACACCCGCCGCCGGGGCGCCCTCAGCCCCGCGCACGATGCCGCCTAGTGCCCCTCCCTGGCGCTGGGCAACCGTCGCGACAGGGCTCAGCAGCACACACGACAGTAAGACAAGAGCACTGAATCCAGTAAGGGTGGGTATTGGACCGGTTGTACACATTTGCGAGAATCGGCTGAGAATCGGCCGTTCCAGATGAAGGGCACTCTAGCACTGCCTACCTTAACTGTCACTTAAACCCTGAGAAAAGCTTGTATCGCTTCTCCTGGGAGTGGCACCTTGCCTGCCGACGCGCAGATTCACAACACGGCACGGAGAGTCAAGGTTATTGCCACTTCGCCCCGGCGATAGGGCAGCAACTGCGGGCTAGCCCAGCCCGAGTAACGTGCGTAGCATTTTCCCGTTTTTCAGCCTGGGTTAAGCTTGGCTGGCTATTCTCTCCAGCCAGAACGTTATGATCGTTTCCGTGGCGCAAACTCCAGGAGGTGTGATGCGAAAAGTAATCGTGATCGGCAGTTTGGTTATTGTTATGTCGCTGGTGGCGACTTGTGTCGCGCAGTATGCCGAAGCAGGACAGAGCGGTCCGCAGAGTGCAGGACGGTGGATTGCCATCCGCGCCGGGCGAATGTTCGACGGCAAGTCTGACCATCTGGTGTCCAACCAGACGATTGTCATCCACGGCGAACGCATTGTGGAGGTTGGCCCCAGCGAACGGGTCAAAATTCCCGCCGGAGCCCAGGTGATTGACTTGAGCCGCGCTACCGTACTGCCGGGGCTGATTGACGCGCACACCCACGTGTTTGCCAACAAAGAAGAATTCTATGAGGAGATGCTGAAGGAGTCGTTACAATACCGGACCTTGCTGGCGCTGGTGAACGCGGAGAAGGACCTGAATGCCGGCTTCACCACGCTGCGCGACGTGAAGACTGAGGGCGCGATGTACAGCGATGTTGATCTGCGGAATGCGATCAATCGTGGCCTCGTCTCCGGCCCGCGCCTGCTAGTGGCTACCCGCGGCCTGCAGAGTACCGGCGGCTTCCGGCCAGTGGGCTACGCGCCGCAGCTGGAGTTGCCCACTGCGGAAGAACAGGTGGATTCGCCCTGGGAAGCGCGGCGTGCTGTCCGCGAGCAGATTCTTTACGGCGCCGACCTGATCAAGCTGTATGCGACCAACCAATTCAAGTTTGACACCAAGGGCCACATGAACATCCCGCCTACATTCGATGAAGAGGAAGTCCGCGCCATAGTTGAGGAAGCGCATCACCGTTTCAAAAAGGTGGCCTGCCATGCCTTCGGCGGCGAAGGCCTGCACTACTGCATTGACGCGGGGGTGGATTCCATCGAGCACGGCGTACAACTGGATGACGCCGCCATCAAGGAGATGGTAGCCAAGGGAATTTACCTGGTTCCCACTCTCTACCATTACCAACTGATGAAGCCGGGGCAGATGAAGGAGTTCAACGGCAATAGCATCGCCGCAGTTTCCGAGCCCAGCTTCCGCAAGGCAGTGGCGGCAGGCGTGAAGATCGCATTCGGCACCGGGGTGGGTCCCTTTCCTCATGGCACGCAGGCGAAGGAATTTGAATGGATGGTGAACTTCGGGATGACGCCAGCTGCGGCAATACGAGCAGCCACATCAGTGGCCGCCAACCTGCTGGGCTGGCAGGATCGGGTGGGCTCCATAGAAGGCGGCAAGTTCGCCGACCTGATTGCCGTCTCCGGCGATCCGCTGGCAGACGTCAGTGAACTGGAACGCGTTAAATTCGTGATGAAGGGCGGGCAGGTGGTCAGGAACGACTTTAAGTAGCGCGTCTGTATTCAGCGGCTGGAGCCGGGTTCATCAGCCGGAAACTGCCGACGCTATGGCTTCTCCCAGCTCTGTTGTTCGGGCCTTGCCGCCGATATCGGGCGTGCGCGGGCCGTTGTGTCCCAGCACGGTGCAGATTGCGTTCTCTACCGCTGCCGCGGCGGCGTGTTCTCCCAGGTGGTCGAGCATCATCGCACCCGACCAGATCTGCCCGATGGGATTTGCGATTCCCTTGCCGGCGATGTCGGGGGCCGAGCCGTGCACCGGTTCGAACATTGAAGGGCAATCGCGGTCGGGATTCAGGTTGGCTGAAGGCGCTACGCCGATGGAGCCGGTCACCGCTGGCCCCAGATCAGAAAGAATGTCTCCAAACAGGTTGGACCCCACCACCACGTCGAACCAGTCGGGGTGGCGGACAAAATGGGCGGTCAGAATATCAATGTGGTACTGGTCGGTACGCACGTCGGGAAATTCTTTGGAGATAGCGGCGAAGCGCTCATCCCAGAACGGCATGGTATGAATGATGCCGTTCGATTTGGTAGCGGAAGTGACGTGGCGCCGGCGTTTGGCCGCCAGCTGAAATGCAAAGCGCATGATGCGGTCGCACCCGCGCCGGGTAAACACCGACTCCTGCACCACAAGCTCAGCATCTGTGTTCTGAAACAGGCGGCCGCCAATATTGGAGTACTCGCCTTCGTTGTTCTCGCGCACCACGCAGAAATCAATCTGGCCCGGGTTCTTCAGCGGTGTTTCGATTCCAGGCAGCAGGCGTACCGGGCGCAGATTCACATATTGCCGAAAACCGCGCCGGATGGGGATCAACAGTCCCCAAAGCGACACATGGTCGGGAACTCGCGGATGACCGACAGCGCCCAGGAACACCGCGTCGAAGGAGCGAAGCTGCTGCAGGCCGTCTTCGGGCATCATGCTCCCGGTTTTCAGATACGTTTCGCAGCTCCAGCCGAATTCTTTCCAGGCGAACTCAAAGTTGTGGCGGCGGGCCGCCGCTTCCAGCACGCGCATGCCTTCGGGCACCACCTCGCGGCCGATGCCATCGCCGGCGATAACGGCGACTCTGTAGGTTTTGCTCATAGTGATGGCGGTTATGCCTGTTTGCCCCAGAGCGCCAGCAATCGGCGCACATCATGCACGCTATCCAGCGCGCGCACCAGTTCCACCAGGGCGTCGGCGTTCTGCTTCGGCCACTTGGCAAAGGCGGCGTTGCCCTGGAATTTGGCGGCCACTTCGTCATAGGTCATGGGATTGGCGGGGCTACCCTTGGCAAAATCGGCACGGCCCTGGAGAACTTTTCCGTCCCTTAGGTGGATGTGGATGATGGTGGTCATCCTGTCGTATCCCGCTCGTTCTGCTTCGGGATCAACATAAAAATTCACCCGCCGCAACATGGCCTGCGCTTCCGGACGGTTGACCGCCTCGTCGGTATAGTCTCCCAGCCCCGCATTGCCATACAGCAGGAGGATAGCCATGCAGTATTCCATGCTGAACTTGGCCTGCAAGCCGGTGGTGGGATGGTGATGAATGAGGGCGTTAGGCATGTTGTGGTTGGTGCCGACATCCACCTTTTCAACCTGTTCCGGCTTGAGGTCATTGGTGCGGATAAGGCGCAGCATCTCGGTCATGCCGGGATGAGTCAATGAACCAGAGGGGAAGGGCTTGATCGAGACACCAGGCGAAGCAAAAGTCCAGGGATTACCCAGCTTGTTCTGAATAAAGGAGGGCTCGAAAGTTCCACCGTAGGCATGGAAGAAGCCGCGGGGCGCTTCCAGGATCTGCTTGGCGGCGGTCCAGCCGAGAGCGGCCAGGTCGGCGGCGAAAACTCCGTTCTCCGCGGCGTGGCCGGCGTGAAAGGGCTTAGTCATGGTTCCGAAATTCTCGCGAAGGCCGGCGCCCTTGCTGGCTGCTATGCCCAACGTGCGGAGGGTCTGGTCCAGGTCAAAGCCGCGCAGCCTGGCGGCAGCGGCGGCGGCGCCCAGCGTGCCGATGGTACCAGTAGAATGGAAGCCATCTTCATAGTGACGAGGCGAAATCGCCTCCGCAATTTTGCACTCCACCTCCACCCCGGCGTGATACGCGGCCATCAGGTTCCGCCCCGAGACCGGTTTTGTTTCCGCAACGGCCAGCGCAGCTGACAGTACCGGAGCAGTGGGATGCGTGAGCAGACCGTACACGCGGTCCTTAGCGGCGGCCAGCTGCGTATCATCAAAATCGTCATTGTGGATGGCGACTCCGTTGGCGAATGCGGCGAAGCGCGGCGCCACCTTCAGCGCAGTCCCGGCCACGGTGGCTTCTCCCGGCTGGAAGCCCCCTTGCTCCAGGTATTTGTGCACCAGAGGGCCGGTCTCGCCCACCGAGCCGGAGAGCGCCAGGCCAAAGCCATCCAAAATGTCTTTCTTGCCAAGTTCGACTACTTCGCCGGGAATATTTTCATACCTGGTATTGACGATGAATTCGGCGACATACCTGGTCAGGCCTTCCACGTGGGGAAACGGAGGAGGACATGCAGTTGTGTTCTCGCCCAACATGGTTGTGCCTTGTCCCACAACACCCAGCGCAGCCGCGGTTGCCGAGCTGCGAAAGAAATCGCGTCTGTTCATCATTCCTGAGCCTGCCACTTCTATTTTTTTTCTTAACCACCGATACTGCGCGAGTGTAATTTGCCGACCTTAACCCAACCTTAATAGCGGGGGCAAGCCGGCACGAGAGGGCACCAACTCCAGTAATAATCCCCAACTGCCGCCGACTTCCGAGCTCCTGGTCCAGAAACGGCGTCAGCTGTGTTACTGCGGCACTCTTCCGGCCTGTTTTAAGGGACCCTTAAGGTGCCGCGCCGTAGGCTTCTCGCGTGCTGCCGTCAGGCACGAATTCCAATTGTGGAGGATTCAAGTGAACAGATTCAAAGCGCTGATTTTGGGCACTCTCATTGTGGGATTGCTGGCGGTTGCGTGGGGTGCAAAAAAGTCGGTGCTGGAGCTTTCAAAATCGGTTCCGTTGCCGACCCTTCATGATGGAGACTTCGACCACTTCGCGGTTGATCTGACCGGCCACCGCCTGTTTGCCGCCGCGGAGGAAAACTCCAAGCTCCTGGTGTTCGACCTGGAAACCAATAAATTGATTCACACCATCACCGATCTGAAAGCGCCACACTCGATGGTGTATCGCAATGACCTGAAGAAGCTTTTCGTCGTGGATGGAGATTTGGGTTCGGTGAAGATCTACGACGGCAGTTCCTACAAGCCGCTGGGCGACATCAAACTGCGGGACGGCGCCGATTCGAGCGTTTACGATCCTGCCACGAAGTACCTGTACGTGGTGGACGGCGGAGACGACGGCCACCTGCCGAACTCTTACATCGCGGTGGTGGACACCACGAATCAAAAGCAGCTTAACGAGACCAAACTGGATTCGAATGACGTAGAGGCGATGGCGCTGGAAAGCTCCGGGCCTCGCCTGTTCGTAGACATCCGAGGGAATAATGCGATCGAGGTGTTTGACCGCAATAAGCTGACGAAGCTTGCAACCTGGCCGTTGCCAGACGATGCCAAAAAGCCGACGGCGCTCGCCTTCGACCAGAGCGGGCATCGCTTATTCGTCGGCACGCGCAACCCGGGCAAGCTGGTGGTTCTCGATTCAAATACGGGGAAGGTGGTAGCGGACCTGCCTTCCGCCTCCATGGTTGACGACATTGCTTATGATGCCTCGCACAAACGCATTTATTTCGCGGGGACCGATTTCCTGTATGTGTTTCAGCAATCCAGTCCCGATCATTACACGCTGGAAGAGCAGGTTCAGACGGGTTTCCGGGCGAAGACGGCGATCTTTGTGCCGCAATTGGAGCGCTACTATTTGGGAGTGCCGCACCACGCGGCAAAAACTGCTGAACTGCGCGTTTACAAGGTGCTGCCATAGGCCTGCCCCGGGAGCCGAGAATGAATTGCCGTGCGAAATTATTATTGATGGCTGTGCCCTGCATTCTGGCCTTGGGCGTGCCGGCACTAATTGCGGCCCAAAGTACCCGTCTCTACGTGGCCAACAGTCGCGGCGACGACGTGACTGTGGTGGACCTTGGCACCAGGAAGGTGGTTGACCATATCAAAGTCGGCAACCATGTTCACGGCCTGGCCATCCAGGCGGACGGCCGCCGTTTGTTCGCAACCGTTGAAACTGAGCACACGCTTAAGTTCATAGATACAGCTTCCGACAACGTCACCGCTTCGGTACAGCTGACCGGCAAGCCGAACGAGTGTGCAGTCACGCCCGATGGTAAGTATGTCGTCGTACCCATTCGCGACGGCAACAGCGTGGACATTGTGGATGTAACCCAGCAGAAGGTCGTCAAGATCCTGCCCATTCATGTTCCGCACAACGCATTCGACGCAGGCAGCAACCGCTACATTTTCGTAAGCTCGATGGACGATCATGAAATAGATGTGATTGATCTCGCCAAAATGGAGTATTCAGCCCACATTCCCGTGGGTGGAAGGCCGCGCCCTTATGTGGTGGTTCCCGATGAACAGAAGATGTATGTGGCAGTGAGCTATCTACACGGCTTTGAAGTTGTGGACATTCCCAGCCAGCGCGTGGTCCAGCGGGTTGAGATCCCAGCTCAGAATCCGCACGCGACCTTGGGTCCATTCGAAACCCCCGACACGTTCACTCATGGCCTGGGAGTGAGCCCGGGTGGCCGGGAGGTTTGGGTAACGAGTGAAATGGACAACGCCATGTATGTTTACGATCTCAAGAAGAAAAAGGTGACGGCGCGCGTGCCTACCGGCATCGGCCCGAACTGGGTAACTTTTTCCCCGGATGGAAAGTACGTATGCGTCAGCAATGCGGGCAGCGACGATGTTTCTATTATTGACGTAAGAACCCGGCGGGAGGTGGCGCGCATCAAGACCGGCAGCCAGCCCAAGCGGCTGTTAGCGGCACAAATACCGGCCCCCGCGGTTGAATCAGCTGACAAGAATTAAAGAGCCCTCGATTCAACCGATGGCGTGGTATTAGGACAAGCCGCTAGCGAAGGCTCATCCCCTGAGCTAGGGAATACTTGCCTGCTTTGGCCTGGCGGTCACGTTGCTGATGCCGCCTGCGCACCACCACAGTGATCGTGAAAGCTGCCACGATCAGACCAAAGCAAAATTCGACAAAAAGCTTTTCAGCGTCCAGCCAGTCGGTGGGCCGATTTTTCAGCTTGGTATCCGTCAGCAGACCGTGGACGAACCAGGCGAGTGCGGCGGGGTAGTTCAAGTAATGCAGGCGTTTCCACAGGTTGCGGCCGATACTTAGCCTGGCCAGCGAAGTAAGCAGGACGATCAGCACGAGGTACAGCGAAATAGCGCCGATGGTATTAACGGTTGGTTGGCTGGGTGAATGGACGGGAAGCAACAAGTCCATAACACGAAACCTGGGCGAGCGCAGCAGCAACAGTACCGCGGGATGTATTAGCACGGCCGTAAGGGCCAAATACGCGGTCCAGCGATGAAAGAGAAATATGTTGATGCGCCGGTGCGGCCAGTGCCGATACGGGCTGTAGCGCGCAGCCATGAGAAGGCCAAGGCCGGCGTTGAAAGTAAGCAGGAAAACCGCTGCCAGAGCGAGGTCTGCTGAAGCATCGAGTACGGTCATCCTTGCGCCCTGTTCACGGCCCGAATCATCCTTCTTCTGAATATTCCATTCTGCCCGTCGCGGCGAGGTTAACAGACTCTGACCTGGCGACGAGAGTCAACGCCAGACAAGAAGGTTCAGAGCGGCCAGGCTGAGAAGTCAGGCACGGGATTCACTCTTACAGAATCCCATGCCTGTTCCCCTTGAATGTCGCGACTCCTAAAAGATGACCTTTATGGCGAACTGAATCTCGCGCGCCGTGGTCGTGGTTGAGGTCAGCAAACCAGCCACCCCCGTGGCCGTTCCTGTGCCGTCGAATATATCGGTGTTGTCGGGCGTGATGGGAGGCGCAAAGTTGGGATGGTTAAGGATGTTGAAGAACTCCGCGCGGAACTGCACGTTGAAGTTCTCCGAAATGCTGCGGATGTAGTTGTTCTTGAAAATGGAGAAGTCCGTTTCCGTAACGCCGGGACCGATCAACACATTGCGGCCGGAATTGCCGCGGAGGTTGAAGCAGAGCGGGAAGGCCACGGGAACGCCTCCGTTACTGGGCGGCGCCTTGTCACAGTTGGCTTGCCAAAAGGCCAGGTTGGGAACGGTTGGAACTGCGAAACATTGGGTCTTGATGTAGTTGGTGGGATTTCCCGGATTGGTGAGGGTTTGGCAACCGGATCCTCCCAGCCGATTGGGCACATCCCAATCATCGCTGCTGAGAGAATTAAGGGGGTCAGACCCGGTTCCGAAAGTAGCCGTGAAAGGCACTCCGTCACTGGCGGTGAAGATCAGCCCCAGTTCCCATCCTCCCAGAGCCCAGCCAGCCGGTCCTTTCAGCGCTTTGGGCGAAGGCACGATCCATGTGCCGTTCACCACCAGTGTGCGCCCGACGTTGAAGTCAGAGAGGCCGCGGTTGAGCTTCATGTCGAAGAAGGGGAGGCTGGAAATGGAGTTACCGAAAGTGTCCCCTGCTACCGAAGCTGAACCTGTGTCTATGCTCTTGGACCAGGTATAAGTGCCCTGTACCTGGAAACCATGGCTCATGCGCTTGGCCAACTGCATTTCCAGCGCGTTGTAATAAGAGTGGCCTTGATAGAGGATGCCGCGAATAGCGCCAAAGTTCTGGTTGAAGGGGACGGCAGCCTGGCCGGCGTTAGGCCCGCCAACAAGGTTGCCATTTGCATCCACCTGCGGCCAGAGATATCCGAAGGGAGTTTTGACCGGCATGATCTGGTCAAAATTGTCCACACGGAAGGGTTGATGCAGGCCGCGGGAACCAACGTAGGCAATCATCCCCGCCAGACTAGGGGTGAGCTGCTGCTGAATATTGAGATTCCACTGCATCACGTAATTGCGCTTGGGATGGGGCTCGAGATAGGTTTCCTGCACCTTATTCCCCGGCAATACCGCAGGAAGGTGGGAGAAGAACTCGCCGGGGGTGACATCCCCGAGGTTCGTATATTGGAAAAAGGGGAACGCCTGCGTGGTTAGAAGTACCATTTGATAGGGCAATGGTTGGACATCGAATACTCCAAACCCTCCGCGGACTGCCGTTTTTCCATTGCTGCGGGGGTCCCAGGCGAAGCCGAGGCGCGGCTCGAAGTCGCGCAGAGTGGGATTGCTGAAGAAGGGCTCACCCAGATGGGGAGCGGGGTCAGTCAAGACGCGCAAGTTTGCCAGCTTGCCGCTGGTCTCCGTCGGGACGGTTGACATTTCGTAGCGTAAGCCCAGGTTCAGCGTTAGATTTGGCCGCCAACGCCAGTCGTCCTGCAGGTAGAGGCCTAACAGGGTCTGGCGCAGATTGCGGGGCGAGAGCGTCTTGGCCAAACCGCCCTGAAATTTGCTCGGATTATTAGTCAGGAAATCCTGGAGGTTGCCAAACCGCCAGATTCCATTGGGATCAGTGTCAGCAATTACGTTGAGCAGCATGCGTTCGAGCGAGACCCCAAAATTGATGGAGTGCTTGCCTTTGGTGAGGAAAGCGTCGTCGTAAGCCTGGATGGAGTTCCAGTGGTAGAAGTAGGTCGGGCTGCCACCGACTCCTCCGGTGAAAGGAGTCACTCCATCCATGATGACCTGGGAGGCAGCCCTGCCCGCAAAGGACCCTAGAGATTTATCAGACGACAGGGGATTGATAGGGGTAGAGCTGTCGTTGTTGTTTACGGCTTCATGATTGCCGCCAATACGAATCGAATTCACCAGGCTGGAACGAAAGCTGTGCGTCTCCTCCAAAGCGGCAATCTGCCGCGCCGTTGTCGTATTAAACTCAACATTGTCTAAACCGTCCGGAGAAGAGTAAGGCGTCTTGTCGTAGACATAGGTACCGAACAAGCTGTCCTTGTTCGACAGTTTGTGATCAACACGCGTGGTGAAGTAATTCTCCGTCACCACCTGCTGCCCGGCAAAAGTAAAGACTCCAACATCGCCATTTCCGAGAATTGGGCCATTGGGGACATGCCAGAACGGCAGATATGCCTTCGCGGCCGGGTCCACCGTGATGGGGTTTGTTGTGCAAGGATTGCTGGGATCGCCACCGGGGATTGAGCACAGAATGCCATTGCGCGCCGCTGGCGAGGGCACGGTCGTGAGCGCGGTAATACCCTTAGACTGGCGTATGCCTTCATAATCGGCGAAGAAGAATGTACGGTCCTTCACGATAGGCCCGCCAATCGCGCCGCCAAATTGATTCCGCTTGAAGGGCGGGATGGTCGAGCCGTCGAAGAAGTTTCTGGCGTCGAGCGCGCTGTTGCGGAGAAACTCGTAAGCGCTGCCGTGAAAGCGATTAGTCCCGGAGCGCGTAATGGCATTTACCACGCCACCTGAGGTCTTGCCATAGTCCGCGGAGTAGTTGGTGGTCAACACCGAGAATTCCTGGATCGCATCCACGCCCAAGCTGCCGCCCAGCACGCTTCCAGGAGCCCCATTGGCGTAATCGTTCAGACTGATGCCATCCAGCCGATAGTTATTTTGTTGCGGACGGGCGCCAGAGATGGTCAGTTGTTGTCCAAACCCGCGATTTCCCCGGTCGGTGCCGCTTGCGAACGAGGGCTGAGTTGGGACCCTGTCCACGCCGGGCTGCAGGGTCGCCAAGTCGGTCCAACTGCGGCCGTTCAGGGGCAGTTCGCGCACCGTCGTGGCGTTCACCACAGCACTGATGTCCGAAGTCCCCAGTTGTACCGCGGGAACCTCGCTGGTCACGACCACGGTTTCCCCGGTGGTGCCGACCTGCATCGTCACGTCTAGAACTTGAGTTGCGCCGACGGTCAGCAGGACCCCGCGCCGAACTTCGGTACGGAATCCTGTGGCTGTGCATTTCAGTTCGTAGGTTCCAGGCAGCAGGTTGGGCGCGGTATAAAGGCCATCGGTGTTCGCTGCAACGTTGCGTGATACTCCCGTCGCTTCATTTGTAATAGTGATCGAGGCTCCGGGAACCACCGCGCCCGACGGATCCTTCACCGTACCGGAGATTGTGCCTCCCGCCACCTGGGCAGAAGCTGGGATAGCCAGCAGGACACCCATCAATCCGCAACCAATAGCCGCCAACACTCTCAAACGTGTAATGGAAAACATGCCCGGTTCCTCCTCGTCGAAAAGTGTCAGACCAGCTAATTAATGCGCACGTGCTAAGAATGACTTCGACTTACCCGGACCGATCCCGAACGCAGGGGGACCATCTTTCGCATTGTTCCGGCAGTGCAGGCACAACTATCGGAATCCAGCTATTGCCGCCTCCTGTAATAGGAGTTTGCGGCCGCCACAATCAGTGACGCGAAGCTTACAATCCTTACATTAACCAAAGCTTAAGATCTGCCCGAAAATGTTTCGCCGCGGACATGGGCGAGAGTGATCTGTGTAGCAGCAGGCGCACTTGGACAGAGTGACTGGAAGAGCGAAGTGCCAATCAGCGAGGGCGGGCGGCGGGGCGGCCGCCCGCACCTCCTGGCTTCACTTGCCATAGACCAGCAGGCGGAAAGTACCTGGAATAGCCGACGGACGTTGCCCGGCAGCGGTCTTCGTGAAGTCAGCCGTGTCCGCAAGCAAATGGTTGGTCTTCCCGTCTACCCCCATGGTTTTTGCGCCGACTTCGGTGTCCACGGTTTCCACTTCGCTGAACTTATCCGGTGTGTCCTCGTGGAAAATATGGATCTTGCCTGCCCGGGTAGAAACGAATAGCAGGCCTGTTTCCGGCTGGAATACGTTGGCATCCGCACCCTCGGAAACATCGAAGGATTGGACCACCTTGCCGCTATCGGCATCCATGACCACCATCTTTGCCGGCTTGCGGCCGGAAACGAAAAGGCGGCGGTGCGCCGCGTCCATGGTGATGGGCGCGGGCTCGCCGGCCGGGGCAATCGGCCAGCGCGATTTTATTTTCAGCGTTCGCGAGTCGAGCACCACCACTTCACTTTTGTCCTCCAGATTGTTGTAGATGGTTCCCTTGCCGTCGGCGACGGCAAACTCGGGTTTGCCGCCCAGCTTAACCGTTGCAACTACTCTCCTCGTCCTGGGGTCAATCACGGTGGAGTTTTGGCTGTCACCATTGAAGGTAAAGATGTGCCTGGAGGCGGGATCGTAGATAACGCAATCTGCATCATCGGCGGCGGCTACCTCGCCGACTTTCTTCAAGGTCTTGATGTCGAAGATGCCCACCTTGGCGGCATCACCGTCCGTTACAAACCCCAGCCCGAGGCTCTTGACCAGCGCAATGCCGTGATCCCGCTGGAAGCCGGAGATTTTGCCGATGACGGCGCCGGTATCGGC
>Ga0075425_100000991_pt1 | contig 27252 bp, 20 predicted proteins | sample SoiMethybrSBSTD4_FD_75300 | JGI IMG/M metagenome (GOLD analysis project Ga0075425, IMG submission 75300) | Bulk soil microbial communities from a Populus tree surrounding site in Tennessee, USA - Soil MetaG P. TD hybrid SBSTD4 | ecosystem: Environmental > Terrestrial > Soil > Tree plantation...
GCTGCTCTCAAGAGGCGGTCGAACTACATTCGGGACGTGGCGCAGGCGGGATTCGTAAGCTTTGGCCAACGCCTGGCGTCGAGCAATGATTTGTTCGATGCGCTTCAGCTGCGAAATTCCCAGCGCGCAATTGATGTCGGAGAGCCGGTAGCTGAAACCGGCTTCTGCATGATCGCTCCATTCGAGCTCAATGTCGCGCCCTTGGTTTCTTAAAACTCGCGCCTGTCTGGCCAGCCGCTCATCCGAGGTCACCAGCATTCCGCCTTCGCCAGTCGTGATTTGCTTGTTGGGGTAGAAGGCAAACAAACCCGCATCGCCGAAGGAGCCGGCCTTACGGCCATCAATCTCGGCCCCGAGCGCTTCGCAAGCGTCTTCGATGAAATGGATTGTGTGGCGCGGAGCCTGCCCTGAGCGACCGACCACAGGGAGGGAGTCGAATGGGCGGCTCGCCTGCGAAAAGCCCTCTGCGGTCTGACGAATCCCAGCGACATCCACGGGAATCCCAAACGTATGTACAGCGAGCACCAGCCGCGTCTTCTCACTTATGGCTGAGGCGATCATTTGAGCAGTGGTGTTGTACGTGTCTGGATCAATGTCAACGAATCTGGGCAGAAGTTGTTCCTGCAACACAACATTCAGCAAAGCAGAAAATGTGAACGAGGGCAGGATGACTTCGGAACCAGCTTCAAGCCGGAGCGCCCGCACCGCAACCTGAAGAGCTGATGTTCCGGAATTCACTGCAACCGTGAATTTCGCGCTTGTGTAGTCGCAGATTGCCTGCTCGAATTGCTGCACTCTTGGGCCGGAGCTCAGGCTTGATGTGCGAAGAACATCGAGCACGGCTTCGCGATCGGCGTCGGTGACCTCGGGCTTGGCCAGCGGGATACAAATCTTCATGCAGTGGTCCGCTTGAAGAGAAGCTTCTTGCCCAGAGGCGCGTTGACCAGTACGTCAGTGATGACTTTCGCCGCTCGTGCTTCACTGTAGGGATTTTCCAGTCCGCGAATGCTTCGGCGGAACTCGCGAGAGAGTGCCTGCTCAACAGCCCGCAAAATCGCCTTGCGCTTGGCAGGAACGTCGATCACATTCGCCGCGTGCTCACGGCCTTGTTGCCGGATTCCCACGTTCACTGCGGGAATCTCGAGCGATGTGGATTCGATAATGCCACTGCTCGAATTCCCAACCAGCACGCCGACGTTCTTAGGCAGACTCAAATAGGTTCTGTGATCGAGATTCACCAGGACGCGTGAATTGTGCCTGCCGGCAAACTCTTCCGCTCTACGGATCAGTTCCCTGCTGCCGGCGTCGGCGTTGGGATACACGAAGAGGATTGGCTTTTCCAGACTTGTGAGAGCGGCGAAAAGCTCGTCGGCTTCTTCCGTACTCTTTTCCAGCAAAGTGACCGGATGGTATATGCAGAGGACGGTTTCTGCCGAGAGCTTGATCCCCAGCTTCTTTTGTAGTTCCTGTCTACTCAGCAAGCGCTGGCGACGAAGCGCGTCGAGCGACAGGCTGCCGCTGAAGCTGATTCGCCAGGGCTCTTCGCCCATGCTTGCGATACGTTCTGCGGCGCAACGAGTGCATGCAAAATGCAGATGGCTCATTTTTGTCAGGGCGTTGCGCACCACATCGTCAATCGCGCCGAATGTAATTTCACCGCCTTCGACGTGCGCGATGGGGATGCGGAGGGCCAGTGCGGCTGCCGCGGGCGCGAGCATTTCGTAACGATCTGCGATGAGCAACAGGATGTCGGGGCGAATGCGTCCGAGGGCGTCTGCAACTCCGAGGGTTGCGACGCCAATAGTCTTTGCCATGCCGACGTCGGTGTCGGAATCGAGCAGGCATTCGATTTCTATGACCCGTGCGGCGGAAATCTCAGATCCGGTGTGACCGAATGCTGGGGAGTGATGCGGGCCTATCGCAATGACGTGCAGATCCACGCTCGGGTGACGTGAAAGATCGTGCAGTAGCCAACGCAGGTGGGCGTAGTCAGCACGGGAAGACGTGACAATCGCGATTTTTCGTTTCAATCGGCCCCGATGGGTGATTAAGGTGAATGCCGTTACATCCCGAGCGGTTGTACCCCGGACGCGAGCCCATGATTATCGCCGGGAGTTTGAGCAGGTTCTCGCTGCGCCCACTTCAGAATCGCCAACGCAATTGCGGTTCCGACTAGCCATCCGTTTGTCGAATAGAACCCGGGTGGACAGGCCGCTAGATACCTGAAATCGTAACGCGCCGCAGCATAGATATTGAACCCTGCGAATCCCGTTCCAATGATTGCCAGCACAATCTTGAATCCTCGCCGCCAGACAAAATGCGCAAGTATCGCAATCAACATTCCCGACAAGATGCCTTTGGCCAAAAAAAAAAGGATTGACTACTGAAAACGCCAGCAGCACACCGAATTCGAACTTGCCGTACAGGTCTACTCCGACGCACAGCAAGCCCACTAGTGCTCCAAGGAACATTGTCCGCTGCTGTGGGGTTCTTAAACTTCCGCCAGAGCCTACGAACAGCAACATAGAGTGCAGAAGTAAAACCGCCAGAGTGACTTTGCTGAATGGCGTAAAGGGCTTTCCCATGGAGCGGAGAGCACCTGGCGCATAATCGTCTCCTTGCTTGTCGGCTTTGCGATACCAGTATTGCGGCTTGCGCATAATCTCGCGGAACTCCCAGTCCTTGCGAATACATGTAACCGAGGTAAGATTGAGCTTGCGCATAGCCCTATCTAGCAGCCTCACCTCACGGACCAGCGAACAGATTCGCCGTAATCGTGCGGCACGTCCTTCCCTTCGAAATACGTGCTGCCCAGAGCATAGTCAGCTCTCGCATTACCTTGGTCGGCGGCTTTGCGGCACCAATTTAGAGCCTCGACGCGGTCCTGCGGCAGGCCCTTGCCCTCGTGATACATGAAAGCAAGGTCGTACTGAGCTTTTGCGTTCCCATCCTCGGCAGCCTTCCGGTACCAATTGACGGCCTGCGCGTAGTCCTGCTGCACTCCCAAACCCCAGTAATACAAGTAGCCAAGACCGTATTCACCCTTCGCGTTTCCTTGTTCCGCTGCCTTCCGGTATCAGCCGACAGCATCGTGGTAGCTCTGTGGCACTCCTCTGCCCTGGTAATAAAATCCGGCGAGTTGGGACTGGGCCTTTGCGTCTCCCTGCTCAGCTCGCGTGCGGCACGAGTTTGCTTCTTCAACGGGCTTTCGCGTGGTGGCCTTCGCTTTCGCGAAATGCCAACTAATCGCCGCCCCACAGATCACGACGACAGCAACCGAAGGTATGGCGATTCTCGAAACGAGTGTCATGGCGCGGGATCTGCCGGGCATAAAGTCTAACCCTCGCGCTCCTGATATGGAAGTCCTCTTCCCGGCCACGACAGTGTGAGAAAGCAAACTCCTGTCGCTGCACTCACTCACGAGATCAGGTGTACTCTCCTGGGGTCCTCATGAATCATTCTCATCTGTAACGACTCATTAACACTAATGGAGGCTCCCTAAACAGCACCCTCGCATCTGAACTTGATAAACTAGAAGTCTTCGTCACGGGCTTCTGACATTCGATGTACTCCCGGGAGAATTCTGATGGCCGTTAGCGATCAAGCCGTAGTCACTGGCAAACAACTCGAAACCCTCAGCATTAATACCATCCGCACGCTCTCGATTGATGCGGTGCAGAAGGCCAACTCCGGGCATCCTGGCGCGCCGATGGCGTTTGCTCCAGTGGCTTACGTTCTCTGGCAGAAGTTTCTGCGCTACGATCCTGCGGACCCAGTTTGGCCGAACCGAGACCGATTCATTCTTTCCAACGGCCATGCCTCCATGTTGCTGTACTCCATGCTTTATCTGACGGGCGTGAAAACGGTGGACAAGGAATACAAGGTCCTTGACCGTCCCTCGATCACGCTCGATGACATCAAGAGCTTCCGCCAGCTCGACAGCAAGACTCCGGGTCATCCGGAGTATCGCCACACTTCAGGCGTTGAGGTCACGACGGGCCCGTTGGGTCAGGGCGTCGGCAACAGTGTTGGTATGGCGATCGCCGCTAAATGGCTTGAGGCGCATTACAACCGTCCGGGCTTCGACATCTTCAACTACAACGTGTACACGTTCTGCAGTGACGGCGACATGATGGAAGGCCTGGGCAGTGAGGCGGCATCGCTCGCGGGACATCTCAAACTGCCGAACCTGTGTTGGATCTATGACGCCAACCACATCACGCTGGATGGCCCGGCGGACTGGTCGTTTAGCGAAGACGTGGCGGTGCGGTTCCGGGCATACGGCTGGAACGTGACTCACGTCGGGGATGCGAACGATCTCGACGCGCTTTCGGGTGCGTTCGATGAATTCCTCGCGACCAAGGACCGCCCGACGATCATTATCGTAAACAGCCACATCGGCTACGGCTCTCCGCACAAGCAGGACACGAATGCCGCACATGGTGAACCGCTGGGAGAGGATGAAGTACGGCTTGCGAAGAAATTCTATGGCTGGCCAGAGGACGCACACTTCCTGGTACCTGATGGTGTGCTTGAGCACTTTCAGGATGGAATTGGTCGCAATGGACGCGAGTTGAGCTCGAAATGGAATGATCTGTTTGGAAAGTACGGCCAGCAGTTTCCAAATTTCGCCGACGAAATTCAGCGGATGCAGCGGCGCGATCTTCCAGATGGGTGGGACAAGAATTTGCCAACGTTCCCCCCGGATGCGAAAGGTGTCGCGACCCGCGAAAGCTCCGGGAAGGTTCTCAATGCGATTGCGCAGAATGTACCTTGGCTGCTTGGGGGCGCGGCAGATCTTGCAACTTCCAACAAGACCGATCTCAAGTTCGAAGGTGCGGGAGTCTTTAAAGCCGGTAACTACGGCGGGCGCAATTTTCATTTCGGTGTCCGCGAACATGGAATGGCGGCTGCGCTGAATGGAATGGGAAATTCGAAGTTGCGCGCCTTCGGCGGAACTTTCTTCAACTTTACGGATTACATGCGGCCTTCCATGCGGTTGGCGGCGATCACCCAGATTCCAGTCATCTATGTTCTGACGCACGACTCAATTGGATTGGGCGAGGATGGTCCCACGCATCAGCCGATCGAGCAACTGGCATCGTTACGGGCGATGCCGAACATGATCGTGATGCGCCCTGGAGACGCAAACGAAGTGGTCGAGGCATGGAAGACGATCATGCCGTTTAAGCACAACCCAGTGGCCATGGTGCTGTCGCGGCAGGCACTGCCCACGCTCGACCGTTCGAAATATGCGCCTGCTTCCGGCGTGGCCAAGGGTGGATATGTGTTGGCTGACGCGCAAGGCGGAAAGCCACAGATAATTCTGATCGGCACCGGCAGTGAACTGTCGTTGTGCGTGAGCGCGTACGAGAAGCTCACCGGCGAAGGTGTTCGGGCACGCGTGGTCAGCATGCCTTCAACCGACATTTTCGATATGCAAGAGGAGGGGTACAAGAATTCGGTACTCCCTCCGGATGTGACTGCGCGGGTCTCAGTTGAAGCTGCTTCGGTTTTTGGGTGGGAAAGATACGTTGGCCTCAAGGGCAAGATCATTGGCATGACGACCTTCGGTGGATCGGCGCCGGCGAAGGACTTGTATAAGAAGTTCGGCATCACGGTTGATCACATGGTGGAAGCTGCGAAGGAAGTTATGCGCTGAAGGTCTTACCCTAAATTTTCGCAAGAGACGCGAAATTTAGGATGGGGCACCTGATTCAATAGGCACGCGATTGAATTGCCACCCAATTGAGATTGGAGTCAGCAGCCGGTCGGACAGGAGTGTCCGACCCACACGAAAGAGGGATTTATGCAGCCCACGGGAGTTCTTGAGAAGAGCATGCAGGGTGGAATGACGCCAAAGATCAGCCAGCAGACCTACAGGCTTCCCGATGCGCTGGCAAAGGAAGTTACAGAAGCCGTGAATGATTGGCGGGCTGCGGGGAAAGTTCGCTGGTTGTGGCAACGCGACTCATCACTTTGGACCAATACGGACGAATCGCAGTGGCTTGGCTGGCTCTACGTCGCTGAGAAGCAACTGCAGAAGAAAGATCAATTCCAGAAGCTGGCCGAAGAGATCAAGAAAGAAAGGTTTAGTGACATTCTGTTGCTGGGCATGGGCGGATCAAGCCTCTGCCCGGAGGTGCTTGAAAAGACCTTCGGTCAGATCGAGGGATTTCCCAAACTGCACGTGCTCGATTCGACCGATCCGGCCCAAATCAAAACGTTCGAAAAGAAGATTGATTTGGCGAAGACGTTGTTCATTGTTTCGAGTAAATCCGGTTCAACGCTCGAACCCAGTATCTTCAAACAGTATTTCTTTGAGCGCGTAAAGGAAGCGATTGGCGCGGCCAAGGCCGGCAGCCGTTTCATTGCCATCACTGATCCCGGCTCAAAGCTTGAGGCCGAAGCTACAAAAGACAAGTTCCGTCACATCTTCCACGGAGTGCCGAGCACTGGCGGACGCTATTCGGCGCTGTCGAACTTCGGTATCGTCCCTGCGGCTGTCATGGGGCTCGATGTTGCAAAGTTCCTCGACCGCACAGTCGAGATGGTCGAAGCATGCGCGGCGGCAGTCCCAGTCGAAAAAAATCCTGGGGTGGTTCTGGGAATCATCCTTGGGACTTCGGCCAAAGCCGGACGCGACAAGGTCACAATCGTCGCGTCGCCTGCCATCTACGATCTTGGAGCATGGCTTGAGCAACTGCTTGCGGAATCGACGGGCAAACAGGGCAAGGGGCTGATTCCAGTGGACCGCGAAGAACTCGCGGCTCCCGGAGATTACGGGAACGACCGTGTATTCGCGTATCTGCGCTTCGAGCGTGCGCCGGACGCGGTGCAGGACGAGAAGATTGCAGCGCTTGAGAACGCTGGCCATCCCGTGGTGCGCATTTCGGTGAGCGATACCTACGACCTCGGCCAGGAGTTTTTCCGCTGGGAGATTGCGACGGCTGTGGCCGGCTCGATCATCGGGATTAATGCGTTCAACCAGCCGGACGTGGAGGCCAGCAAAGTAGAGACTCGAAAGCTGACGAGTAAGTACGAGGAGAGAGGTTCTCTTCCGGAGGAAAAGCCGATCTTCGAGCAGGCAGGCATTAAGCTGTTCGCCGATCCCAAAAACGCCAGCGCTGTGGGTGATGGCAATATTGGCCACCACTTGCGTTCGCATTTTGACCGACTGCGCCCGGGAGACTATTTCGCTTTGTTGGCGTACGTGGAGATGAATCCAACCCACGAAGCCCACTTGCAGGAGATTCGCCATGCCATTCGCAGCGCGAAGCGGGTTGCGACTTGCCTGGGCTTTGGTCCACGCTTCCTGCACTCCACCGGCCAGGCGTACAAGGGCGGGCCGAACAGCGGGGTGTTCCTGCAGATCACGTGCGACGACGCCAACGATTTGCCGGTTCCCGGCCAGAAATACACGTTCGGCGTAGTGAAGGCTGCACAGGCGCGGGGAGATTTTCAAGTACTGGCTGACCGCGGCCGGCGTGCGCTGCGCGTGCACCTCGGGAAGAATGCGGAACTGGGACTTTCCAAGTTACTGACCATCGTTGGCAAGACTTTGGCATAAGAACTCGGCTTTTGTGAAGCTCGTTGAGGGGGCGCGGCCGGAATCCCTGCCCTTTTAAAATACAGTTGAAATCACAAGGACTTGGGGGACACATGCGTCTTGGAATGGTGGGGTTGGGGCGGATGGGCGCCAACATGGCGAGGCGCCTGATTCGTGGTGGTCACGAAGTCGTCGTGACCGACCTGAGCGCTGATGCGGTCAAGGGCATGATGTCCGAGGGCGCAACTGGTTCGGCATCACTTGACGATTTCGTCAGCAAGTTGGGCTCGCCAAGAATCGCCTGGTTGATGGTCCCAGCGGGTGGACCGACAGAATCCACGGCACAGGCGATTGCAGACCGGTTCAGGCCCAGAGACATTCTGATCGACGGCGGCAATTCCTACTTCAAAGATGACATTCGCAGATCGAAGATGTTGGCCGAGAAAGGTATTCACTACGTCGACGTTGGCACCAGCGGCGGTGTGTGGGGACTCGAACGCGGCTACTGCATGATGATCGGCGGTCCAAAAGAAGTCGTGCAGAAGCTCGATCCCATCTTCAAAACGCTGGCTCCAGGGCGGGGAGATATTCCGCGGACTCCCGGTCGCGAGAAATTGCCAGGAACAGCGGAAGAAGGCTACATCTACTGCGGACCATCGGGCGCCGGTCATTTCGTGAAGATGGTGCATAACGGAATCGAGTACGGAATTATGCAGGCGTATGCGGAGGGTTTTGATATTTTCCGAAATGCCAGCAAACCTGACCTTCCCAAGAACGAGCAGTACGAATTCGACCTGGCGGACATCGCCGAAGTCTGGCGGCGGGGCAGCGTGGTAAGCTCCTGGCTGCTGGACTTGACGGCGATTGCGCTCGCGGAGAACCCCACGCTTTCGGAATATTCCGGATTTGTCCAGGACTCGGGCGAGGGCCGCTGGACGATTGAGGCAGCGATCGCCGAGGCGGTCCCAGTCGACGTTCTTTCGGCTGCGTTGTTCGTCAGGTTCCGCTCGCGACTGGAACACACTTTCGCGGAAAAGATGCTTTCGGCGATGCGGCAAAAGTTCGGCGGACATGTTGAACCCATAGCCGGCAAAAAAACTGCCTGAGGAAAATTACGATGGCGCAAGCGGAACTGCTTTCCCAAGTACAGCAGCGGGCCCCAGGAAAGCCGGGCGATCCGTGCATTATGGTGATCTTTGGCGCGGCCGGGGACCTGACCCGGCGAAAGCTGCTCCCCGCGCTTTACAACCTGGCGCGGGCACAGTTGCTATCACGCGAGTTCGCGATTGTTGGCGTGGCGCATAGCGGCATGTCCACCGAAGATTTTCGGAAGAAACTGTCTGATGACATTGGCCACTATGCTGGAAGTGATGTCGATTCCGACATTTGGGAATGGTTCGAGCGCCGCATCTACTACCTCACGGCCGAATTTGACGACAAGGACCTTTATCCGCGACTGAAGACCACGCTGGAGAAGGTCGACAAAGACCACTCGACTCACGGCAACTACTTCTTCTATCTGGCGACAGCGCCCAGCTTTTTCGGATCGATCGTTGAACAGCTCTCAACTGCCGGCCTGATGAATCAGAACAACGGCCACAACTGGCGTCGGGTGATCGTCGAAAAGCCTTTCGGGCACGATATCGACTCGGCAAGGGCCTTGAACCAGCAACTGCTCAAGGTTGCTGACGAAAAGCAGATCTATCGCATTGATCACTATCTCGGCAAAGAGACGGTTCAGAACATCCTCGCATTCCGCTTTGCGAATGGAATTTTCGAGCCGATCTGGAATCGGCGCTACATCGATCACGTGCAGATCACGGTCGCTGAAACCGTCGGGGTGGAATCGCGCGGTAGCTATTACGACACGGCCGGCGCGCTCCGCGATATGGTCCCGAACCATATCATGCAGCTCATCAGCTTGACTTCAATGGAGCCGCCGATCTCCTTCCGTGCCGACGCGGTGCGGGACGAGCAGGCAAAAATCTTGCACGCCATCCAGCCCTTGAGTTCGGAAGATGTTCTCTCCCGCACTGTTCGCGGCCAATATGGGCCAGGGGTTGAGGATTCACGCCGGGTTCCCGCATATCGGCAGGAGGAAGACGTTCCGCCCGATTCGCGTACAGAAACGTTCGTTGCGATGAAACTCGCGATCGATAACTGGCGCTGGGCGGACGTTCCGTTTTATTTGAGAACGGGAAAGTGCCTGGCCGCGCAGACGACGCAGATCGTGATCCAGTTTCGGCGTGCACCCTTCGTTCTGTTCCGCGATACTCCAGTCGAGAACTTGTTCCCGAACCAACTGGTGCTTCATATCCAGCCGGAAGAGGGTATCTCATTGCAATTCGCCGCCAAAGTTCCGGGTGCGGTCATGCGACTGGGTGCGGTAGACATGAATTTCAAATATGCTGATTATTTCGGCACCCAGCCAAACACGGGTTATGAGCGGCTGCTGCACGATTGCATGATCGGCGATGCCACGCTGTTTCAGCGTGCCGACATGGTGGAAGCCGGCTGGTGCGTGGTTAGTCCGGTACTGGATGTATGGAAGGCGCTGCCGCCGCGAAATTTCCCGAACTATCCCGCGGGAAGCTGGGGGCCGCGCGAAGCGGACGAACTGGTGGAGCGCGACGGCCGCCATTGGAGGAACTTCGACAGATGATCCTGGCAGGCGACATCGGGGGCACCAACGCGAGGTTGGCGCTCTTCGATGTGCGTAACGGGCAGTTCAATCTGGTAACCGCGACCATTTTTCCCAGTCGAAACTATTCTGGGCTTGATGAAATCGTCAGCGAGTTTGTACAGACCTCCGGGACGTATCCGGCGAAGGCTTGCTTTGGCGTAGCCGGCCCCGTTACCAACGGTGAGGTCGAAACCTCCAATCTTCCGTGGAAGATCCAGGCGCGGCGACTCGCCGACGAACTCAAGATCGACAATGCTTTGCTGATCAATGATCTTGAAGCAACGGGGTGGGGTGTTGGCGCGCTTTCGGCGGGCGATCTGGTTGCATTGAACAAAGTTGCCGGAGTCGAAGGCAATCAGGCACTCATAGCCGCGGGAACCGGTCTTGGTCAAGGCGGACTTTATTGGGACGGGCAACGGCACCATGTCTTTGCCTCGGAAGGCGGCCACTGCGACTTTGCTCCAGATAATGAACTGCAGTTGGAACTCTTGCAATATCTGCGTACCCGCTACGATCACGTGAGCTACGAACGCGTGCTCTCGGGCCCGGGCCTGGTCAACATTTTTGAGTTCTTGCGCGACAGCGGCCGGGGGAAGGTCCCCGAGTGGCTCTCGGCAGAGATGAAAGTCATGGACCCGGCGGCGGCGATTTCATCGGCCGCAATGGATGCGAAGTGCCCGCTGAGCGAACAGGCTATGGACATCTTCGTTGCCATTTTCGGCGCCGAGGCTGGCAACTTGGGCCTGAAGCTCAAAGCGACGGGTGGCGTTTTTCTCGCGGGAGGCATCGCTCCGAAAATTCTGCCGAAACTGGCAACACCTCTGTTCCTCGACGCCTTCCTAAGCAAAGGCAGATTAAGGCACCTGATGGAAGTCATGCCGGTGAAAGTCATTATTAACGACAAACTGGCGCTGCTTGGCGCTGCGCGCTGTGCACTAATGGAAGACGCCGCCTAGCGATGGCCGAAAATCCGCAAGTCCGTGTATTCCCTTCCCAACAGGAATTGTTTCGCGCCGCTGCGGAAGAATTTTGCTCGATTGCAGGTCGGGCGATTCGCGAGCGCGGGCGGTTCAGCGTAGCCCTCTCGGGGGGCTCCACTCCCAGGGGTCTTCATCAGGAATTAGTGAGCAATTTTTCTTCAGCTCTGCCGTGGAAAGATGTGTTCTTCTTCTGGGGCGATGAGCGTCACGTGCCGCCGGATTTTCCTGAGAGCAACTTCCGCATGGCAAACGAGACGCTGCTCGTGCCGTTGCACATTTCCTCCGATCATATTATCCGTGTGCCGGGTGAACTGCCTGATGCGAACCAGGCCGCGGCGATTTATGAAGAAAGGCTGCGGGAATTTTTTCATCCGGCGGCCAAAGAATTCCCGCGGTTTGATTTCGTTCTGCTTGGCGTGGGGCCAGATGGGCACACAGCATCTCTTTTTCCCGGCACTAAGGCGCTGGAAGAGAAGGAACGGTGGGTTGTAGGGAATTGGGTTGAGCAGCACAGCACATATCGAATTACGTTTACGTTTCCGATGCTAAACAATGCGGCGAACGTAATGTTCGTGGTTAGTGGAGGCGGGGAAAAGCCGGAAATAGTGCTGAAGGCGCTGCGCGATCCGAGCGCGAACCTTCCTTCGCAGCGAGTGCAGCCGGTAAATGGAAATTTGATGTGGTACTTGGATGGGCAGGCGGGAAACAGGCTTTAAGCACTCAGCACTCAGCATTCAGCCAAATCGCGGGATTCAGTTCTCTGGTCCCGTCCACCACAACTGCGCTCCGAACTGAGGTAAGATCCCTCGCTCGCTGGCTTTCAGCGTGCGAGTTCGGGATGACAATCGTAAGGCGCATGGGCTGAATGCTGAGTGCTGAATGCTGAGTGCGTCTAGAACACCGGCGCGAGATTGTGCATCTTCTGGTACAGCTTGCGGTCGACGGTGCGGAGGACTTCATCGAGGCCGGTGCCGGTCACGTATGCGGCCATTCCCCAGGTGAACGAGAGCTGATAGTGCTTGCCGTCTTCGGCATTCCATTGCTCCAGCGATCGGAGCAAGCGCTGCAGAGGATTCTCGGCCTGCTGCTCGCTGGTATCCGGCATTACCACCAGAAATTCGTCGCCGCCCTGCCGGAATACGAGATCGCCTCCGCGGAAGACTTTTTTCAGGAGCTTCGCGAATTCCGTGAGGACGCGGTTCCCTTCCATGCTGCCAAGTTTGGCGTTCAGTTCGCGGAAACCGTTCAGGTCCATGATGAGCAGCGTGAGTGGCGTGCCGTTGCGGTTGGAACGCGCAACCTGATGTGAAATGAGTTCGTTCAGAGCGCGGCGGTTGAACAGCTGAGTTAAAGGATCGATCAAAGAGAGACTTTCGAGCCGCTCATTCAGCACCAGTTCGCTGATCAGCGCTCTGCGGGTGGAGTTTAGAGCCACGCGCTGGGACAAAAGATAAATGTTGAAAAGTACGACCAGACAGATAAGTCCGAAAAACAGCTGCGGCAAGTAGGATTGCTCGATCTTAATCAGGCGTTGCGTCCACACCAGGTTTGGAGCAATAAGGGCAAGAAAACCGGTGGTCAACACCAAAATCACAAGGCTGACAATGGACCAGAGTTGCATGTCGCGGCTGGAGAGGTCCTGAATTTGTCTTTGAATCTCGTCAGCCCGTGCCAACATGGACGGTTGTTCTTGCCTGACTTCCGACATCAACTCCCCTTTCGAGACGACACACTACGGCTGGTTTCCTGGATAGTTTGTAAAGGATTTTGGGGGATAAGTCCGTTAAAAGTGACTTGGAAGAGTTACGTTGGTAAGGCGCGCGGGCGTCGTAAGTGGTTGATGGTGCATCGCCTTCGTTATGTCGTTCGTCGTTCGCCAACCGCCCGACTCGCCAGGTTGGTTGGCCGAGAAAAGCGCTGCTAATCCGTTCCTTTGACCAATGCCGCCAGCGACTGCCCGTATGGGGCTTTCGCGACCCCGCGCTCGGTCACGATGGCTGTGACCAGGTTGGCCGGAGTCACATCGAACGCTGGGTTTTCAATTTCCACGCCAACCGGAGTAATCGCTTTGCCCGCGATATGGGTCACCTCGGAGGGATTTCTCTGCTCAATCGGAATCTTGCTGCCGTCGGGCGTTTCGAGATCGACGGTCGAGATGGGCGCGGCCACGTAGAACGGGATGTTGTGTTCCTTTGCAAGCACGGCCACCGTGTAGGTGCCGATTTTGTTGGCTACGTCGCCATTGGCTGCGATTCGGTCGGCGCCCACGATGACGGCGTCAATTTTTCCCTGGCGCATGATCGCGCCCGACATATTGTCGGAGATTACCGTAGTGGGAATGCCATCTTTGACGAGCTCCCAAGCAGTCAGGCGCGATCCCTGGAGAAAAGGACGCGTCTCATCGGCGTAGACATGAATTTTCTTGCCTTGCTCGACCGCGGCGCGAATAACGCCGAGTGCTGTGCCATATCCTGCGGTCGCCAGTGCGCCGGCGTTGCAGTGGGTTAAAACAGCGCCGGAGGAAGGCATCAGGGCCGCGCCATGGCGTCCCATGGCGTGATTGATGGCGATATCTTCCGCATGCATGCGCTGGGCTTCTTCGACGATCGCCTGCTTGATTTGTGGGACTGGGCGAACGCGAAGTGATTCGAACTTCTGCTGCATGCGGCGAATTGCCCAGAAGAGATTGACTGCGGTGGGACGAGTTTTGCCGATCACGTCGCAGATTTCATCGAACTCTCTCTTGAGTTCGCCAACGCTTTCAGATTTCGAATTCTTAACGCCAAGAGCAATACCTAGTCCGGCCGCAACACCAATCGCCGGTGCGCCGCGTACAACCATATTGCGAATGACATCGGCGACTTGTTGGTATGTGGTGCAGTTAACGTAAACCTCTTCGGTCGGCAGCTTCGTTTGATCGAGGAAGCGGACGCCGCGGTCGGTCCATTCGAGGGTTTGGATCATAAGTCAGTCGTTGGTCGTTTTCCGTCGCTGGTCGTTCGTCGTTGGTCGTTGGCCAAACCGTTTGGTACGGGGTTCGCGATCAATAGTCGCGCTCGGGTTGCCCCACCCTTGTCGCTTCGTTTACGACAGGGTGGGGATTTTGAATTTGCCTGCGGGTCATTTCCTCTACCCGACCGCTGAATGCTGAGTGCTGAATGCCAAGTGCTCTCGTCTCAGCTCAGTCGCCCTGAACACCGCCATGAATGGCGCTTGTTTGGCAGCCCGCTCCACAGCAGCCCGTCCGCCTGCTTCTTCCCTTTCCACCAGGCACATTACACCGACGACCTTGAACCCAAACTCGCGGGCGGCTTCGATGGCTTGCACGGTCGATGCTCCGGTCGTGCAGACATCATCCACAATGACCACTTGCGCGCCCTTCTCGCGGAAGCCTTCGATCCGCTGGCCGGTTCCGTGCTGCTTCTCGGCCTTGCGCACGAGAAAGCCGTGAATGGTGCCGCTGGCGACGGCAACCGCAACGACGATTGGGTCTGCGCCCATGGTGAGGCCGCCGATCGCCTGCGGATTCCATCCGCGCGAGCGAATTACCTCGAGAAATACTTGCCCGGTCAGTTGCGCGCCACGAGCGTCAAGCGTGGTGGTGCGACAGTCAACGTAGTAGTCGCTGGTTCCGCCAGACGAGAGCTTGAAATCGCCGAGTTTGAAGGATTTTTTCGCCAGCAGGCGAAGCAGTTCCTGTCGCGCGGAAGACATGAATTTCTAAGATAACAGACGCTCAGGGTGTGAGCTTTTCCAAATGCCGGTAGCCGCCGCTCACGATGATCGTCGCCAGGACAGGAATGCCGTTGTAAATAGAATGCACGATGAAGCTGGAGGCAACCGACTGGCGCTTGGCACGCACCACCGTTAAGACCACACCCACCAGGAACACAATCAGTATCGGAGCCCAAGCTTTGTACTCAATGATGTGAATACAGGCAAAAGGCAATGCTGTCAGCAGGACTGCCATATAGAATCCGAGTCTCCGGGCCAGCACGGGATAGAGAAAACCGCGGAAGAACAACTCCTCCATAAAGGGCCCAAATCCAATGGCAAGAATCGCGAAGGCATACGCGTCTGAAGGCCGACGAAAGAAATCATCGAAGGGGCTCTTCTTCGGAACCGGAAGAACGTGTTGAAGGAGTTGCAGCACGACGAGCGTAGCGACACCGATTGCGATCAGAGAAAACCATCCCCGCTGAGGCCAGTTCCATCGAATGGCACGCCACAAAGTCTCATGAAACCAGTCGTTCGCCGAAACGATCAGGAATACCGCAACAATCGCAAACCAGACGAACTGCGGACCTAAGACTACCCAGGTTTTGCGCGCGACCTCCTGAAATCCCGACTGAGGATAAAAAGCCTTTTGAGCGAAAACAATCACGAAAGGTTCAATGAATGCCGGGACCAGGAACAGCAAGAGCCCGATCTTGGTGACATCCCAGCCGCTGAAGGGAGGATTTTCGCCAGGTTCTTTTTGAACTGGAGGAGACGGCACCATGGGCGTTTCAACGCTCGGTGGCGGCGGAAAATCAGAGGTCATATGTTGACTCTACACGATTCGCAGCAAGCCGAATTCATCCCGCCACGCTTTCCCGTAGATTCGGCAAGGATTTTGCTTCGTGGTGGAAATGCTGCGCGAGCGCCTGGCCTGTATAGGACTTCTTGTTCCTCGCCACCTGTTCAGGTGTCCCTTGAGCGACGATGCGTCCGCCGGCTTCGCCGCCTTCGGGGCCGAGATCGATGATCCAATCGGCGTTGCGGATCACGTCCAAGTTGTGTTCGATGATGATGATGGTGTTGCCGAGATCGGTGAGACGATGCAGTACGTCGAGTAGTTTGCGGACATCGTCGAAATGGAGACCGGTTGTGGGTTCATCGAGCAAATAAAGGGTGCGTCCGGTTTGGCGCTTGCTTAGCTCTCGCGCGAGCTTGATGCGCTGGGCTTCGCCACCGGAGAGAGTCACCGCAGACTGCCCCAAGTGTACGTACCCTAAGCCGACATCGACGAGGGTTTGCAGCTTCTGCTTGATCTGCGGAATATTCTCGAGAATGGGCAGGGCTTCCGAAACCGGGCTCTCCAGCAGATCGGCGATCGAGTATCCCTTGTACTTCACTGCCAGCGTTTCCTGGTTATAACGCCGCCCGCCGCAGATTTCGCAGAGCACGTATACATCTGGAAGAAAATTCATCTCGATGCGGCGCTGGCCTTCGCCCTGGCAACCTTCACAGCGTCCGCCAGTGACGTTGAAGGAAAAGCGTCCTGGTTTGTAGCCGCGCTCGCGAGACTCGGGAAGCATGGCATAAAGGTCGCGGATGTGCGAAAAGACTCCTGTGTAGGTCGCGGGATTCGAGCGAGGTGTGCGGCCGATCGGCGACTGATCGATGCGAATCACTTTGTCAATGTTTTCGACTCCGGAGATCGCCTTGTGCTCGCCGGCTTCTTCTCGCGAACGGTACAGAGATTTCGCAAGCGCGCGATAGAGAATATCGTTCACCAGGGTGGACTTTCCTGAGCCCGAAACGCCAGTGATCACGTTGAGCAGGCCGAGCGGGAGGGTGACATCCACATTCTTTAAGTTGTTTTCGCGTGCGCCGAGTACCGTGATCGCATTACCGTTTACTGGACGACGCGCTGAAGGCACTTCGATTCGTGTGCGGCCGGCGAGATAAGAACCGGTCAACGAGTCGGGTATTTCCATGATTTTGTCCGGGCTGCCGTGAGCGACCACGTCCCCGCCATGGCGACCCGCGCCCGGGCCGAGATCAATGACGTAATCCGCGCGGCGGATGGTTTCTTCATCGTGCTCGACCACGAGCACGGTGTTGCCGAGGTTTCGGAGTTCTTCCAAAGCATTCAATAGTCGGCCATTGTCACGATGATGCAAGCCGATCGAGGGCTCGTCGAGGACGTACAGGACGCCGCGTAATTTAGATCCGATTTGCGTCGCCAGGCGAATGCGCTGGCCTTCTCCGCCGGAGAGTGTAGCCGCGGAACGATCCAGCGAAATGTATCCTAGGCCAACGGCGTTCAGGAACTGCAGGCGCTCGACGATTTCCTGCATGATGCGGCAGGCGATCTGCAGCTCGCGCCCAGCGAGCTTAATGGAGCGAACTTTTTCCAGAGTTCGCGACACCGGCATTGCGGTAAAGTCCGCGATGGACATGCCTTCTACCTGAACCGCCAGGCTCTCGGGCCGCAGACGCTTGCCATGGCAAACTGGGCATTCGGTGGCAGACATGTGCTCCATGAGCCAATCGCGATAGCCTTCCGACGAGGATTCGTTCAGGTTGTTTTTCAGGTATGCGAAGATCCCTAGAAAACCGGTCTTGCCCTTGCCATTCGGCTCGCCATAGAAGAACAAGTTCTGAATTCGTTCGGGCAATTTTTCCAAGGGCGTACCCAGATCAATCCCATACGCGGCGGCAACAATCTTGATCTGATGAATCAGATTCTGCGAGGCCGAGCCTGGGCCGAGAGCGCCTTCGAGCAGCGGCTTCGACCAATCGTTGATCACTTTTGCGGGATCAAAATCGTAAGTACTGCCGAGGCCGTGGCATTCCGGGCAGGCACCATAGGCGCTGTTGAATGAAAACGAGCGCGGCTCGAGCTTGGGTACGTCAATGCCGCAATCCGGACAGGCCAGCCGCTCGGAATAGAGCTGCTCTTGGCCGCCGACGATCGCAACCTGGACCAGGCCTCCGGCGAGCTTCATCGCCAAGCTGATCGACATTTCGAGGCGCTGCTCGATCCCGGGTTTCACCAGTAGTCGATCAATGACCACCTCAATGGTGTGGTTCTTGCGTTTGTCGAGATTGATTTCGTCTTCGAGGCTGACCAGCTCGCCATCAATGCGCGCGCGTGTGTAGCCGTGCTCGACGAGCTTCTCCATCTCTTTCTTGAACTCGCCTTTGCGGCCGCGGACGATGGGAGCGAGAACCATGACGCGGTCTTCGGGCGTGAGCGCCATCACGCGCTGGACGATCTGCGCCGCACTCTGGCGCGAAATCTCCCGCCCGCATTTGGGGCAGTGAGGCGTGCCGATCGAGGCGAACAGCAGGCGAAGATAGTCGTAAATTTCAGTAATTGTGCCAACAGTAGAACGCGGACTTCGGCTGGTGGTTTTCTGTTCGATCGAGATGGACGGGCTCAGGCCTTCGATCGAATCCACGTCAGGACGCTCCATCTGGTCGAGAAACTGGCGCGCGTAGGCGGAGAGCGTCTCGACATAACGGCGCTGGCCCTCCGCGTAAATCGTGTCGAATGCTAGAGATGACTTGCCTGAGCCGCTCAGGCCTGTGATCACTGTAAGCGTGTTGCGGGGGATCTCAACGTTGATGTTCTTGAGGTTATGCTGCCGCGCCCCGCGGACCGAAATTTCCCGGATGGCCATTGTTCGAACGCTTAATGAACCTTCGTAATGTGGACGGGTCCACTAGAGATGTTGGAGAGTGGGAGTGCGCACTTCTACTCACGTATCTTAGTTATAAACAGCGGCAAGCGTCAACGCGGGTAGAGTGAAAGCGCACCGGAGCTTGTGGAAATCAAGTACAGGACTGAATCCGTTGAAAGCTGCTGACAACGGGAAAGTGGGCCGAACTTGGGGAATCTGTTAGCTGCTTTCGTACTGACCTTTACCGTTGCCGGATCGTTTGCCCTCGGAATTGCGGCGGCCTATACCACCGTTCTTGCCTTGCTTCATGCCTTCGCGCATAGCTCCCGAAAGCCGGCGCCTGCATTAGTTCTGGTACACAGCCAGGGCCAGGTTAGCGGGGACTGAAGTCAGCTTCAGCCATCAGCCGTCAACCATCAGTCCAAGAGCTATTTCCATTCCGCTTCAACTAAAGCCAATCGGGAGTTTCGTTTGCTTTTGAAGGCGAGTTGCCTTATTGCGGCGGTTGCTGTGGCGGCGCAGGCTGGCCATTTTGATCCTGCTGCTGCTGTTGTTGTTGCTGCTGCAGCTCGCGTAGCAGTTGCTCGGGTGTCTTTACCATCGGCTGTTGCCCTGGCTGGGGCTGATCTGCAGGGGCTTGATCGGCGGTCGGCTGCTGCTCTTCTTCAGGCGGTTGAACATCCTGGGAGGTATCGGGATTCGCCTCTTCGACGGGCTGATCATTATCGACTTCGGGCACTGCCTGCAGGTTCTGCTGATAGGCTGGGTTCTGGAACCCAGGATTTGCGTGTCCAGGCGGCATCTGTTGTTGCGCTTGTTGCGACGGATTCGGTTGTGGCCCGCTCACGCGCGCCATCAGAACAACCTTCTTAAGCGCGCCCGGGTCGGCGGGAGATCCCAACAACACATAGTCATAGTGAGATCCGTTCAGCAGTTGCGCCATAACGTCGCGAGGCGCTCCCGGTCCAAATTTGCCCACGACCCGCTCGCTCGAAGACGCCGGCATCTCAACCGCCGCTCCGGTCTTCTGCTTTACCGCGTTCAGTACGTCTCCCATGGTGGAGTTGCGTGCAACGATGAGAAGCTGGCCTGCCTGATAACTAACTTCGGGCGGAGATGACGGGCCTTGCTCCGGGGTAGGCGGAGGAGGCGGAGGCTGCGTTGGCATTGCGTCAACTAGTTTGTCTGTGGTTACTTCGGCGGGCTTTTGTGCCTTGTTGCGCGCATTGGTCTTCCTTGGAGGCGCTTCTGTCGCGAACGAGGCCGCCGAAACAAACACAATCAAGAAAACCGATGTGAAATCGCGACGCATTATATGAGTATCTTAGTGCCGTTCAGACTGAGGTCCTCTCTGAGAACGAGCACGCCCGCCATTCTTGCGCGCGCCTGCCAACTAACACCGGCAACCCCCCGGTTCCAGATGTGATTTTAACACTCGGCAGGCGTGGGTTATTGCTGGGGAGCGAAATATCCCTTGCGGGAACGCACTTGCAGATCTTTCTTCTTTACCGCAGTGATTTCGATTGAGCGGTAGCGGCCATCGGCGTCGAAATCGGCTGGATGATAGGAGACGACGTACTGACTGCGCAGTTCATCTTCGATGGCAGAGAACGAGTTCTTGATGTCCTTCATTTTGAAGGGGAAGAAAGCACGTCCGCCGGTCGAATCTGCAAGTTGCTGCAACACTCTGTCACCGCGCAAGATGAGGCCGCTGTCATCGGTTGAAATCGTGTAGATGATGACCTGCGCGCGCTGCGCCATCTCGATGGCCTGAGCCCTTGAGACCTCGCTTTGATTGTCCTCACCATCGCTGACTATCACCAATGCGCGGCGCACCGGGCGGTCCGAATCGTCTTTCAACAGACGGTCCTTACATGCGTTGTAGATCGCCTGGTAAAGAGCTGTGCCTCCGCCATTCTGCAGATTTTGAATGCCAGTTTGCAGCAGGCTCACGTTATCGGTGAAGTCCTGAACGACCTTGCTGCGACCGCTGAAACCCATGACGAAGGCGTGATCGTAATGAGGCCGCAGTGTGTGTTGCAGAAACCCGACAGCCGCATCCTGCTCGAACTGGAAGCGCGAGTGCACCGAACCGCTGGTGTCAACCAACAGCCCCAATAACAGGGGAAGGTCGGTCTGCTGCGTGAAATTGACGATTTCCTGCGGCGGCTTGTGATCGTCGAGAAAGCTGAAATCTTTCTGATTGAGGTCGCGGACGAATTTGCCGTGCTTGTCGGTGGCGATGAATAAAACGTTAACTTCATTGACGCGCTTGCGAATGGTGATTACGGAATTCGTGTCGACGGATGCGGTGATGGGAAGGGCGCTACTGCCCGCGACAAAGGAGTTCTGGGCCGTCGCCTGGGAGTTGCCCAGTGGCAGCGCCATCGCAAGACAAAAAATCAGGCCTATGTACTTCATTCCCAAACCATCCAAAAATTGCACAATCAGCTACGGATTGTGGGCTACATCCACCTTTTAGATGCACGTGCCGTGCCGAAGACCCCAATCCCCCTAACCCGGCTGATGGCTTGAATTTAGGCGAGTACAGCATCTTCGCCAAGTTACAAAAGGAGCACGCGAACAGTCACCGCTTGCAAAAAACGCGCAATCGCCGGCATGCAGTAATCACGGTCACCCGCTACTGGTACAAACACGGGTGCGGAGTAGAATGTTGCCATCCAAATTTTCTGGAGAAAATAATGAAAAAGCTGATTGCACTTTTTCTGGGACTGCTTTGTCTTCCGCTGGCAACGGCCGCTGACAACAGCACCGAAACCGATCGCGTGAAAGATGCGGGAACTGTACTGAAAGAGATTCTGGATATTCCAGACGACATTCCCAAGGACCTGCTGGACCGGGCCGAGTGCGTGATCGTTCTTCCCTCAGTGAAGAAGGGAGCGATTGGGATCGGCGGTAGCTACGGCCGTGGCGTGATGATCTGCCGCGGTGGCGAGCACTACACGGGCCGTTGGGGTGCGCCAGCGATGTACGCGCTTGAAGGAATCAACTTTGGGTTTCAGTTGGGCGGGCAGGCGACTGATTTCGTTTTGCTGGTGATGAATCCGCGCGGTGCGGAATCGCTCATGGGCAGCAAGGTAAAACTCGGTGGCGATGCGTCCGCGGCGGCCGGGCCGAAGGGACGCGCTACCACGGCGGCGACCGACGCCGCGATGCGTGCTGAGATCCTCTCTTACTCACGAACCCGTGGGTTGTTCGCGGGAGTATCACTCGAAGGCTCAACTCTACGTCCGGATGGCAGCGCGAATGAAAAGCTTTACGGGCGCAAGTTGACGGCGAAGGAAATTGTTCGCGAAGGCAAAGTCGGACCGCCAGGTGCAGCGCATGAACTGCTGGCGTCGCTTGAAAAGGCCTCGCCGAAGAATTTGTCGGATCCGAAGTCGTTGAAATGAGGTGGGTGCTGCCCTCCTTTGTAATGTACTGGTTTGGTTAGTGCCTCGTTATTAGGTACGCTGTCGGAGTATGTCCGTTGCTGATCCGACAGTGACAAGTGCGCCTGAGAAAAGCCGAAATCATTGGCCGCAGTGGTTCGATTCGCATCCGGACGGGACTGCGGCCATCATCGTTGTAGCCGGCTTCTTCTTCCGGTTTTGGCTTGCTCACGCCACGTTTTTCAACGCCGACGAGGCGTGGCATTACGCAACTGCTCTGCAGTCTTCTCTTCGCGAGGCCTGGCACGCAAGCCTCGGTCTGTATCACCCGCCTTTGCTGATCTTTCTACTGTATTTTTGGCACAAGTTGGGAAATTCGGACCTGATGCTGCGGTTGCCGTGCGTCGTCTCCGGGAGTTTGTTCTGTTGGTTCTATTACCGGTGGCTGAAATTGGTTGTTGGGTATCAGGCGGCTTTAGTTGGCGTCCTGCTGGTCAGTTTGCTGCCAACGATGATCGGTGTGTCTGCCGATTTGCGGCAGTATCCGCTCATGCTGATGTTTGTTGCAGGCGCGGCTTTTTTTCTCGAGCTGGCAATTCGAACAAACTGCGCGGCGCGAATGTTGCTCTCTGGTTGTTTTCTGCTGCTTGGAATGGTGTCTCACTATTCGGGGTTCCTTGCAGCTGCTGCGCTCGGGACCTACGTGTTGGGCTTGCTGGCTTACGGATCACTCTCGCGGAACCTGCTTCTGGCCTGGATTCCGGCCCAGCTAGCGGGCGTAGCGCTTGCGTGGTTTTTCTACTCTGTTCAGATCAAGAAACTTGCGTTGGCGCGAGGCAACGAATCCGCACGGTTGATGGCTAACTGGTACTTGCCTCAGTTTTACTACCATCCCGGGCACGACCACCTGGTTCCATTCCTTATTAAGGGGACATTCGGGATTTTTCGATTCACCTTTGCCTGGGTGGTCATAGGGCACGTTGCGACGCTACTGTTCTTCACGGGATTGGTTCTGCTGCTGCGCCGTGGAAAGCGGGATGGCCGGTTAACAGGGCTTTTTTTGTTTGCTCCGTTTCTTGTGAACTGGGCTGCGGCAGCGCTCGGGGTTTACCCATTCGGACGGACGCGGCATTCCATTTTCGTCGCGGTATTCGGGCTGGCGGGAGTAAGTGTTGCGGCGGTGGAGATCTGCAAAAGAAAAACCAATTTGATGGTGGGCGCAACGGTTGCAGTCATTCTTCTTTGCCAGGTTTTCGGAACTCAGCCGTGGCTTGACATGTTGCCACTCGCGGATCGCAGGCACGAACTGATGGACCAAGCCATGCAGGTTCTTCGTTCTCAGGTTTCGGTTGATGATGTGGTCTATCTCGACAAAGCGACGGAATATCAGGTTAGGCGATATCTGTGTGCTCCGGAGCCGCTGATGCCGGATCGTTCGATTCCAGGTTTCGAGTCGTTTCGATGTGACGGCGTACGGATTGTTTCGTCTTTCCCGAATGATGATGCGGTGTTAGCTGCAACATTTTCAGAAAAGTGGGAGCAAATGGCTCGCGTGTTCGGGTTGCAGCCAGGAAGTCGGGTATGGGTGGTTGAAGGCGGGTGGATTTCAGGTTTTGCCGAAACGTTGCAGGCCCGGTATGTGGAACTTCCTATTATTGAGATTCGTCATTTTGGAAGATATCTCGAGATATTTCAGCTTCGTGTGCCTGCTGGCGGTCGGGCTTAATTACTTCAAAGAGCTCATGCTCTTCTGCTCAGCTCACTTTCGTTATCAAGAGGTGAAATCAACGAACGGCACTCGACTTGGCGGACGAGGACGGCTGTCCCGACGTTTGGCGAGCTAAGTGGCTTTTGCCCGGCAATTCGCCACAGGTAAATTGCAGCGTACGCGCGCCAGGGACGCCATGCCTCTGCTCTTTTTTCCAGTTCTCTAGCGCTGTCGACAGCGAGCCCGCGCATTAAGGCAATGTCGCCGGAAGGAAATGCGTCGGGATCGGCGAGAGCGCGCATGGCGATGTACTGAGCTGTCCAGTTGCCGATGCCGGGAAGTGCGGTGACACGGGTGATGAAGTGGCCGGTATCTAAAACTCCATCAAAGCGAATGTCTCCGCGAGTGACTGCTTTTGCCAGCGCTCGAATCGTCTCCGCGCGCGCTTTGGTTAATCCAACCCGCGCGAGATCGGCTTTGGCCAGCGCTTCGGCAGTGGGAAACAGATGCGTAAGGCCGTTCACAGGTGAGAATGGTTGGCCGTACAGTCTCGTCATTCTTCCTGCCAAAGTTGTCGCGCCCTTGACGCTGATTTGTTGGCCGAGAATTGCGCGGACTGTGAGTTCGAAGCTGTCCCACGATCCTGGCAAACGCAATCCGGGGCTGGATGTCAGCAGGCGGGCAAGCACCGTATCAGAGGCGAGCGTCGCTTCAATGGATTGCCAATCCGCATCCAGGTCGAACATCTCGCGCACGCGCTCGGTGATCGTGAACAGTGAGTGCGGATGGGGAAAATGCACTCGAGCTATCAGGCAGTGATTTTCTGCGTCGAACGAAACCTCGAGCCAGCCATGTGCTCCGTCGACGGAGATCGAGCGGCGATAGGAAGAATTTTCGACGAGCTCGACTCCAGGCGCGCAACGCGGTGCCAGGAACTCGAGCATGCCGTTCCAGTTGTACGGCGGACGGAAACGAAGATGGAACACATATTCGTTTTCTTCAGGAGGGTCCGTTGGCCGCGCCAGACGGCGGATCTGAGTCGGGGTCCGATGATAGGTCTTGAAAATGGCGGCGTTGAAGCGCCGTACGCAGCCAAATCCCGAAGCGATCGCGACCTCACTCATGGGCAACGGCGTTTCGTCCATCAGCTTCTTGGCAAATTGCAGGCGTCGCGTCTGCGCGATGGTGCTCGGAGTTGCGCCGAGGTGCTTCATGAATAAGCGACGCAAGTGACGAGAGCCAACGCCTAGTCGCCGCGCGAGACCTTCGACGCCACCATCCTCAAGTCCGCTCTCCTCGATCAAGCGCAATGCACGGGAAACCGTACTGGGCGTGCCCTGCCATGCCGGGCTTCCGGGAGAACACTCGGGCCGGCAGCGCAAGCACGGCCGAAAACCTGCTTCGGCTGCGGCCGCGGCGGTCGCGAAGTAGCGAACGTTTTTGTCAGGCACCGTGGGCACGGGACAACTCGGGCGGCAGTAAATCCTCGTGCTGAGAATGCCGACGAAGAACCTGCCGTCGAAACGCGGGTCCCGCGCGAGGCGCGCCCGCCTGAAAGCTTTCCAGTCAACGTTCATGGTGCAAGCATCCGAGAAAGCACAAATCAGCTTAACCGCTGACCGCGAGTGGGGAAATAGGCCAATCCGAGTCAAGTCCGAAAACGTCCAGCCTGAGGAGGGCCATGTCCGTAAACGTCCAATGTTGCTCATGAAGTTGGACTACTTTGGGGCGCACAACCTGCCACAAAGGAGTGGTTATGAATTCCCGTTTTGTGAGTATGGCAATCGTTGCGTTACTGCTGGTTTCAATTCAATTCGCACAAGGTCAGACCAATTACGTGGTGACAACTTTTGGAACGCTGGGCGGCTCAGCCAGCTCAGCAATCAGCATCACCAACAATGGACTGATTTCCGGTTTTTCTTTCCTTCCCGGAGACCAGACGATGGTCGCGACAGTTTTTCAGAATGGCAAGCCCGTGCCGCTGGGCACGCTTGGAGGTCCCAACAGCGGGGTCGAATGGCCGAACCACAACGCACGAGCGGTTGTGGGTATTGCGGAGACCGCCGATCTCGATCCGCTGAATGAGGACTGGAGTTGTGCTCACAACGCTGCATTTTTCCCAACGGTGACCCACCACATTTGCTTGGGATTTGTGTGGCAGAACGGAGGGATGAGCCCGCTACCCACACTGGGCGGGATTAACGGATACGCTGTCGGCGCGAACGATGTGGGCCAGGTTGTTGGCTGGGCTGAGACGCCGGTGCACGATACGAGCTGCGTTTTCCCGCAGGTCCTGCAATTTCAAGCTGTGCTTTGGGGACCGAAATTAGGGCAAGTTGCGGCACTGTTGCCGCTCGCGGGAGATCCTGATAGCGCGGCTACGGCGATCAACAACAAAGGACAGGTCGTCGGCATTTCCGGCATTTGCGAAAACGCGGTTGGCGACTTGAGCGCGATGCACGCTGTGCTCTGGGAAAACGGGACGGTCAGGTATCTCGGCAATCTCGGTGTCGATGATTGGGACACGCCCACCGCCATCAACAATCATGGCCAGGTTGTGGGATTTACGGAAACGACAGATGGAACTTTTCACGGATTTTATTGGAGTAAATTTTCCGGCGGCATGCAGGACCTGAAGCCGCTTCCCGGAGATAGCTTCAGTTTCGCTTACGCGATCAATGATCTTGGGATGGTTGTAGGTCAGTCCATCGGACCGAACGGCAGCAGCGCCGTGATGTGGAAGGACCGAGTGGCTGTTGATTTGAACTGCTTGACGGTTTCCGGCTCTCCCCATCTGATTTACGCGAATGACATCAACAACAGCGGTAGGATCACAGGCCAGGCCAGAGATTCGGAGCACGCGCAGGCGCCGGGATTTCTGGCGGTGCCGGTGGTGGGAGTGGATCACTGCACGGCGGGGTCTGTCGCTGCGCGCAGCAACGCTGGTATCGCAATGCCCAGACACGTTGCAACGATGCTTCAGCGCTCGGGCGCGTGGGCGCGCGTCGTAGGGACCCGCTGACGGGCGTCTCAGGATCCGCGATGCCGTTCATCCGCCATTGCATCGAGTGCAGGAAGTGCTCCACCAGATATCTGATGGCGTTCAGCCCCTACCGCAACGGATCTTATCTGTGGCGCACTTCCCTGTTCTGCATCGATGAGTACGTGCTCTATTGCGTTTGCCAGCAGCCGCCGGTGTTCAATAGCTGCAAAGAAGATGAGCTAAGGAGTTATGTAGTTTCGAAGGCGGCCCACGATCGCGGATATGGAACGCAGCAAGAAGTTGTTGCGATGGAAGAGATGCGGGGAGCACGCAGAAAATTGAGGCAACTCAGACGAAGATCAGACAAGAACGGAAAGCTTTCTGGGTAACGTGTTCACATCAAATCTTTTCGCGATAGTGACTGTGCGCCGCGCTCCTATGGCGCGGATGAGAAAGCCTTGTGACCGATACGCTAAAAGGAGTGCCCCCAAATAGCACTACGTGCCGTGCGGAGATGCGGTCGTACAATTAACGAGTCCGCGACAATCATTCCACCCTCCCGT
>Ga0075425_100000995_pt1 | contig 27185 bp, 17 predicted proteins | sample SoiMethybrSBSTD4_FD_75300 | JGI IMG/M metagenome (GOLD analysis project Ga0075425, IMG submission 75300) | Bulk soil microbial communities from a Populus tree surrounding site in Tennessee, USA - Soil MetaG P. TD hybrid SBSTD4 | ecosystem: Environmental > Terrestrial > Soil > Tree plantation...
TCATCGGATGCGGCCGCCCGCGGGTGAACCTGTCGTCGCCAAGATCAATCAGGATGTGCGAGTCACCCTTCGTGTCGAGCCAACCCGTGGCAAGAATTGGTGCGTTCGAGACGACGTCGAGCCCTGATCGTTGCAGGATCAGCTGCGCCTCGGAGCATAAAGTCCCACCGCAGAAGAGGCCGCGGATCAGTTTGGCGTTCGTGGACTTCGGCAACGTGTCCTGATAGGTGCCAATCTTGCGCCCGAGGACGGCTTCTGCCGCCTCGGTCAGCGTACCCACAAAGCGCACGTTGGCGGGCAGGTCGGTCTCCGGCTTGCCGCCTATGAGGCAGACCGTGAACGGCTTTGAGCTCTTTCCCGCTCGTGCGAGGACGTGCTTGGCCACCTCCGGCGCCGGCGGCTTGGAGATCACTATGACGTGGCGGGTTGACGCATCGTTGTCGAGGAGATCGATGGCTGCCAGCGTGGTAATGCCGCCTATCGCCGCCGACAGATCGCGCCCGCCCGTGCCGATGGCATGAGAGATACCGCATCCGCCGTTGGCGATCAGGCACGACACCTCCTGGATGCCAGTGCCGGAGGCACCAATGATGCCCACCTCACCCCGCGGTATGGAGTTGGCGAATGCTAACGGGACGCCGCCAATTATGGCAGTACCACAATCCGGACCCATGACAAGAAGTCCGCGGTCGCGCGCCTCGCACTTCAAGGCCGCTTCCTGCGCGAGCGGCACATTGTCGGAGAAGATCATGACGTTCAACCCGCGCCGCAGCGCTTTGCGGGCTTCCGCGGCGGCAAAATCCCCGGGAACGGAGATCAGCGCGAGGTTCGCGTCCGGCATTTGGTGCATTGCGGCCCGTAGGGTACGCGGTTGCCAGGATGTGTCGCTATCCTCGCTCCGGCGCGGCTGATCCAATAGGCGCCGAGCCTCCGTCATGGCTGCAGCGGCCGCGGCTGAGCTGCGCGCCCTGAGCGCGATGACCAGGTCTCCAGGTCCGGCCTGGGTGCCGGCTTCATCCAGCAGACCTGCCTCGCGCAAAATCTCCTTGTTGGCAGGAGTGCCGATCATCATTCCGGCGTCCTCGATCCCGGGCAGCTCGGCGATCGAACGCGCGGCGCGCATCAGCGCAACCGAGTCGAGATAGAAACCTTTGCGGATCTCGGTACGAATCATCAATAGACGACGCCCAGCTTTGCGGCGAACGCTTCCAGTGCCTGGATGAAGCACGGCATTGGAGCCTTGACGACGCCCGCTCCTACCTGGCCCACGCCCGGCTTGCGATGTGCGATGCCCGTATTGATGTTTGGCACGATGCCGGTCTCGACCACCAGGCGGACGTCGATGCCGGTCGGCACTCCCCAGCCATCCAGCGTCGGGATTGTCCATTCCGGATTGTTGCCAGCCGTGATCTCGCCCATCGCACGGGTGAACCGCACGGCCCCTGAGGCCGGCCCGGCGCCTATGAAGCCGACCACCGCCGGTGCGGCCGCCATGGCGAATGCTCCGAGGCCGACCGTCTCGACGATTGCTGAGTCGCCCATGTCAGGATTGGCGTCGTTGACCGTATAGCCCGGAAAGTAAAGTCCAACGGGCATCTCCACGGGCGCTGTGAACCAGGTATCACCGGTGCCGGAGACGCGGATGCCGAAGTCGGTTCCGTTACGGCACATGGCGGTGACGAGCGAGCAGCCCTCGATGCCGCGCGCTGGGTCAGTGAGTGCCTTGCCAACTGCCATTGCCACATTGAGGAAGAACTGATCATTTTTACCGATGAAATCGAGGCAGCGCGCCAGCGCTTCGCTGTCTTTGCTGATGCGCGCGAGCGGCGGAGCCAAGATGCGCAGCAGCAGGCTCGAACAGGCGACGTTCCGCTGATGCATCTCATCGCCCATGGTGAGGCCGCGGGCGATGATGGGCTTGAGTGGGATGCCGCCCGTCTCGCGGATGGCGCGGCCCAGCGCCGGTCCCAGTGTATCGCGCAGCCAGGCGAGTCGTGCAAGCACCTCGGCGTCGTTGCCGCCGAAGCGCATGACCTTCCCGAGCCCTTCATTGATGGCGCAATAGGCGCGGTTACCGAAGGTGCGGTTCTCGATCACGAGCACGGGCTGGCCCTGCGTCGTCATGCCGGTCATCGGGCCGACTGCGTCGTAGTCGTGGTTGGGCTCGAACCGGAATGTGCCAGCCTCGGCTTTTGCCGCCGCATCCTTCAGGTCCTCTGCCCAACCCTCAAACACTGCGATACCCATGATGGCGCCGCGCAACGGCCCGCACATGCGCTCCCAGATTATCGGCGGCCCGGCGTGCAGGATGTGGTGCTTACCGAGGCCCTCGATCGCTTCGCCTGCCGGCACTACATCGATCAGCACCGGTTCGCCCACGAGCAGGCGCCGCAGCGCCTCTGCGTTGGCTTTCTCAATCTTCTCCATGCGCGCGGCAAGCCTTCGCTAGGTTCCGACCTTCGAGAGCAGATCGGCGAGGCGCGCATCGCCGCCGGCCGGCGGCACCCAATGCACCTGCTGCACGGTCGTGCCGTGCGCGGCGAGATCCTCGGCAAAGCGCTCGAGACCGACGTTGATGACGCGCAGCGGCTGGTCGAGGAGTGAAACCGTCTTCTTCGCGTCCGTGGGCTTGTCTTCGCTCACCATAGCCGTTGCTCCAACTTGTTCTATGCATCCGCGCCTTTATACACTTGGCAGGCCATATCCACCGCCGCGCCGGCCGGTGCGTTGTGGCCATTGCGGCGTAGCACGGCCTCCAATGCTGTGAGGCAGCGCAGGACGTTTGCCTTACGGCACACATAGCCCATCGTGCCGATACGCCAGATCTTGCCCGCAAGAGGCCCGAATGAGGTGCCGATCTCGATGCCAAAGTCATGCAGCATCTCGCGTCGCACCCTTTCACCATCGGTGATTGCCTTAGGGATTTTCACGCCCGTCACGTTCGCCATGCGATGCGTGGGATCCCCATAGAGCTCAAGCCCCATCGCTTCGAGCCCGGCTCTGAGCGCGCCGCTCGCGAGCTTGTGGCGGGCAAAGCCCGCCTCCAGCCCCTCCCCGAGCACGGTACGGGCGCATTCGCGTGCCGCGTACAGCATGGATGCGGCTTCGGTGTGATGGTTGAGCCGCTTCGGCGACCAATAGTCCATCAGCATGGCCAAGTCGAAGTAGTTGGAGCGGATGACCGGGCCACTACCCTCCACGATGTCAGGCGACTTGAGGCCCTGCTCGACGTGTTTTCTGGCATTGACCACCGCCGCGACCCGACTGTTGAAGGTGACGGGCGAGGAGCCCGGTGGTCCCGAGAGACACTTCTGGAGGCCAGCCGAGGTCACGTCGATGTGCCAGGCATCCATTTCGAAAGGATTGCCGCCGAGTGAGGCGGTGCAGTCAACGTAAAGCAGCACATCGAGCTTGCGACACAGCGCTCCGATCTCGGCAAGCGGCTGCAGCATGGTGGTGGAAGTGTCGCCATGGCTTATGGCGATCATCTTGGGTCGATGCTGCTTGATGGCCGCCTCGATGACGTCTGCGGCGAACACGCGGCCCCATTCGGTCTCAATCGGCGCCACCTCGGCGCCTAGGCGCCGGCCGATCTCGACTTTGAGATGCCCGAACCGTCCAAAGATCGGCACCAGGAGCTTGTCACCCGGCGCCAGTATCGATGCCAGGCACGCCTCGATACCGGCCCGAGCCGTGCCGTTGATCAGCATAGTCCAGTGATTCTGAGTACGAAACACTTGACGGTAGAGTCGCATCACCTGGTCCATGTAGGTCCCAAACTGAGGATCGAATTGACCCTGCAGGGCGACGGACATGGCTCGCAGCACACGCGGATAGACGTCGACGGGACCAGGACCCATCAGCAGGCGTGGCTCGGGATCGAGTTCAGCGAACAGCTCGGGGGCTTCCATGTCTCGTTTGTCCCCCTTGCGAGATGTGCCCAAGGTCGCGCTCCGATCTGGCAACACAGTTTATGAGGTTTGCACGGGCGATCCAATAGGCGCTGCGCTCTCACAGAGCATGCGGCACAAGTACCGCATGCGGCACAAGTACCGCATGCGGCACAAGTACATGTGATGACGGGGTGCCATCGGGCGCGCAGGGCTCCTCTTGGGAAGGTCAAGTCCCCAGGGGTGAAGGGCTCCGAAGCATGCGCAGCCTCGAGGTCTGTCATGGGGCCAGCCACGGTGGTCAGATGGCTCAGAAGCGCTTCCACTTGGCCTCGTTGCTACCGGATCGAGCTTCGCCAAGTCGCTCCGAGATCAAGGCGCCCCGAGATCGCAATTGCGCAGTGGGGGATCAATCTTGCGCAAGCCCGCCATCGCGTGTTGCGCCGGCTCGAAGTGCCCGCGCATCGCGTGCCAGGCAGGCCGCCGGAAGATTGTTAGCTTTTGGCGTCAACCTGTTGACACAGCTCTCCTTCCGTCCACTCCAGCCAGTAGGGCATGTTCATCTCACGGTACTACTTCGTAGCTGCGAGGCTGAGGTGCTCCAGCGCCTGCTCGCCCCTGTCTATTCGCCGATAGAGCTCGCCGAGGCCCAGGTGGCAGTGCGCAGCGAACGGACGCATACCGCGGGGCTCGGCAAGCGCCAGCGCCTGGCGGTAGTAGCTTTCAGCATCCTCGGCGCCACCTGTCGAAGCGGTGTCACCGCTCGAGGCAGAGAGCGCCGGCCTCATATCCCCGAGCCCCCAACGACCGGCTGAGCGCCAGCGCCTCTCTGGCGTGGTTGGTCGCCTCGTCAATCCGCCCCGCTGAGAGCGTGGAGGCTTGATCATACAGCGGGCCGATGGTCTGGGAGATGACGATTGAGCGGAGGGACTTCAACACGCCAAGTTTAGCGCAGGAAGCGCCACCGATGTGCGCTCCATGCCCGCGGGCATACACGGGTTTGTCCGAGGGAACCAAAGAAACGACGCGCACAGAGTGGCGTGCCAGGGTGCACCCAGATGACCTCGGGCGAATAGAAGAGGAGCCGCTCAGGCGGTGGCAACAGTTCTTCACGAACTGGTCACCAACGCCGCAAAGTATGGCGCGCTCTCCAACCAGAACGGGCGAGTATCGGTACAATGGCGGCGATTGCAGAATGGACCACCTGACCGACTCCTCAGTCGCCTCATAGCCTGACCGGCTTGGAGCTAGAACCGGGGGACCGCTAAACTCCTGCCATCCAATGCTGGCCCACTCGCCGGAAATTTCCAACCGGCATTTGATGCCATCAGGAGCAAATCAGGGTTCAACCTCACCACCAAACTCAAAGGGAATACGCTCGCGAATTATTGGGGGCCGCACCGCGAGCTCGCTTAGACAAGGACGTGTTACCTTGTGAGGCGCCGTCCACCTCATCATGAACGGTCCCCAAAGTCACATCCACCCAACGTCAGTTGACCCCTCCGATTCCCGACCATATCGCTGCAGAGCAGCGAACAGGCAAAGTGTGCCACGACCGGCCCCATGCAGCGCAGCAAGTTTGCGAATATAGGCGAAGACGCGACGATCTGGAGATCGACATTGCGAAAGCCGACATCCGCGTCAGTACGACGCCTTCAAGACGCCAGCGCAGCATTATCGGGATAGCCTGTCGGCTGAGATGCTTCGGTTTATGCCGACTCCGATACTGTGCTTTCCTCGGTTTTCCGCTCTTCTTTGTGCGACTGTTCGGGTTCGATGAACGGCGGGCGGGTGCCAGGCTTGCGGACGGTCTTAGATGACCTAGGGCGTGTCGGACACCCGCCCGCCACCGCGCCTCGCTTGCTAGGCGTACCCGCCTCGCGAACCACATCAGGGCCAGCAGCCGTGAGAATGGCTGCACCAAAAGGCCAGACTGACCCGACCGCAATCGTAACCATGCCAACTCAGCACTTGACGCAGGGTCGCCGTCCACACATGACCTGAAAGAGAACTTGTCTGGGCATCCGTGTTGCTATGCAGCATTTCCTCCTGGCGCGCGTCACATATGATACTGTGGTCGCTACCGTAGGCAGGTGGGCTGCGTGAGTCCATCACACTTGTTGGCGGTGTGCCGATGAGGTTATTGAGTAGGCTCCGTTCTGGGCCCAATGCTTTGCACGCAGCTAGCGGGTATGCGAGAGCAGAAGGGTTCCGCCGAACCACGGCCGTCCTGTTTGACCGTGTGCATAGCTCGTAGATCGCAATACATCGCAAAATGCGGGTACCTGCTCGAGCACGCCCACGCACTATAGGAATGTAACTCCTCAAGGGAGAGCCAAAGTGACCGACGCCACTGTCAATGTCGACCGTCGTACTGTGATCATGGGCGCTGCTGCGGCGACCCTGCAGATGTCATCACCCTTCATCATCCAAGCTCGCGGTGAGACACCGGTGCGCATTGGAATGGTGGACCCACTGACCGGCGTGTATGCGGCGCCAGCGGGCAACGAGGTGATGGGAGCAAAGCTTGCGATCGAGGGGATAAACTCGCAGGGTGGCATACTTGGACGCCAGGTGGAGATGTTGGTTGAGGATTCGGCCAACGACGTTGGTACGGGCGTACAGAAGACGCGAAAACTACTTGAACGCGATCAAGTAAGCTTCATCATTGGCGACGTGAACTCGGGCATTGCTCAGGCGATCGCTCAGGTCACCAACGAGAAGAAAGTCCTGCACATTGTTTCGGGTGGGCATACCGACACAATCACTGGAAGCGACTGCAAGTGGAATGTCTATCGCGTCTGCAATACGACGCGCATGGAAGCCAACTCGGTCTGCGAACTTCTGTTCAACAAGTATGGCAAGAAGTGGCATTTCATCACGCCTGATTATGCGTTCGGCCACACACTGCAAAAGGCTTGTGCCGATAACCTCCAAAGGCTCGGTGGCACGATGACCGGCAACGAGCTGACGCCGCTCGGTACGAACGATTTTTCTGCCTATCTCATTAAGGCGCGGTCGGCCAATCCCGACGTGTTGATCCTGCTTGTGCAGGGATCCGATATGATCAATTGTCTAAAACAAATCGTCCAATTTGGCATCGACAAACAGATCCATGTCGCCGGCACGCAACAGGAGCTCGAATCGCTCGAGGGCTTGCCGCCTGAGGCACGCATCGGTATCTGGATGTTTGAATGGTACTGGAAACAACCCGGCGTGCCTCATGTGGACAAGTTTGTCGCCGACATTCGCAAGATGAACAATGGCAAGGTGCCCACGGCGCGGCATTGGTTCGGCTACACCGCGGCAAAGACATTCGCGCTCGTTGCAAACCAGGAAAACACTATTGATTCCGTCAAACTCGCCAAAGCACTAGGAAATTTCGAGCTGCCACCAGACGTCAAGCTGCAGCCGAACAAATGCTACTACCGGGCAGGCGACCACCAGCTGATGACCTCGGCCTTCGTCGGATCGGCCCAGCCAGCCGGGAAAGATGATCCGGAGGATCTTTTCAGTGTCGACCAGGTCGTAGCCGGCGACAAGACAGCCCCGCCAGTCGGTGAAACCGGGTGTAAGGTTACGATGCCCGGCTAGCTTGGTCGTTCACGGTTGCGGTTAGCGCTGGTCTGCCGCTGCGGGTAAAGGTAGTGGCCACTGTGTGGCGCCCGCAACCGTAGCTTTTTCTTCGTTACCTGTCCCTTCGGGACCTTGAAAGGTTCTGATGGTCGAGCTACCGGGAGCGTGCCGATTTTCGCATTTTCACTGAAGCAGATCGGGGCCACAAATCGCGTCGTACGTGTCAGCACACGAGTGTTCACCTAGCTTTGCTTCCACTCTTCCGCGCTGGCTCCGGCCAACGCCTGCACGCGCGCCTCGTCGGCGGCAAGCTCGCGCGCCGGCCCGGAATGCACGATGGCACCGTCGTCCAGCACATAGGCGTGGTCCGCAATCTCGAGACTCATGCGCGCGTTCTGCTCCACCAGCAGCACGGAGATGCCTTCGCCGCGCATCTGCGCAACAATCTGGAATACCTCGCGCACGACGAGCGGTGCCAACCCCTGCGAGGGCTCGTCGAGAATAAGGAGCCGCGGATTGAGCAGCAACGCTCGGGCGATTGACAGCATCTCCTGCTCGCCGCCGGAGAGCTGTCGGCCGCGACTGGGCTTTCGCTCGGCGAGGCGCGGAAAAAGCTTATAGGCGCGCTCGAGGGTCCATTTGCCCTCGCGCTCGAGCGGAACCATGAGATTTTCCTCAACGCTGAGGTTGGCAAAGATGCGCCGACCCTCCGGTACATAGCCCACTCCGGCGGCGGCGATGCGGAAGGCAGGCCAGCGTGTCGTGTCCTTGCCGAAGATGGTGACGCGTCCCTCGCGCGCTGGCGTGAGGCCCATAATGCTGCGCAAGGTCGTGGTCTTGCCGGCGCCGTTGCGGCCCAAGAGCGCTGTGATCTGCCCCTCTGCCACCCTTAGACTTACGCCGTGCAGGATGTGGCTCTTACCGTAGTACGTCTGCAGGCCGTCGGCCTCGAGCGCGTTGGTCATGCGGCCTTGCCCAGATATGCACCCTGCACGGTCTCGCTCGCAGCGATCTCGGGCGGTGTGCCCTGCGCTAGCAGGCTTCCCTGATCGAGCACAGTGATGCGCTGAGCCAAATGAAAAACGACGCGCATGTCGTGTTCGATGAGGACGATGGTGAAGCCACGGTCCCGGTGCAGCTGGCGGATGAGCTGTGTGATCTGATAGGTCTCCTGATCACCCATTCCGGCGGTGGGTTCGTCGAGCAACAGAAGATTTGGCCGCAGAGCCAGCGCCATGGCGATCTCAGCGGTGCGCTGATCGCCGTGCGCCAACTCGCCGACGAGGCGGTCGGCCTTGGCTTCAAGGCCTGTCTGCTGCAGGGTTTCAGCGACCCGGCGCTCGATGTCCGCCGTCTCGGTCGCAGTGATCCAGGGGCGCAGGCGGTAACCACCGGCAACCTCGGCGCTGATGCGCACGTTCTCAAATACGGTGAGCTCGGGGAAGATTTCCGTTATCTGGAAGGTACGCGCCATGCCAAGCACGACACGCCGATGCGCTGAGAGACGCGTGATGTTGCGGCCGTCGAACCAGATGGTTCCCGCCGTGGGGGGAAAGAATCCGCTGATCAGATTGAAGAACGTCGTCTTGCCCGCGCCATTGGGACCAATGATGGCGTGCAGCTCGCCCTTCGGCACAGCTAGGGAAATGTTATTCACGGCCAATAGGTTGCCGAACCGCTTGCTGACGTTTTTGACCTCCAAGCTCATTGCGTCGCAGCCCTCCGCCGCACGAAACCGAGAATACCCCGCGGAAAAAGCAGCACGACGCCCACGAACAGCATGCCTACGAACGACATCCAATTGACCGTGACGCTGGAGATGTAGTCTTGGATGACGACGAAGACGGCGGCACCAAGGAGCGGTCCCCAGAAGCTGCGCATGCCGCCCATGACTGCCATCATGACGAAGTCACCGGACTGGCTATAATGGAGCCCGCGCGGATCGGCGAAGTTGTTGACGAGCGCATAGAGAGCGCCGGCAAAGCCCATAAAGAAGCAGGACAGCGTGAAGGCGATCCAAATGTGGCGTTCCACGGGGATGCCGAGAAACCGCGCGCGCCGTTCGTTCTCCCGGATCGCGATCATGGTACGCCCAAATGGCGAGCGGAGGATGTAGCCCATCACAGCCGCTGCAAGCGCGAAACAGAGCAGCACGAAATAGTAGAAGGCGTTGGCGTTGGAGAGGATGTCGATGTCGGCCAGACCAAGATGCAACGGCTGGCGGGTGAAGCCACGCAGGCCGTCATCACCGCCCGTCAAGGAACTCCATTGAAAAGCGATGTAGTAGAAAACTTGACCGAAAGCGATGGTCACCATCGCAAAATAAACGCCGCGCCGGCGCACGATGATGGCGCCGAGCAGCGCACCGATGATGCCGCCAAGTAGCATACCACTTGCAAGCGACAGAGGCGTGCTCGAGGCCAGAAACTTCAGGGAGAGACCGGCACCGTAGGCGCCAAGGCCAAAATAGGCCGCATGGCCAAAGGAGAGCACGCCGGTGAAGCCCAACAGAAAATTCACCGACATGGCCGCAAGCCCAAGCACTAGGACACGCGTGCCGAGCGCGGTGTAGCCCCCAAGCGGCACCATCCAGTAGGGGGCCAGCAACAGCACCAGCCAAATCGCGGCCAATGCCACCAGCTGCTGTGCCTGTGCGCGGCTCATGTCATCATGCCTTCCTCGCCGAACAAGCCGCGCGGGCGGATGAGCAGCACCACTGCCATCAGCACGTACATGATGGCCTCGCTGGCGGCGGGGAGGAATACGGCGGTGATGCCGGAGGCTACGCCGATGAGCAGTCCACCAAGCAGCGTTCCCGCAAGGCTGCCGACGCCGCCGACGATGATGGCGATGAAGCTCGGCATCAACAGGCCAGTGCCCATTGTGGGCTCGAGGCCGAGCTGCCCCGCAGCCAAGACGCCACTCAAGCCCGCGAGGAAAACCCCAACGGCAAAGTTGAGTGAACGCAGCAGCCGCACATTGATCCCCAGTGCCGCCACCGTCTCGAGGTCGAGCGTTCCGGCACGGATGCGGATGCCGAGACGCGTGTAGCGAAGCAGCACAAACAGCAGCGTCACAGTGATCGCCACCATCGCCACCATGAACAGCCGATAGCCGGTGATGAAGAAGAGATCCAAGCTTACCGGTTGGGCCAGGAGCGCAGGTACGCTCACTGGCTTGCCTTGGGGACCCCAGATAAAGCGCGTGCCATCCTCAATGATAAAGGCCAGACCGAAGGTGAGCAGCAGGCTGTAGAGGGGATCGCGTCCGTAGAGGGGTCGGATCAGGATGCGCTCGACTATTAGACCAATGCAGGCGGTGAGCAAGGGCGCGATTAGCAGGGCACCCCAGAATCCGACGTAGGGTGTGATAGCGAAGGCGATATAACCGCCGATGACGAGAAAGCCGCCGTGCGCGAAATTGATGACGTTGCTCAAGTTGAGGATGAGCGACAGACCGAGCGCCATCAGGACGTAGAATGCCCCGATGATGAGCCCATTGGTGACATTGAAGAGCAGGAGTTGTGTCATGGCGCAGGCTTTCAAGCGGTTGTAATAGAGAAGCCTTTCAAATTCTTACAAGGGTTCTGCAGGGCTCCATATGCCGAGGTACCCCCGATGGCGAAGCAGGACGACCTCGCGACGTTGGGTTTGTGGCCAAGCCCGCCAATCGGCGCGCCACGAAGTGCGTCTCGTGCTCAAGGATTGGCTAACTGGAGATGCCACGGAGATGTGATCAGGTCGGCCACACCATCTTGCAGCCTGTTTCCTCCACCGGCCCGGCCGCAGTTTCACCTGGGACGGTAGTACCCACCGTGAACATATTGTCTGGATCGCCCTTTGCCGGATGCGCCTCACCAGCGAAAACGGTGCTCATGAGCTGGTGATCGCCCGCCCGATAGCTCGGCTGCCCAGGTTGCATCGCCACCTCAGGAGGTAGCTTGAAGCCATCCATGGCGTGGGCGAGCTTGAGGCCATCGAGCGTCTTTTCCTGATTTGCGATCAGCGCGAAGGTCTGCAGCGACACGTAGCCGAACCAATGACGTGCCGAGGGTGTTTTGCCCACCGCCTTCTTAATTTCGGCGACGAACGTCTTGGCGTGCTCATTGTCTGGCTGATCCCACCACCATTCCATTGTCCACCAACCCACACGTGCCTCAGGTGGTACAGCGCGCAGGCTCTCCAGTTCGAACAACGTACCGCCTACGGCCATCTGCTTGTCGAGGCCGAACTGGACGAATTGTTTCAGGCTGTTGACCTGGTCACCACCGCCCATGACATTGATAAGCACCTTGGGGCCATAGGCCTTCGCCTTGATCAAGTTGGCCGAGTAATCCGCCGTACCGAGCGGGATGAGGTCACCAGCGTACTCACCACCGGCTGCCTTGAGCTTTTTGACGAAAGCTGCCTGAACGGAATGCCCATAGGCGTAATCGGGCGTGAGAAAGTACCATTTCTTACCGAACTTATCGATCAAGGTGTCGGCAATAGCGTTGACGTCCATGGTTGTCGTGTTGCACACGCGGAAGACGTTCCAGTGGCAGTCCTTGCCGGTGATGACGTCGGTGTGGCCGCCGGAGACGATGTGCAGCGTTTTCTTTTCCGAAGTCACCCCTGCCATGGCCAACGCGATGCCGGAGTTGACGTCGCCGATGATTCCCGCCACCTGGTCGCGCTCGATGAGCTTACGCGTTTTCTGCACGCCCGTGCCGACGTCGTTTGCCGAGTCTTCCACCAGGAGCTCGACTTGACGCCCAAGGATGCCCCCCTTGTTATTGATGTGCGCAAGCGCAAGCCTGGCTCCCTCAATCTCGCTTTCCGCAATGGCTGCGTAAACACCGGTGAGCGGATCGACGAAACCAATTTTTACGGGAGTCTCACCGCGTGCTTGGATGACGAACGGCGAGGCAACCTGTGCAGCACCCAGCGCTGCAGCACCGCGAAGCACTCCGCGGCGGTCAATGCTCCGCAGGAAGGTTTCAGGCATCAGACGTTCTCCCAGGTGGCCAGCGCCCTCGAATTTTGGTGGCTAGTAGCGGGCGGTCGCTCGCGGTCGGACAAGTCCATTTTGATGCACAAGGGGCGAGAGGACAAGATTTCTCCCTGAGTTGATTTAGTTTGCCAAGACCGAGATGACGGCGGGAGACGAGCCGGCGCATCCACGCCGATCAGCGAGCGCAAAAGCCTCATGGTGGTGCCTTTCGTTGTCTGCTGCTGCACCCGCCATGGCGACGTCTCCGGTCTGGCACAGAGCGTGCGACTCATCGCCTCGAGCCCAAGCCGTTGGGTAAGCGCCAGTGCATCTTAGGCGCGCCTACGAACATAAGGTTAAGGGTAAGGTCTGTCGAGCCACAAGCGGAGGTTGCAAGTGAGTTCGCGTAAGCTGGGTGCTCGGCGAGGAGTGTCCAGCGTCATCTGCTCTTAGTGTCGCAGTCGATGGGAATGGTGCTTTCGTCCCGTGCTGTTGCGCAGCAGTGAAGCGTTCCGCGCACCGGCGTTCTTTGGCACGCCGGGAACGCTGGGCTCAGTGGCCAGGGCGGCGTCGCGACCTGGCGATGCGCGGGGAGGTAACGAACCGCGTTCTGCTCGGATGTAAACGCCACAGCCGCCCTGCACCACATCGGTGCCAGCGGTGGGGAACGACCTGGGTGGCAGCGAATTCGGAGGCCTGAAGATTATCGAATGCCTGCAGCCGCGTTAAGAGGCCCGCTTTGAAGTCGTTGAGCGGAATATTGTGGTAGGGCCGACCCACTGGTCATGCGGGGAAGGCCGACGTGACAGGGGAAGAAACGGGTAAACGCACCCTGTCAGCTACCGCGGTAGGGGTCGGAGGAAAGATCTGCAGAGATAACGCTGGGAAGTGCCTAGATGCAGTAGGGGCTCACAGCAACCTGCAAGGACTGTGGATCAGAGCTTATGGCAGAGTGAACCAGAGAATCTAGGTACCGCGCATGAGCCCGTAAGAGCGATGAGGACTGGGTAAGTACGGAAAACTCGGGTTATGGAAAAGGCTAAACGGCCACGTAAAGCGGAAACATCGAAACAGGCAAGTCTTTGCCTAAGGTTGCGCGCGCCGTACCTCTATCCCGACCGAGGCCAATGACGTAGCGCGCGATGCCAAACCATGGGCCTCCCAAAGTGACTGCAACGCAGAGAACGCCAAGCGGAGGCCAATCCACGTGCCAGATCTGTCGGCAGCGATAGTTTTTGTGCAGAAATGCGTTCTGCACAAGAACTGGGGCTCCTGAACGTCATTTTGTGCAAAGCCGATGGGCTTGCACCGGGGGCGCCGGTTGCAAGCTCCGCCATCGGCGCGCTTAATGCTTGCCCTCACATACCCAACTCACGATCCTTGTCGTTGGGACGCAACCTTGCCGGCAGCAAACAAGGAGCCACCATGCCCGAGAGCATTCCGGCCATCGGCACACTTGAGCGCGTGCGCTGTTACCACGCGGAGCTGACCGGCATTCGGCGTGATCTCCACGCCCATCCCGAGCTCGGCCTCGAGACACGTCGCACTGCCGATATCGTGGCGCAGTTGCTGACGTCCTGGGGAATTGAAGTTCATCGCTTGGTCGATGGTGCCGGCGTCGTCGGCGTGCTCCGCTCCGGCAACGGCCTGCGCTCGATTGGGCTGCGGGCCGACATGGACGCGCTACCCATCCATGAGCGCACGGATGCCGCCTACCGCAGCCACACGTCAGGCGTTATGCACGCTTGCGGCCACGACGGCCACACGACGATGCTGCTTGGTGCTGCACGTTACCTTGCCGAGACCCGGCAATTCAATGGGACGGTCAACTTCATCTTCCAGCCCGGTGAAGAAGGCGCTGGTGGCGCGCTCGCCATGTTGCGTGAAGGCCTGCTCGAGAGGTTTCCCTCAGACGAGCTCTACGGTCTCCACAACCGTCCAGGCATGCCGGTTGATCACTTCTCCATCACGCCCGGGACCGCGATGGCGGGTGGCGCATTTTTTGACATCACAGTAAGAGGCCGTGGCGCCCACGGTGCTCGGCCCAATGATGCGGTCGATCCCGTCATCGCCTCCTGCCATATCGGCACAGCGCTCCAGACGGTAGTGGCACGCAATCTGCAACCCTCTGACATCGGTGTCCTGAGCATTACCAAGATTGATGGTGGCGACGCCTACAACGTCATTCCTGAATGGGCCCGCATGGGCGGAACCGTCCGCGCCATGAAGCGCGAGACGCTGAGCACGCTCGAGTTAGGATTGAAGCGGGTTGCTGTCGGTGTGGCAGAGGCTCTTGGCGCCACGGCGGAAGTCGACTACCGGTTGATCTTCGTCCCACTCGTCAATGCACCCGGGCCAACACGTGCCATCGCCGATGCGGCGGCCGACCTCGTTGGCGAGGCCAACGTTGACCGCAACAAGACCGCGGCCCCAGCATCAGAGGATTTCGCCTTCATGCTCGAGAAGGTGCCTGGTGCCTACATCAACCTCGGCAACGGCAAGGCAAGTTCACCCGTGCACAACGACCGCTACGACTTCAACGATGAGGCGACACCTTATGGTGCGGCGATCTTTGCTCGGCTCGTGGAGCGCACGTTGGTGCCCGAGCCGGGTCCGGCGTGATAGCGCAATCCGCCCTCGCCAATGCATGGTCATGAGCTCAGGTTGTTGCACACATGCTCAGCGTGTGAGTAGCGGTCTGGCGAGCGGAAAGGCTCGCGGGAGCCATCGACCGGAAAGCGCCTGCTGCGCGCCCAATAGGGGGTAGCACTGCAACTCCACTATCAAATTGTGGACCGCACCGCAGCGCCTCCGCCATGGATGAACAATGGGCTCTTGGCCTCCGGTTGCTGGAGATTGCCTTTCAGCGTTCGTGGATCATAGAGAAGATTAGCGCCGTCGGTCCGCGGATTTGTTCACACTGTGGTCACCTGACGGCCGCGTCCCCTCACTGAGGAGGGACAAAACGGTGTTGGGTGTGATCACTCTTGAAGCAATTCTTCTCCTCGCTCCATTGTTTCAAGAATTCATCATTGCGAATCTAGTCGGCAATTCGATCGGGCGATCCGAGAAGAAGGTGGGTCCTCCCACCGTGGCCTTTAGGATCTTGTCGAAGCTTGGCGTTTTTCGCAACGTATCAGAACGGTTTGCTGTAAAGTCCGGGGTTGCGCTTCACCACACGCTTACACGTTGCCTTCCATTCCTGCATGGACATCCCACTGGTGCGATCCCACGTTGCCAAACATCGGTTCATGGGAGATGCACCCCCAGTGCGAACAATCCAAAAAAGGCTTTCCTCCCCGCGGACGAGAGCCCGTCCACCGGCAATCGGCTTGCCTGGTTCGGCGGCCAGAGCGAGCTCGACGTCCATCACTGACAAGCCAAGCGCCGCCGCACCTAGCGCGGCGATGCATATCCGTGCTGCAATTTGACCTTGCATGTGTTCCGCGGCCTATGCGCAATCGCCGCCCTCATCCAAAGGGTCTAGGCCCCTAGCCACGTGCTAGTGGGTCTATTGACGAAGGTTGCTTGCGCCCTTTGCTTCTCTGGTCATTTGAACCACCGCTGACGCGATCATGCTGGTCCCAAAACGACTTAGTAAAAACCGATCAGAACGGTCGACGCAATTAAAGCCAACACGATCGTCTTCAGCACCTATCTCCATGCAGGCGAGACGCGCGGCGGCCCATAACGGAGCGCGGCATCGCATATCTATCTCGCACATGAGCCTGCGCTTGCGCGCCACAGGATGATATCGGTACCACACCTGATTTGACTGCGGCTGTATCCCTTAGGGGTTTGCGATGATGGCGCCCGCCCCCCATCCCACTGCGCTAATCTCAATGGCGATCGCACCTGCTGATCGAAAAGTCATTATTGGTCTCGTTGCAAGTTCAAGAACATCATAAATCCCCTCCAATCAAATGTTCGTCGAGTATGTGAGGAGGAACCAGGAGAACGTGAACGACGCCTACGCGCCTTGGCGCAGAGGCGCATGCAGTTTGTAGCCCGTGTAACACCTTATGGGCACATGAGATTAGAGCGTGTCGCCTATCGTATGGGAGTGCCCACAATTGATGACCCGGTTGCTGGCCAAGTTGATTGCGGTTGCACGGGTCTCGTTCCTGTCGCCTCGACAAGCTGGCACAGCCAAAGCTCGCGCGATCAATCACCGGCCAAGAGCATACGACGTCATCAAAGCGTGCCTACAGCGAGAGAGGCTGGCTTGCCGAAACCCGCCGCATGACATGGAGCGAACTTTTTGGGCGCAGGGAGCCTGTCCCGGCATACTCAGATCATGCTGCATGATGGACCGCGACAAACCGCTCCACGACGCGGGCGAACGCGCGTGTGAAGGGTTGGGTGCTGGCATCCAGACAATGTGAAACGAACGCCAGCTGCGCTGCGGGAGCGGGTGCAAGATGAGATCGCGCATTGGCCGTCGTTTCGAAACGGGCGGGACCTGCCACCTGGCCAGCTGGAGGTGGTCCCAGCCGCCTTCTGCTGCAGCAACGTTCGAGCGGTGGGCCTTCCACAAGCCGGCCTGCCTTGGGTTGGGTAGCGTAAACCAAAATTAACTCATCTATAGGACTCTCGATCTCACGACCCTTGGCTTCCGGCGCGCTCCGCCGAACTCGGTTTGGACTTCAACGAAAATGCCCGAGTGGGAATACCGGAAAATCGACCTCGGCGACTTGCCCCGGAACACATCCGACCTGGATCTCCTCGATAAGGCGGGTGAGGAAGGCTGGGAACTCGTCGTCATCACGAGCAACAACATCGCCTACTTCAAGCGCCAGATCCGCAAGCAATCCCCACGACAGAAAGCCTAGCGGCAGTCTCGCATGCCCTGAGAAAAGTCGAATAACTACGGGTTCATGGCCGAGGTCTTTGGCCAAGGTCGTTGATGGGACTTGAGCCACGTTGTGAATCGTCTGCCATAGCGCGCGGCAACCTCTCTGCCTCCAAGCACCAATGGCTCTTTCACGGGGCGCGCCCGCAGCTTCCCGATGGGCGCGGCGGGCGCACTCGCTGAAGCCCTTACCCACTCACGGCAGTCATCGCCTGCAGCGCGCTGCCATTTCACCTTTGCAATTGCTCAATCGCAACAACGTCGCGTGTCATCTTTCAAGGCAACGCGAGCGGCAGTGATTGGGCGGGTATAGTCGCCAATTGCCTCCCCTTCACCGATCGCCGCGCTAACATGGCTGGAGCGATGCGGCCCTCACTATTCTGCCGCCATCGCCATCCTGCGGCAGAAGCAAGAGGCTTTGATGGGGACCTCCGCACGAGCCATCGCCAGGTCTAGCCTCTGCTTAATTAGCGCCGCCTCAACCTTCTCGCTGCGGCGCGTCAAGCACTCGTGGAGACCGTGGAGGGACCACAAGTTATCAGGGTGCTGGCAGGCTCGACTCAGCTTCCCGTCGAGCCCAAGATCGGAGCGGTAGACCGCCTCGGCCTCGTCGATGTGTCCCTGCTCCAACAGGAGCGCCCCTAGCGCATGGCGCGTCGGCTGCATCCAGCCCCAGGGCTCGTCATAGGGCAACGCGTCATCAAGCTCGACGGACCTACGCAGGTGCACAAAGGCCGCGTCATAGTTGCCCCTGCGGTACTCCAGTTCGCCGTTTAGCATCTCCTCGGCCACGCCTAGCAAATCGACGACGGTATTGTTGTGCACGCGTCGACTCTCGGGCACGCGGGTCTTCGCCGCGACGAAGCGCGCCTTCTCGGTCTCGGCCTCACCGACGTTGCCGAGCGCCGAATGCGCGACTGCCTTGGCGTAATTCATCATGGCCACATTGGAGCAATAGAGCGCGTGATCCTCGGGCAGCTTCTGCTCGATTATCTCGCGCCACTTCCCAAAACGCACGAGAACGTGCTGTTTCATTGCAAGATAACCTTCAAGGAAGTCCGCCATTGGCGGCGACTCAATGCGCAGGACCGCCTCGGGGATCGTGGCGATCAGCTCCTCCGCCGCTGCGATCGCGGCGGTGTATTGGCCAAGGAACATCGCGCCATAGATCGCAAAATGGAAGTTGTGGATGACGTAGATCAGATAAACACCCGGATCATCCGAGTAGGCAAGAAACCTTCGGTCGGGCGCCAGCGCCTTCTGATTATAGACGAGGACGTCATGGTAATGGCCGCACAGGACGTCGAGATGCGTCGGCATGTGGATGAGGTGGCCCGAGTCGGGGGCGATCTCGCGCAACCTGTCGCCGGCGCGCAGCGCCCGTTGCGGGAAGGGCGACATCTCCATCAAATGCACGTAGAGGTGTAGGAGGCCCGGATGAGCCCATGAGGTCGGGATTTTGTCAAAGGCGTCTTCCAGGACCGCAATGCATTCCTCGGTGCCCGCCCCCTTGGCCGGCTTGCCAGAGCGAAGATCCCACATCTCCCATGGGGTCTCGTTCATGATCGACTCGGCAAAGACCGAGCGAACCTCGAGGTCGTGGGGATAGGCCTCAAAGACCTTGCGCATCTCCTGGGTAAACGCCTTGTCCCACTGTGTCATGTCCTCGAGCGCCTCGCGCTGTGGATATCGGTGGGGCAGCGCATCGATCATTGCTTGCTCCACTGGACTTGCCTTTCCGGCGTGGAGCAGCGCGGTCTGCATGGCCTCGTATGCTGCCGACAGTGCCATTTGCCGGCCGTGCGGGTCATAGAGATGCCAGGGCAAATTGTAGTTCGGTCCAGAGGCGTAGCTCACGCCCCAGTGCGCCATGGCGCATTGCGAGTCGAGCTCAATTGCCTTCTTGAAGCACTTGATGGCCTCACCATGGTTGAAGCCGAACATCCAATTGAGGCCTCGGTCGAACCAGACCTGCGCCTCAGGCGACGAGGTGGTGACCCTGCGGCTGTATGGCCCGAGATCAAAATAGGCCATGGCGTTCCCCCAAATTGGTCATTGCTGGTTTGGCTAGCATAGGAGCCGCAAGTGCGGCTGACCAACGAATCCTGCATTCTGGCGTCGATTGTCTACGCGCGAGCCGTGCAAGGCGACCTCGTTTTTGTTGCGCGCAGGTGCCAGTTGATCAAAGGCGCCAAGTTCCGCTCCGGAGCCCCCGGGCGCACGTCGATCGCCGCACCGCCGCAAGAGGGCGACGGAAGCAAATCTCCCCCGCATTGGGGATTCTAAGGGTCTCCGACCACCCCATTTTGACACGTATCGAAAGAGTGGTGGGAGTGCCATTCATGCACGGGATCCGTCGTACCGTCGCTCAGATCGCCCGACTTTCACTACCCTATTTCCGATCTGAGGATCGGTGGGCTGGTTGCGGTCTGCTTGGGGCCATTCTCGCGATCGAACTCGCCCAGGTGGGTGTTGCGGTGCTGCTCAACTCTTGGAACGCGCGTTTTTACGACGCTCTCCAACAAAAGAACGCTGCCGCCTTCGGGTACGAACTCTTGACCTTCTCAGGCTTGGTGACGGCGTTCATCCTGCTCGCCGTCTATCAGCTCTACTTGAGCCAAGGGCTTCAGATACGATGGCGACAATGGATGACCAATCGCTTGCTAGGCGCTTGGCTACACGATTCCACCGTGTACCGCATGCAGCTTTCCGGTGATTGCTCGGATAACCCCGACCAACGTATAGCCGAGGATGTGAAGCTGTTCGTCTCGAACACTTTGTCGCTTGGCACTGGCTTGCTCGGTTCGGTGGTCACGCTTTGCTCATTCGTCGTAATCCTATGGGGTCTCTCCAATGCTGCGCCTGTAGTGCTGTTTGGGTACACCCCGGGTATTCCGGGATATCTTGTCTGGGTGGCCTTCGTCTATGCGATCGCCGGAACGTTTATTTCGCATCGTATCGGGCAACCGATGGTCGATTTGGACATCGAGCAGCAACGCCGCGAGGCGGACTTTCGTGCCGGTCTCCTCCGGGTTCGCGAGAACGCCGAGCAGATTGCCCTTCTGAAAGGAGAGACCGCGGAACTTAGAAGGCTCATGACCCGCTTCATGAAGATCAAGGACAACTGGCGGGCAATTATGGGACGTCAAAAGCGTCTGACGTTCTTCACCGCGGGATACAACCAAGTGCAAGTCATCGTCCCGATCCTAGCTGCGGGACCGGTGTATTTCGCAGGCACGATCGGTCTCGGCGGTCTGATGCAGACGGCATCGGCGTTCGGGCGAGTTGAGGGAGCTCTCTCCTTCTTTGTCAAAGCATATCCCCAGCTCGCGCAATGGAAGTCCATCCTTGAGAGGCTCGACGGGTTTGAACGAAGCATTGCGCGCACCGCGCGATGCCAAGAGGCGTTGGAGGTGATTGAGCTGAGTACTGAGTGTTGCATCAGTGCAGCAGGTCTCGATCTGAAGAAACCGTGTGGCTCGCCTCTCTTGAAGATCGAGACCCTCAGGCTCGCCGCCGGCAAAGCCACCCTTCTGACTGGACGATCGGGCACGGGCAAGTCCACTCTGTTGCGCGTGCTGGCTGGAATCTGGCCACATGCAGAGGGCCGAATTGAAATGCCCGATCGCTCGCGCCTACTGGTCTTACCCCAGCGTCCCTACTTACCGGAGGGATCGCTGCGTGACGCAATCGCCTTCCCACGGCTCATTGTGGGAAAAGAGGATGCGCGTATCGCCGCCTTGTTGACGGAAGTAGGCTTGTCAACGCTCGCTGATCGTCTCGACGAGTATGCCCACTGGCAACAAAAGCTATCTCTGGGTGAACAACAACGCTTGATGGTCGTCCGTTCTATCCTTTTCGAACCCGATTGGCTTCTGCTTGACGAGGCGACGGCCTCGCTAGATGAACCCGCGGAGCGTATGGTGTACGCACTTTTGCGCGAACGATTGCCCCGTGCGACGATTGTCTCGATCGGCCATAGATCGACACTGCGGACACTGCATCATCAGAGTATCGAGATTGAGCACCGACCTGCCCGCGAGCTGACGCTCCATTTGGACGAAATCACCTCGCTACCACGGTCGATGGAACAGCCCACGCCCTGCCGCATGTCCAATGAGGGACTAAGCGTGACGCAAGGTGTCGACAAGCGTTCGGCAATCCCAACAGAGGTGATGGCCCTTGCCTGATGGTCAAAGACGTAGGCTGGAGTGCGGGTATCATTGGGGGTCTTCTGCGCCGCCGCGAAGGGAAAGCTTCCCCTGCTGTCCAAGCAACGCCGCGGCAACCAACATCGTCATTGGGCATTCTGACTGAAACCCAGCGGTGAAATCAGCCCTCCACTCGTGCTTGGCTTTGTGAGTTGAAGGCTAGGTCGGCAGCTTGGAAGATGTGCCCCTGAGCCGGCCGCTAAACGCTATCCGTCCAAGCGCCTTGCGATCAATGTGCCGGTCGGTTGGTGGATGATCAGTTCCTCGATAGCCGCTCCTTCGCCTCGGAATTCGACGACAAATCCCTCGAGCTCGACAGTCGGAAACCTGCGGCCTTGCAGGGGGCAAGCCGATACCGGCTGGTTGTTCGCCTCCAGGACAAGCTGCCCGTCCGGTGTCATCGTCACGCGATAGATTGTCGGTCCGCTCTTGAAATGGCCCACGCACCGTTTGCGGAAACCAAGGTCAGTACAATCGCTGGCCGCAAGATGCTCAAACCCGACTTCCTTGACCCGTCGCCTCGAGCGGTGCCGACAGACTGACAATGTTGCCACCGCGATTCGTGAGAAAGGTAATGGGGAAGCCTGTCTGGGAGCAGACGATCCAGCACCTCGGGGAAACTCCGGGATGCAATTGCGCACCGGCTAAGTCCAGGCGAGCCGCCGCCCACTGTGCAAGAGCGCCGCGCGGCAATCCATTTCATGGACGGCAGGGACGTTTCACGTAAAGGCAATCCGGCAAGCTGTTACGGTCAAGGTTTGTTATGCTTTGCGCGAGGCACTCTTTTTCCCCTGACTCGTGTTTGCGCTTCGAATATTTCCCCGCATCGTTGCGCGCCGTTCTTAGGCGCCAGGTCGATGCCCGGCACAAGGGCAGTTCCATTGCCTGCATTTGTGCGTTCGAATTGCAGAACTTGCGCATCCCAGGATAAGGTCGTCGTGCCCAATTAGCCCATGTCGGTAACATTGCCGAGTTGGGGGACTTGTATTCCGGTGCATCAAAGTGGTAGCCGATGGATTGGCGACCGCGAGAAACCACGGCTCGCTCAAGTTGCGGCGAAGCCGACGCGGCGGGCACGCCGGTCGGTTGATCCAGAGCCCAAGGTCACGCGCGCAAGATGTCAGCTGGCGCTCACGTGCTGCGTGCAGTGCTGATGGGTGGTCGACGGCGGTTTGGATCAGGTTTGATGACGATAGAGAAATGCGCCGTGAGCCCCCAGCCGGCCTTGTGCTAGTCTGCGGTACGGAGCCAAACGAAGCCCTGGTTGATGTCCGATCTGCCTAGAAAGACAACGGTTTCCCGTAGGTTGGCCGCCATCCTCGCCGCCGACATCGCAGGCTATAGCGCGCTCATGGGCGCCGACGAGGAGGCAACCGTTGCCGATCTCAAGGCCCACCAGGTCGTGGTCCTGCCGATGATTAACGAATACGGGGGCCGCATCATCGATACGGCTGGTGATGGTATTCTTGCCGAGTTCGGTAGTGTGCTAAGTGCCGTCACGTGCGCCATCGCGATTCAAAGGACGATGGCTGAGCGCAATGCCAGCATCGATTCGTCTCGCCGCATGCAATTCAGAATAGGCATCAATCAAGGTGATGTTGTGTTCGATGAAGCGCGCATTTACGGCGATGGCGTCAATATCGCCGCTCGTTTGGAAAGCATCGCCGAGCCGGGCGGCATCTGCATTTCCGGAAAGGTCCATGCGGAGATCGTCGGAAAGATTGAGGCTATTACTCATGATTTAGGGCCGCAGCAACTGAAGAACATCGCCAATCCTGTGCCTGTTTTTCGTCTCGAGGTATTGGGAACTTCTAGCAAGGATCCGGAGGGGAGGCCTGAGGCCGGTCACGCGGACAAGCCGTCGATCGCTGTCCTACCCTTCACCAACATGAGCGGCGATGAGGAGCAGGAATTTTTTGCAGACGGGTTGACCGAGGATATCATTACCGCTTTGTCGCAGTTCCGCGAGTTCCTGGTCATCTCCCGTAACTCGACCTTCGTCTACAAGGGCAAGGCCGTGAACATTCAGGAGGTCGCAAAATCGCTCAACGTGCAGTACGTTCTTGAGGGAAGCGTTCGCAAGGCTGGAAATCGTGTCCGCATAACGGCTCAGCTCATCGATGCGGCTACCGACCGACATGTTTGGGCTGAGCGCTATGACCGGGAGCTGAAGAGCATCTTCGAAATCCAAGATGATGTGACCTCGGCGATTGCCGCGACGTTGCCTGGCCGCGTGGAGGCCGCAGCCTATCAGCGTATTAAGCGTAATCCGACTGAGAGCATGGTTGCCTACGAGCTCGTACTCGCCGCTAAGGTGCTGCACCATCGCTCTCGCAGAGATGACAACATCGAAGCGCTGAAGACCATCGATCGTGCGTTGGCGCTCGACCCCGACTATGCGCATGCACATGCTTGGCGCGGCTGTATCATTGGCCAGTCCTGGGTTCACAATTGGTGCCCCGATCGCGATTTGGCCTGGCAAACCGTCAAGAAGGAGCTCGCAATCGCACTAGCCTTGGACGATGACGATAGCGATGTACATCGAGTTTTGGCGGCATTGAACCTCGCCAGCGGCGATCACAAGGCCGCAGAATATCATCAGCTGCGCGCCATCAGCCTCAATCCCAATAACGACCTCATCGTCGTGCAACAGGGCGAGTTGTACACCTGGACCGGTCGAGCTCGAGAGGGCATCGAGTTGATCAGGAAAGCGATGCGCCTGAACCCCTATCATCCCGAGCGCTTCTGGAGCCATCTCGGCCGAGCCCTGTTCGTCGCCCGTCGCTACGCCGAGGCCACCGACGCGTTCAGGCGCATTAGTCGCCCCGACCAATTCTACTATGCTTTCCTTGCGGCGTGTTCGGCCATGCTTGGCGATCAGGCCAGCGCCGCCGGGCATGCTCGCAGTGTGCTCGCGCTCGATCCTAAGTTTTCCGTCGAGGCCTATCTGCGCACCCTCCACTACCAGCTCGATAGCGATCGCGAGCACCATCGCGAGGCATTGCTGAGAGCCGCGTTGCCTGTCTAAATCGCTTTCGCTTGGGCTCCTATTCCGCCACGCGCTTCTTCGAACATTGGCGTCAAGAGCGGCATAGGCCGTATCGGTCAAACCACGAAGCCGCCGGAGCCTCCAGGACTGCTGTCGCCTAGAAGCCGAGGGGTTTTACCGCACAGACGGGTGAGCGGGCGCCAGCGTTGCGGAGAGCGCGGTTATGCCCGTCGCGGGTCGCATTCCGCAGGCGTCCCATTGCCTGGTCTTCGCGCGCGGGTTTGATTGACAACCCGCGATTGATCCGACGCTGGCGCTTCGCACTGATAAGCCGGCTCACGTGCCCGCTGCGGCAATAATCCCTTCGCCTGGCCGTGTTTCGCTCGCTTCGAGAGTTTGCATCAACCGCATCAGTTGCTCCCTAACCAGGGTGCTAGCCGTGCGCGCCGCGGTACAAGCTTCCTTGCGCTCTATCAGTTCGCCGTCGGCTTGTTGTGCCTGCTCATTCCCCATCGTGGCGAGACGGTCGCATTCGGCTGCCAACAGCGATTTGCGCATGTCTATTCCGGTCACCAGGCCGCTAGCGACCGCGTTGAGGCGCTTCAGAGTATGGTCGGTGCGTTCGCTGAGGCGCAAGTGCGCGAGCCTTGCCAGCTCAGTGATGATGACTCCAAACTCGGTATCAATCAGTTGCCTAAGATAATCGGCCTGCTCCTGCGGAGTTGGTTTCGTTGTGAACAAGTGCTTCCACCACCGTTCGCTCAGATCCAAGGAAATCGTAGTGGAGAGTGGTGCAGAGGGTAGGGCTTGCATGGGCTCGGTCGGTGGCTCAAGGTAGCCGCCGGAGATATCGGGCACCAAATTGGCAACGATTGCCTTGAGTTGGGGATAAAGAAAGCTCTCGATTCGAAGCAGATCGCCGGCCAATTTGTCGAACTCGGACAAATACGCCGTTTCCAATCGCACGCGGAGAGGCACAACGTTGCAGCGCTGGGGCCTTCCGGGTGAGCCGGGCGGCCGTGAAAGCGTGACTTGCTGGGCCTGTTGGTCCGAGAATTCATGCACAATCCGCTGCAGCTCACCCTGTAGCTCTTCCGTACCGTTGTCGATCAACTCGGTGAAGTGAGTCTCGATCTGCCGGAAGGTCTCTCGCAATGCGCCGGCGCGTTCTTCAAAAAGGCGCAGCGATTCCTGTTCCTCGGCTGTCTTCTCGCCGAGGTTCCTGATTTCCAACTGGCGCGCCGTCAGGCGTTGCTCGATCGACCGGAGTTCGACCTTGGCAGCGATTTCGGTCGACTTTGCAATCTCGAGGAAGCAGGCGGCAGCCTGCCTAAGCAGGATGGCCGTGCTGCTGGAAGACATTGACGCTTCCAAGGCGGCAGCGACCTGTAGCATGCCCGAGCGCTGGTACAAGGTCTCGCTCAACCGCAACCGGTCGACGCGCTCAAGAGAGTCACCGACCCGAGGGACGTGCGCTAAGGGTTTCGCCAATGCCGAAACCTGGTCCGGCGTAAGGTGGGCGTTTAGATCGACGTCGCTGGCGAGGGCGCCGATGCTTCCCCACCAAGAGCTGCCGATGATGACGGGGATGTCGATCGCGGGGAATTCCGAGCGCAGCCGGCGCTCGACGGCTGATTGGACGGCCGAGCCATCGACGGCTGGATCGTCCAGTTGATCGATGCGATTAATGAACACGACGATCTTGCTTGTCTGCAAGCCACTGAGCAGCTGCAGTAGGCCTACGTCCGCGGCCGAAAGGGGCTGCAACGCCGACAAAATGCATACAACGACATCGGCGCCTTGCAATGTCCGGTGCGTGATCTCGTCGCGTACCAAAAATGGATCGTTGTTTCCCGGTGTGTCGATCAGCGTGACCGGGAAGGCGAATGGACCTTGGGAAAAATACAGATCCGCCGCCCTGGTTATGTCAGAGAAACTGGCGCGGTCGGCGGTGGCCACCTCCTCTTCATCACCACCAATGTAGTCGCAAAGGACCTGTCGGTCGATCTCCTTGCAATAGTGAGACTTCCCGAGCATTTCGTGAAAACGGTCACCCAGCCGACGCTCGGCGCGACTTCGTACGAAGTCGAGATGGGTGCGCAGAAGGTTCGGCTTGAATGGGTGCGCAAGGCGTTCTGTCGGTCCTCTGGGATTTCCTTCTCCTCGGGCGAGATCGTGCCACTGCTCGGAGGAGAAGAAGTGAAACATCGCTGCGTGCTCGGGCGCCGTTGGGCTGTTGCGAAAGTTGAGCGATGTCACAACGACGCTCGATGGGTTGACATCCGATGGCAGCAATCCTGGGTTTTCGACAAGCGCATTGCAGAACGTGCTCTTGCCAGCCTTGACCTGACCAACAATCGCGATCCGACAGGTAATCTCTTTCAGCTGCTTTTGCGCTTCTAGCAGGAGAGGAACGGCGAGCGCGTCGACGTGTTTTGCGAGTTCATCCCCCAAGAACGACAATTGGTTGCGAACCTGTTCCAGCGATCTGCCGATAGTGGGGGTGCGCCATTGTTGGGGCCGCTCTGTCGAGGGCAGCCGACCGTCTTCGCCTTGCATCACCGCATTGTCAGGCTCGAGGTCCACGGTTTCCCCCTTTCGGCGCGCACGACAGTCCGGGCCACGAAATCCTTCGTAACCGAACTTTGCAAGCTTCGCAGACATAGTTAGCGAGGCGTTGCGATTAGTGTCGCGCA
>Ga0075425_100000996_pt1 | contig 27183 bp, 19 predicted proteins | sample SoiMethybrSBSTD4_FD_75300 | JGI IMG/M metagenome (GOLD analysis project Ga0075425, IMG submission 75300) | Bulk soil microbial communities from a Populus tree surrounding site in Tennessee, USA - Soil MetaG P. TD hybrid SBSTD4 | ecosystem: Environmental > Terrestrial > Soil > Tree plantation...
TGCAGCTCAACGACTTCGAGTTGTTCGAGACCGAGCACAGCATGCGGCGGGTGAGTGTCGCCATCGCCATCGGCTGCACTTACTTCCTCATCGCTCTGATCGAGACTCTGCCGCATGTGACGCGAACGCAGAAAAACGTCGACCTGGCCGCGTCGATCGGCGTCCTCGCGCTGCTGGCGTTTCTGATGTCGAAGATGGTCCGCATGTTTCGCCACCGCAAGCGCGTGACGCGCGACTGGATCGAGCGGCAGCGGATCGAGCGCGAGTCACCGCCGCAGGAGCCGCCGCCGCACGTCTGACGCGTAAGCCTAGTTCTCGCTACAATCGTGTCCTTCCGATAAAGCTCCAATCAGCGAGGTGCGTCGTGATGCGTTCAACGTGTCGTGCGTTTCTGTTTCTCGTCGCTCTTCAGCTTTTCGCGGAGAAGCTGCCGCCTGCATTCCGTGCGGAGGCCGATCACTATCGCGAGCCGCGCAGCGTCGCGGTGGCCGCGAGCGCGCTCGCCACTCCTGCCGTCGTGCTCGACGCGCCGTCGCCGGATGCCGTGCGTGGCGGCGGTGATCCGCCGCGCGTCGGAATCGTCCGCACGCTGCCGGAGCCGTACGACTCTTCACGAACGCGCGCGAGCAGCACGGGAACCTCGTCGACGACCGCGTCGTTCCGCTCGACCGGCGCATCGCGCGTACGCCTTCATCTCACGAACGTGCAGTTGAGCGGCGACCTGCTGGTGTATGGACGCGATGGCGTGGCGACGCCGTTCGGAGCGGAACTCGTGAGCGCGGAGGGCGACGTCTGGACGCCGAGCGTGGACGGCGACACGATCGTGATCGCTTACTCAGCGGCCGATCGCTTCACCGTCTCCGCGATCGGGCACATGTTCGGCGCAACGCCGTTGTCGACGGCGTGCTTTACCGACGTTTCGTGCAACAACTTCGCGGACCGAGACACGCTCTCGAGGTCGATCGCGGCGATCACCTATGCGAACGGCTCCGGCTTCTTCGCGTGCAGCGGTGGTCTGATCAACGCGACTGTCTCCGATCGCCTCTTTCTCACCGCGAATCACTGCATCTCCAATCAAGCGGAGGCGAGCTCGGTCGAGCTGACGTGGGACTTCCGAACCACTTCTTGCGGCGTGACGACGACCCTGCAGCAGTCGCATACGAACGGCTCGACGCTGCTCGTCACGTCGGCCACGAGCGACGTCACGCTGCTGCGCCTTCCGTCATTGCCGGCCAATCGCGCGCTCATGGGATGGGACACGGCGCGACCTCCGGCAGGCACGACGCTCTATCGGATCTCGCATCCGCTGAACGCATCGGCGACCGCGCCCCTTCAACAGCTCTACTCGACGACGATCTCGAGCGAGACGGTCGGCACTTGCACCGGGAAGACGCGGCCCGCGTATCTCTATTCGACGCGCAGCACCGGCGGTACGGCCGGCGGCAGCTCCGGATCGCCGGTGATCATTTCGGGCGGATATATCGTCGGGCAGCTCTTCGGCGCCTGCGGACCCGATCCGAGCGACTCGTGCGCGAGCACGACGAATACCGTCGACGGCTGGCTCGGTCAGTCGTTTCCGCTGCTGCAGCCGTTTCTCCAGCCGGCCAACGCGACGTGCACGCCGTCATCGTCGACTCTCTGTCTCCTCGGCAGCCGATTCCGCGTCACGCTGAACGTGAATGATCCGCGCGTGAGCGGCAGCGGTTCCGCGAACGCGACGGCGCAAGGCGACTGGGGCTATTTCGACGTCCCCGCCGCGACCGGCTCGTCCGACAAGCCGGTCGTTTTCGTGAAACTGATCGACGGGCGTCCCGTGAACAATCGCTTTTGGGTCTTCTACGGCGGTCTCACCGATCTTCAGTACTCGTTCACCGTGACCGACGTGCAGACGGGCGCGAGCAAGACGTACACGAAGGCGACCGGCACGTACGACGGCGCCGCCGACACGAACGCCTTCGCTGGGAACTGAGTGTGCAACGGAATTCGTGGCAAAATTTGCACGTTTGCTGATGTGAGTCTGATTGACTCAATGTGAGGCAAAGCCATGAATTTCAATAAGCTTACCGTCAAAGCGCAGGAAGCAGTGGTCGAGGCGCAGAACCTCGCGCGGGGCGCGGGGAATCCCGAAGTCACGCCCGAGCACCTTCTGCTGGCGCTGCTTCGGCAGGACGGCGGCATCGTCTCGCCGATCATCAACAAGCTTGGTCAGAATCCGGCGACGATCGAGACTGAAGTTGCGGCCGACGTGTCGAAGTACTCGAAGGTCGGAGGCGCATCGGCGGAGCCGATGATCTCGGCGTCGCTGCGCAAAGTGTTCGACAACGCGTTCAAGTCGGCCGACGACTTCAAGGACGAATACGTTTCGACGGAGCATTTCCTTCTCGCCGTCTCGCAGGAAAAATCGACGACGGCGGCGCGCGTGCTCGCGCGTCACGGCATCGTTCCTGACGCGGTGCTGAAGGCGCTGCAGTCGGTGCGCGGCACGCAGCGCGTGACCGATCAGAATCCCGAAGACAAGTACCAGGCGCTGGAGCGCTATGCCCGCGACCTCACCCAGCTCGCGCGTCGCGGCAAGCTCGATCCGGTGATCGGGCGCGACGAAGAGATTCGCCGCGTTATTCAAGTGCTCTCGCGGCGCACGAAGAACAATCCCGTGCTCATCGGCGAGCCGGGCGTCGGAAAGACCGCGATCGTCGAAGGTCTGGCGCGTCGCGTCGTCGAAGGCGACGTCCCCGAGGGTCTGAAGAACAAGCGCGTCGTCGCGCTCGACCTCGGGTCGATGATCGCCGGCGCGAAGTATCGCGGCGAGTTCGAAGATCGCTTGAAAGCGGTCATCAAGGAAGTCGAAGAGAGCGAAGGGAACGTCATCCTCTTCATCGACGAGCTGCACACGCTCGTCGGCGCCGGCGCGGCGGAGGGGGCGATGGACGCGTCGAACATGCTCAAGCCGGCGCTCGCGCGCGGCGAGCTGCGCGCCATCGGCGCGACGACGCTCAACGAATATCAGAAGCACATCGAGAAAGACGCGGCGCTGGAGCGTCGCTTTCAGCCGGTGTACGTCGGCGAGCCGACGGTCGAGGACACGATTGCGATCCTCCGCGGACTGAAGGAGCGCTACGAGATTCACCACGGCGTGAAGATCACGGACTCTGCGCTCGTTGCCGCGGCCACGCTGTCGCATCGCTACATCACCGATCGTTTTCTTCCCGACAAGGCCATCGACCTCGTCGATGAAGCGGCGTCGCGTCTGCGCATCGAGCTCACGTCGATGCCGCAGGAGATCGACGAGCTCACGCGCCGCATGACGCAGCTTCAGATCGAGAAGCAGGCGCTCTCGCGCGAGAACGATCCGGTCTCGAAGCAGCGGCTCGAAGAGATCGACAGCGAGATCTCCGAGCGTCAGGAAAAAATCGCCGGACTCAAGGCGCAGTGGGAGAGCGAGAAGTCCGTCATCACGAAGATCAACGAGGCCAAGGCAAAGCTCGAGCAGGTTCGTGAAGATGCCGCGCGCGCGGAGCGCGAAGGCAATCTGAATCGGGCCGCGGAGCTGCGTTACGGACAGCTTCCGCAACTCCAGCGCGAGGTCGACGATGCCGGCGCGAAGCTCGCCGAGATGCAGAAGCACGGCGCGATGCTGAAAGAGGAAGTCACCGACGAAGACATCGCCGAGATCGTGTCGAAGTGGACCGGCGTGCCGGTGACGAAGATGCTCGAGTCGGAAGTGCAGAAGCTCATTCGCATGGAAGACTCGCTGAAGACGCGCGTCATCGGACAGGAAGAAGCGATCGGCGCGGTGTCGAACGCCGTGCGGCGTTCGCGAGCGGGACTGAAGGACCCGAATCGTCCGATCGGCTCGTTCATCTTCATGGGACCGACTGGCGTCGGCAAGACCGAGCTCGCGCGCGCGCTCGCCGAGTTCCTCTTCGACGACGAGAACGCCATGGTGCGCATCGACATGTCGGAGTACATGGAGCGCCACGCCGTGGCACGACTGATCGGCGCGCCGCCGGGATACATCGGCTACGAAGAGGGCGGACAGTTGACCGAGGCCATTCGCCGCCGGCCGTATGCGGTCGTGCTGTTCGACGAGATCGAGAAAGCGCATCCGGAAGTGTTCAACGTGATGCTGCAGATCCTCGATGACGGACGGCTCACCGACTCGAAAGGCCGCGTCGTCAACTTCAAGAACACCGTCATCATCATGACGTCGAACATCGCCGAAGAGGATCTGCCGAAGCGGTTCCGTCCGGAGTTCCTCAACCGCATCGACGACATCATCGTCTTCCACTCGCTCGATCTGCCGCAGATCAAGCGGATCGTGGAGATCCAGTTGAAGCGCCTGTCGAAGCTCCTCGCCGATCGCGGTCTGACGATCGAGATCAGCGACGCCGCGAAGGAGCACATCGCGCGCGAAGGCTACGATCCGGCGTTCGGCGCGCGGCCGCTGAAGCGCGCACTGCAGCGCGAAGTGGTCGATCCGCTGGCGATGAAACTCCTCGAAGGCGAGTTCCATGCGGGCGACATCGTCTTCGTGAACTTCCGCGACGGAAAGCTCGAGCTCTCACTCGAGCCCGAGCCGACGATGGTGCATTAACGGCGCGACCGGAACCGGATCGGAAAGTATCCGGTTCCGGCTTCGTAGTCGTCGGGATCGACGAGCCCGCGCTCGATCGCCGCGTAGTCCGCGGCGTGCCAGAGAAAGAGTGGCGGCGTCTTCGGCGCGGCAAAGTCGGCTTTGCGAACGGCGACTTCGACGAGCGCCGCCGATTGACGAAATCGAATCGTCAGGTAAATCACGTTCACCAACACGAGCGCAGCGACGATCGGCGAAACCTCGGGGAGTCGAATCCACGCCAGCGACGTGAGGAAGAACATCAGCGCGATGCGATCGCGGATGAACAACGCGCTGCCGACCGTCTCCGGCGCCGCGAAGTAGAGAACGAGCATCGCCGCCGTCAGCAGCGCGAAGACATTGCGCTCCCGAATCGCGCGCGGAATCGACAGCGCCATCACGATCAAGAGCAGCATCCCGACAATCGTCTGCGCGCGATCGAACGTGTAGAGAATCCGCGCGCGCAGCAGATACGAGACAATCTTCGACAGCGAGTGCCGCTCGCCGAACGGTTGTCCCGCCGAGGCGTGCAGATACCACGCGAGAAGCGGCAGCACCGGCACGATCGCCAGGAGCTCGCGCAGTTTGCGCGACGTGGCGAGCCATAACAGTCCGATCGAGCCGATGGTCAGCAGGATCATCAGCGGATTGGCGAAGTAGCAGACCACGAGCAGCAACGCGAGCGGCCACACGCGCTCGCGGCGGCGCCACCACGTCATCACGGCGATGAAGTAGATCGCGACGCCGAGGCAGTGGTTGTAAGAGCCCATCATCAGCAGCCAGTTGAAGGTGAAGAGGAGGCCGATCATCGCCGCGGCGGGCGACGACGCGTATTGCCACATCGCCAGCGCGAAGAGCAGCACGATGAGGCTCACGAACAACTTCTCCGCGACGAGCGGCGGCACGATTGACATCAGCGCGGCCATCAGCGCCGTGCCGATCCAATTCGGATGCGGGCGCCAATCGATCTCGAACGTTTGCGCGAGCTGCGGCTGATCGCCGCGAATGAGCGATCGCAGCACCCAGGCGTTGTACAGATGCGATGGCCCGTCCGTCGTCGGCAGGTAATGCACCGACCAAATCGGAACGAGTTGGAGAAGCGCGAGCGCGAGAAAAACGAATGCGTTATGCCGGCGCGTCATGCCGCTGTAGCGGCACTATAGACGCGCGGCGTCGCGCAACAGCGACGATACTGCCGAGAACGAACGGCATCGCTTCGTGGAACGTCTGCTCCGGGTGACCCCACCATACGTGCGTGGCCATGCCGCCGATCATCACCACGACGATCATCACCGCTCCGATCGTCGCGGTGCGCGGCCAGAGAATCAGAATGCCGGCCGCGAGCTCGATGACGCCGATCAGATAGCGGAACCACACCGGGAAGTGCCACGCCGCGAACGCTCTCGCCCATCCGTTGTGTTCCGGAAACTTGTTGAGCCCTTGGCGGACGAAGATGAACGCGAGAAAAAGCGTGATGAGCCAGAGGACGATTTTGCCGGCCAGTTTCATTTCGCAGCCTCCTTCGGCATCTCGAAGATCGCGTCGTCGACTGGTGTATCGAGATCGACGCTCTCCAACTGCAGCGTGAACGACGTCCACGGATCGACCATCGCCACGCCGATGTGGAACGGGAACTTCGTCTTGCCGGCGGCGCGGTAGTCGTCGTAGTCGACCTGCAGCGGCAGGTCGCCGATCGCTGTCCGCGTGAGCACGGCCTCGCGCAGCGGCAGGCCGTCACGCGCATCGAGCACGACGACGCGCTGCTTCGCGTTTGCAGGAACGAGAGGAAGCTCGAGTGGCGCGAGATTGGTGCGAAACGCTTCGCGCTGATTCGCATTCATCGCCCGCACGCCTTTGCTGTCGCGCACCCACGCCGTCGTGCCGTTGTCGGCCTGCTCGACGGGCCCGTCGGGCGTAACCACGTGCACGTATCGCTTGTCGCCTTTCGCGACCAGCTCCCACGGCACGCTCTTCCCTTCCCAGTTGATGCGCTGCCCTTTCATCGTGCGCGTGCTGCTCGCGGGCGGCGTGAAGTCGACCGCCGGCACCGCCGGAACGGCTGCGCGCGTCGTCGGGAACTTCGGCGGTGTTTGCGGCAGCGGGAGGAGCGTGACCGGGCGGATCGCGCCGCGATGACAGGTCACACACGAGACGGCGACGGTGCGATTGATCTCCGTCGTCATGCGGATCATGTCGCGCGCGCGGTTCTTCTCCGGCTTCGTGTCGCTGGCGAAGTCCCATCCTTTTTCTTCGCTGACGACGTGGCAGAAGTCGCAGTGGACGCCGAGCGATCCGCGCATCATGTTCATGACGCGTTGCAGTTCCAGGTCGGTGAGTCCGGTGAGAAGCTTTACGTTTTTCTGCGCGGCATTCGCGGACAGCGAGACTGCCAACAGCACGACCAGAAACAGTTTGCGCATGCCGTCACGATAGGGATCGCGCGCGGCGCGAAGGTCGGTAACGCGCAAGGCAAATGTCAGGTTTGTGTCAGGACGATTGCGCGCACGTCGTGCGATGACCGATTCTTGCGGCGATGCGCAGCCGCACCACGCTGATCGTCGCGCTGCTCGCCGCGAGCTTCATCACGACGGCGTTCATCACGTCGCGCGCGCTCATCGAGACCGTTTATCACCGCGCGACGGCGGAGCGCGTCATCCACGACTTCGCGTCGCTCGCCGCCGACGAATTCGTGCGCGGCGCCGACGCGCAGATCTCGTACTACGGCTGCTATCCGCTCGTGCAGAAGCTCGCAGCGGGCACGCCTTTGCCGCAGTCGCCGCTCGTGCGCCGCGCATTCTTGATCGACACGAGCGACGCAGTTTGGCGTCCGCGCATCCTCGACGCCATCAAACGAAAGTCTCCCGTCGTTCGGGTCGCCGACTCGACGATCTACCTCGGTCTTTCCGATCGCGGCGCTCTGCCGCCGCTGATCGGCGCCCTCGAGCTCGAGCCGCGTCGCTTTCCGTTCTTCTTCGGCAACGTGATGCAGATGAGACGTCTGCTGCCGAAGTCGATCGCACGCGGCAGGCTCACGAACGACGTTGTGTTCATTCGCGTCTGGAACGGCTCGACGCCGCTCTTCACGACGCGCGGCCGTTTCGATCCCATCCTCGGCATTCGCCGCAACCTCACCATCGACGACGGCACCGTCGCCGGCCTCACGATCGAAGCCTCCATCGATCGCGCCGTCGCGCCAACGCTCGTCCTCGGCGGCCTCCCGCAAGTGCGCTTGCCGCTGTACGCGACGATGCTGGCGATCAATCTGCTGCTGCTCGTCACGGCGGTGCTACAACTCCGGCGCGAGCGCGCGCTGGCGCGTTTGCGATCGGACTTCATCAGCGGCGTCTCGCACGAGCTGCGCACACCGCTCACGCAGATTCGGATGTTCGCGGAGACACTGCTGCTCGACCGCGTGCGGAGCGCCGACGAACGAATGCGCTCGCTCACGATCATCGATCAGGAGACGCGGCGCTTGTCGCATCTCGTCGAGAACGTGCTGCAGTTCTCGCGCGGCGAGCGCGGAACGCTGCGCATCACCAAGGCGCCGCGCGATCTCGGGGATCTCGTGAACGAAACGTTGGACGCTTTCATGCCGATCGCGAGAGCGCAGAACGTGACGATTGATGTTGATATCGAACCATCCGTTGTCGACATCGATGAAGACGCGATGCGCCAGGTCGTGCTCAATCTTCTCGACAACGCGGTGAAGTACGGTCCGCAGCAGCAGCACGTGCTCGTGCGCGTGCACGGACGCGAGCTCTCGGTCGAAGACGAAGGTCCGGGCATTCCGCCGAATGAGCGGGAACGAGTCTTCGAGCGCTATCGCCGCCTGGATCGCGAAAGAGAGCGCGCGATCGCGGGAATGGGCATCGGCCTCTCGGTCGTGCGCGAGCTCGTCGCGCTGCACGGCGGCCGCGTGCGCGTGGAGAGCGGCGCGCGCGGCGGCGCGCGATTCGTGGTGACGCTATGACGAAGCGCGTGCTCGTCGTCGAAGACAACGCCGATCTCGCGTACGGATTGCGCAACAACCTCGAGATCGAAGGCTACGACGTCGAGATCGCAGGCGACGGCGCGATGGGGCTGCAACGCGCGATCGACGCGTCGCCCGATCTCGTCATCCTCGATCTGATGCTGCCGCAGATGGACGGCTTCCGCGTGCTGCGCGAGCTGCGCGCCGCGAGTCTGTCGATGCCCGTGCTGATCCTCACCGCGCGCGGCGAAGAGAGCGACAAAGTGCGCGGACTGAAACTCGGCGCCGATGACTACGTGACGAAGCCGTTCGGTCTGCTGGAGCTGCTCGCGCGCGTCGAGGCGCTGCTGCGCCGGAAGTCGCCGCCGCCCGGCGTCGTGCGCTTCGGATCGATCGAGATCGACCGCGCTGCGCGCACGATCGCGCGCGAAGGCCAGGTTGTCGACCTCGCGCCGAAAGAGTACGACCTGCTGCTCGCGCTCCTCGATCGCAACGGCGCCGCCGTGTCGCGGCTGGAGCTGATGCGCCAGGTGTGGGGCTACTCCGACTCGGTGATCACGCGCACGATCGATACGCACATCGCCGAGCTGCGAAGAAAGCTCGAGCGCGACGCCGCGAATCCGGAGCACATTCTGACGGTGCGGAAAGTGGGGTATCGGTTACGGCGGTGAGCGACAACGGCTACGGCGCCCCGCGCTTCACCGCCGTGACGATCCGCGTCGCCGTATCGAACGGCGCCGCGGTCGTCGTCCGAATCCGGAACGGCACGCGAATGCCGTCGACGTCGCGATAGTCCTCGTAGTCCACTTGATCGGGCATCGGCACGAGCGACGTGTTCGTGACGTGCGTCGTGCGAACGAGCAGTCCCGACTCGACATCGAAGTAATCCGCACCGCCGGGATGAGCGACGACGTACGCGTCGCGACCGCCGATCTTCTCGATGCCGGTGACGTTCATCTCCGCTGCCGGCTGCGCCTTCACGACGTCGTAGATATGCACGATGCGCAGGAGTTGCGCGGAAGAGGCGGCGTTCACGTTCTGCGTCGTCGTTTTCCCCTCGCGCGTGATGACGAGCTCGTATTGATCGGGAGGAGCGACGGTGACGCGCGTTCGCGCGTTGCCGGCGGGGCGCTCCACGTTCAGGTCGAACGTCACCGGCTGCGCGGTATTCGCACCGACCGCGGTGAAGTAGTGACGGAAGATCGTATCGACGTCGGGGAGCGTGGGAGGCGGAGGCGCGAGCGTTGGATCGATCGGCGGCAGCGGCGGCACGGCTGCAACCGTCGTTGAGCCGTGATGGCAACTGTAGCAAGTGACGGCGTCGCGTCCGCTGAACGACGCCGAATCGATCGTGCGCATCATGCGGATCATGTCGCGCGCGATGAGCTTCGGACGTTTCTCATCGCTCTCCCACACCCACGTCTTGTCGTGCTTCACGTGACAGTAGTCGCAGTGGACGCCGAGGGATTGGGCGACGACGTTCATGGCGGGGAAGAGGTCGTCTTCCTGCAGCCCTTGCAGCACTTGAATGTTCTTGCGCGTGTGCTCGACGGTGTCGGCGCGCGCGGCGAGCGCGAAGAGGCAGAGGACGATGAGACGCTTCATCGATTGATCCTTTCGAACTCGGCGTGGTAGCTCTTGCCGTCGGAGTTGCCTTCGCAGACGAGGCGGTCGCCGCGGATGAAGGCGACGGCCGTTTCGGTGTGCGCGCCAGGACCGTGCAGCGCGAGCGCGAGGCTTCCGTTCTGCCAGCGCGCGGTCCCGCTTTTCTCCGGCATGCCGCCGACTTCGCGCTCGCGGCCGTCGGTGACGACGCTCCACTGAATCGCCTGCGAGTTGCCGTTGACGACGCGGCGCTGATGTACGGTGACGCGCGCGGAGGTTTGCTCGATCGTTTGCGTGAAGGAGTCGTAGCGCGTCGGACGGAGCGAGCGGAAGTCGCTCGCGGCGTTGTCGAGCCGCCACGTTCCGCGGAGGAGCGCGCGCTCGACGACCGGCGTGGCGTGAAAGCGCGTGCACGCGAATGCGAGCATTGTGAGGAGTGCGAGGTGGATGACGCGCGGCGGCCTGGCGGACGTTCGCGCGAGCAGAAGGCGCACGCGACGTTCGAGTGCTGGCGGCGACGCCATCGCGATCGCTGCGACGTCGCGTGCGATGGCGTGTGAGGCGATGGCGAGCAGCGCATCGACATACTCGGTGCGGCCGAGTTGCGCGGCGGCCTCGCGATCGCACGCGACCTCGCGCTCTTCGGCGATCCGCTTGCGTAGTAGGTGAACCGCAGGATGGAAGTGGAGCGGCAGCGCGAGGCACTCGACGATCAGGTGCACGAAGTAGTCGTTGTGGCGGACGTGCGCCTCCTCGTGCGCGCGAGCGGCGCGCAAAAGCACTTCGTCGCGGCCGACGGATGCGGGAACGTAGATGGTGCGACCGATCGTCACCGGCGCGTCGATCAAGTCGGAGACGCGCAGATGATCATCGAGAGCGCGAGAGGTCGCGACGATGCGAAACGCGCGCGCGAAGCGCACGACGAGGCCAGCCGCAGCGATGACGAATCCGACGACGTACGCTACGGCGACTGCATTCGCGAGTGTGGGAGACAACGGGTGAGCGGCGATCGCTGCGCTTCTCTCGACCGGCGCCGGAATCAGCGGCGCCATGAGACACAGAAGCAAGGCCATCGTCAGGTGCCGGCCGCGAACGAGCGTCAACGCAACGATGACGATCAGCGTGTCTTGCCATGCCGCGTTGACGATGAACGTGAGGATCGCGTGCGCGAACATCACTTCTCCCTTTCCTTCGCTTTCGCGGCGAGCTTCTGCAGTCGCCGCAGCGTCTCCGGCGTCAACTGCTTGCTGTCGATCAGATTCAGCACCAGCGCCTCGGCCGACCCGCCGAACATCCGGCGGACGAGGTCGCGCAGCGTGTCGCCGGCGGCCTTGCGGCGCGACGTGGCGGCGCGATAGCGGTACGAGCGCTCGACGAGCGTCCGCTTCGCGTGCCCCTTGCGCACCAGGATGTTGAGCATCGTCTGGATGGTGGTGTAGGCGAGCTTGCGTTTGCCGAGGCGTTGTTTGACTTCGGCGACGGAGAGCGTGCCGTGGTCCCACAGCACGTTCATGATCTCGGTCTCGAGCGGCGTCATGTCCTAAAGATTTAGGATCAAACCGCCCGTTTGTCAACTAAACATTTAGGAGTTACTGCGGGAGGGCGGGAACGTGGATCAGGCGCATCGACCTTCCTACGCGCCGCGCGCGATACGCATCGAGCCACTTGAAGGCGCCGCGGCGCGCCTCGGGATTGAGCGCCAGTCCGGTCTCGCTCAGCACGTACCAGCCGGGCGCTTCCACCCACGGCTGGATGGCGTCGGCGACCAGACCGTGCCGCTCCAGCAGCGCATTGCCGGTGTAGAGAATCGAGAAGCGTTCGATGCGCAGCGTCTTCACCGTTTTCGACAAGCGCAGGACGTCTTGTCCCCAATCGAGATTGCTGTCGACGACGATTTCCTCCGGATGCTCGCCCGCCGCCTCGTTGAACCACGCCAGATAGTCGGGATGGGCGCGCTCGACGCCGATGAACATCCACGCCGCCAGCAGTACAGCCACCGCGCGCATCGGCAGGCTCCGCCACAACGCAGCCAGCGCGACGGCCGCGGCGATGCAGAGCGGCGGATAGATCGGGAGGATGTGGCGAATGCCGATGTTGATCGAGCTCGGAAGTACGACGAGCATCAACGCCATCGGAATCAGCGCCACGGCCGGCGCGCGCGTGAGACACATCACGATTCCGATCAGCGCGAGGATCAGAAACGGCAGCGGCGTCTTGAAGAAGAAGACGACCGGAAAGTAGTACCACCAGCCGCGCGTGCTGGTCTTGCCGAGGAGGTAGGTGAAGTGGCCTTCGCGATCGTGGAGGCGGACCATCGCCGCGCCGGCGACGAAGAGCGGCGCCGGCATCGGAACGTGCGCGATCCACTTCGGCCCGACTTGCGCCATGAGCCACTCGCCGTCTTTGTGCGCGTGCGCGATAGTGTCGAAGTCGAAGCGATAGCCGGCCCAGACGATCAAGATCGCCGTCATCCCGAGCACAGCGAAGGATCTGGCGGTCGGGAGCGAGCGCCGAACGATTATCACGATCAACGCCGCGATCGGAAAGAACAGCACGAACGAAAACTTCGTCAGCAGTCCAAACCCGATCGCGATCCCCAGTAGGAATGCACGCCAAAGAGTGCGAGCGTCGAGATACCAATCGAACACCACCACCGCTAACGTCACACCCGCGGCAGCAGCCATGTCCGTCGTGGCAACGCCCGCGTGTCCGAGAATCGGCGGCAAGTACGTGAACAGCGCCACTGCGATCAAGGCGACGCCGCCGCCGAATGCGCGCCACGCCCACCACGCCACGCTCATCGCCGCGATGATGAAGAACAGGAGATTCCCGCGTCGCGCGGCCGCGAGGTTGTGCGCGTAGTCGTCGTGGAAGTAGAGGATCGAATTCCCGCGCGCGATGAAGTTGGGATCGGCGAGCAGCGGCACTCTCTGAAAGGAAGCGGGCAGTGCGCTCAACAAACGCTCGAGCGGCGGATGCGTTGGATCGATCGTGTACGGAACGCCTTTGAGCCAGTCGTAGCCGCAGGCGATGTGCGCGGGCTCGTCGAGCACTTCGCTGAACACGCGATGCGTCGACGCGATGCGGGCCACACCCACTGCAATCACGAACGCGATCGCGACGACGAGCACGCCATTCCGCTGCACGCCCGCACTATAGCGAGCCCGGCGCGCCTTTTGCCTGCGCCAGTCCAGTGGAGGATAGGCGCCCTCGCCTGTCCCGCGAATGGACAGGCGAGGCGCCTATCCTCCACTGGATGACGATATGAAGTACCCAGTCGCCGCGCTCCTCCTCCTCACCGCCTGCCCGCATTCGCACGAGGACTACTCGCAGGACGGGCCGTCGAAGACGTCGACGTCGACTTCGCCGCCGATGCACAGTCGGCTCGATCCCGCATCGCCGCAGCGGACGGCGTTGAATCCCGCGCCGTCGCCGGCAGCGAATCAAACGGTCGACGTCGAGCTCACCGAGTATTCGATTCAGGTCCCGCAAACGCTCAGCGCCGCGACGTACACATTCCACATCACGAACGCCGGACACGAAGACCACAGCTTCGTCATCACCGGCCCCGGCACTCAGCTCGCGTTGCGCGAACCGCTGAAGCGCGGCGACTCGGCGCAGATCGACGTCACGCTCAAAGCCGGCGCCTACACCGCGTACTGCCCGGTCGACAAACACAAAGACAAGGGGATGTCGACTACCATCACGGTGAAGTGAGCGATCGAACGATTGGATTCGTCGGCGGCGGCAATATGGCCGAGGCGATGGTGCGCGGATTGTTGCGGGGGAAGGTGTTTGCGCCGGAGAGCGTCACTGTTTCCGGCCCGCGCGAAGAGCGCATGCGCGAGTTGCGCGAGACGTATGGCGTTCGCGCGACGACGAACAATCGCGAGGCCGCGGGCGCGAACATCGTCGTGCTGTCGGTGAAGCCGCAGATTCTGTCGCGCGTGCTCGACGAAGTCGGCGACGCCATCGATGCGGATGCGCTCGTGATCTCGATTGCGGCGGGCGTTCCTGTCGCGGCGATTCAGTCGCGGCTCGCTTCGGGAACGCGCGTCGTGCGGGCGATGCCGAACACTCCCGCGCTCGTCGACGCAGCCGCCACCGCGATCGCGGGCGGCGAGCATGCGCGCGAGTCGGATCTCGAAGACGCGCGCCGCATCTTCGACGCCATCGGCATCACCGTCGTCCTCGAAGAATCACAACTCGACGCCGTCACGGGCCTCTCCGGCTCCGGCCCCGCGTACGTGTTTCTCATCCTCGAAGCGCTCTCCGACGCCGGCGTGAAAGTCGGCCTCTCCCGCCGAACGTCTCAACTCCTCGCTGCCCAAACGCTCCTCGGCAGCGCGAAGTTGCTGCTCGAGACGAACGAGCATCCCGGACGGCTGAAAGACATGGTGACGTCGCCCGGCGGCACCGCCATCACCGGACTGCACACGCTGGAGCACGGCGGCGTGCGGACGACTCTGATGAATGCCGTGGAGGCGGCGACGCGTCGCTCGCGCGAGCTGGGCGAGGCCCTGTTGAAGAAATAGTTGAGAAAATGAGCGCCGCCGGCAACGCGCTCTTCCAGTGCCCCGGCTCGTGCAGCGCTTTCGGCACTTCGATGTATCCGACGTCGTAGCCCTTGGCTTTGAGCGCGTCGCGGAAGTGGCGGTTCGCTTCGATGAAGATGATGCCGTTCGGCGTCGCCTTTGTTTCGCCGCCGCCGACGTCGATGTAAAAGCGAATCGGCAATCGCGCGCTACTGCGAATCTGCTGCGTGAGCCATTCGCCCGGCTCGCTCGCCCCCTCGTTGCCGCGCCAGAACGCGCCACTTTGCGAGATCACGTTGCCGAAGAGATCGGGATGATGAAAGGCCACGTACGACGCGACGAGTCCTCCGACGCTCCATCCCGAGATCGTCGTGTGCGAAGGATCGGGAAGTCTGCCGAGCTTCGTCTTCACCCACGGCATCAGGTCTTTGGCGATGAACTGATCGAACTTCGCGCGATTGCCGATGTCGCCCGGCATGAGGTCGTTGTCGTCGATGAACACGCCGGCCGTTGGCGGGATCTTGTGATCGGCGATGAGCGAGTCGAGCATCGCCGGCGCGTCGATCGGGTCGACGTACGTCGCGCCGCGCACGAACACGACGAGATGCGTCGCGTTCGGCGGCTGATAGAGCCAGACCCTGCGTTGGACGCCGTACGCCGTGTCGTTGACGGTGAACGTCGAAAGCGCGACGGCGAGAAGAACGTGAATCATCACCAGTACCCCCGATCCGATCCGAACATCACCTCGTATACGTGCTTGGCCCACGCGCGTTTTCCGGCGTGACGTTCTCCTAACCATTCTTTGATCGGAAGTGTGAATCCTGTTTTACGTCGTTTACGAATCTGTTCCGGCAGCGGCGGGCGGGGTGCATTTGCGAGCGGTTGTTTGCCGCGCTCCTTGCGCGTGACGAGCATCGGCGCGAGGCGGCGCAAGAGAAACGCGTCGACGAGCGGCACGCGCACTTCGAGCGAGTGCGCCATCGACGCCCAGTCCATGTCGCGCAATAGTTGATTGCGCAGATAGAGCGACGACTCGAGCGCGGCCACGCGCGCGAACGGCGTTCCGGGATCGGGCGTGATCGTCTTCTCGATCAGGCTGAGGACGTCGAGCCGCTCCATTCCTTCTCGGGCGATCTCGTTGCCGACGAGCTCCGGCAGTTCGCTCGCGAGAAAACGTCCGCGCTTCACGAGATACGCGCCCGCGTACGACGAGCCGTAGCGAACGATCTCGCCCATCTTCGGACTGATGTGGCGACTGCGCCTGGCCAGTGCGCGATTGAGCGACGCGACACCGCCGGCGAGGCCGGGAACATGCGTCAGCACCGACGTCACCGGCATCCAACGCGGGATGTCGCGAAACGACGTGTATCCGCCGAACAGCTCGTCGCCGCCGGCGCCCGACATCGCCACCTTCAATCCGAAGTCACGCGCGGCCATGCTGATGAAGTAGCTGTTGAGGCCATCGACCGTCGGCTGATCCATCGCGCCGAAGATGCGCGGAAGCTCGCGATGAAACTCGTCGCGCGTGAGATCGCGAATGGCGTGGCGCACGCCGTACTGCTCGGCGACGAGACTCGCCAGCGGCGCTTCGTCATTGTCGCGTCCGTGATACTCGGCGAAGCGCAACGTCATCGTCTGCAGATCGGATCCACCCGACTCTCGCGCCAGCGCGACGACCGCAGTCGAGTCGATGCCGGCAGAGAGAAACGCGCCGACGGGAACATCGGCCACCATGTGATAGCGCACCGACTCGAGCAGCGCGTCGTGCACTTCGTCTTCCAGTGGAGGATAGGCGCCCCGCCTGTCCGCCGCTTCACGCCAAACCTCCGCAATCGAAAAGTACTGACGCGCCTCGCGCACACCGCGCGAATCGGCGAACAAATACGCTCCCGCCGGCAACGCGCGAACGGCCCGATACATCGTGAACGGCTCCGGCACGCTGCCGCGCAGAAAAAAACCGACGGCACCTGCCGGATCGAATCGCCGATCGACATTCCCGCCGGCGATGAGCGCCTTCACTTGCGACGCAAACCGAATCGTCTTCCCATCATCGGCGTAATACAGCGGCTTGATCCCGTACGGATCGCGTGCGAGAAACAGCTCGCGTTTCTCCGCGTCCCAAATCGCGAGGCCGAACATGCCGCGCAATCGCGACAGCATCTTCTCGCGCTCCTCGTCGAACAGATGCAGCATCACCTCGGTGTCGGAGTGCGAGACGAATGTGTGTCCGCGCGACGCGAGCTCGTCGCGCAGCTCGTTGTAGTTGTAGATCTCGCCGTTGAAGACGATCGACAGTGAGCGGTAATGCATCGGCTGCGCGCCGGCGGGGGAGAGGTCGATGATCGAGAGGCGGCGATGTCCGAGTCCGGCGCGGCGGTCGTCCTGCAACCAGACGCCGTCGGCATCGGGCCCGCGCGTGCGCATGCACTCGCTCGTCACCACGAGCTCGGCGCGATCAACGTGTGGTGAACTCTCGCCATACGCGAAGATGCCGTTGATTCCGCACATGCGCGCGCGAGTATAGGAGTATCCCGTGGAGGATAGGCGCCCTCGCCTGTCCACTTCGGCGCGGGACAGGCGAGGCGCCTATCCTCCACTGGACGCTACAATTCGCGGCCATGCGTCGCATCATTCCGCTCCTTCTCACATTCGTCACGTTCACCGCGTCCGCGCAGATGCTCGGCTTCAGCAAAGACTCCGCCGCGAACGAGCGCGCGCTCGAGTCGCAGTTCGACTCGAAGATCAATCGCGACAACCTCGCCGCGTGGTCGAAGCGCCTCAGCGCGCGGCCGCATCACATCGGCGCGCCTTATGACGCCGACAACGCCGAGTTCCTTCTCTCGCTGTACAAGTCGTGGGGCTACGACGCGCACATCGAGACCTTCGACGTTCTCTTCCCGACGCCGAAGACGCGCGTCGTGGAGATGACCGCGCCGGCGAAGTACACGCTGAAGCTCGAAGAGCCGGCGTTGCCTGAAGATGCGACGTCGAATCAGAAGAGCGAGCAGCTCCCGACGTACAACGCGTATTCGATCGACGGCGACGTCACCGGTGATCTCGTCTACGTCAACTACGGCGTGCCTGCCGACTACGACGAGCTGGCGAAGAACGGCGTCGACGTCAAAGGAAAGATCGTCATCGCGCGCTACGGCGGATCGTGGCGCGGCATCAAACCGAAAGTGGCTGCGGAGCACGGTGCGGTCGGCTGCATCATCTACTCCGATCCGAAAGACGACGGCTACTACCTCGGCGACGTCTATCCGAAGGGCGCGTTCCGCAACGAGTGGGGGGCACAGCGCGGATCGGTGCTGGACATGCCGACGTATCCCGGCGATCCGCTCACGCCCGGCGTCGGCGCGACCGCGGACGCGAAGCGCCTCGATCGCAAAGACGCGCAGACGCTCACGAAGATCCCCGTGCTCCCGATTTCCTACGGCGACGCCCTTCCGCTTCTCCGCGCCCTCGGCGGCAACGTCGTCCCGCCGTCGTGGCGCGGCGCGCTGCCGGTCACGTATCACTTCGGCCCCGGCCCCGCGCGCGTGCACATGAATCTGCAGTTCGACTGGAAGATGGTCACGATTCGCGACGTCATCGCGAAGCTCGCCGGCACCGACCGCGCCGACGAATGGATCGTGCGCGGCAACCACCACGATGCGTGGGTGAATGGCGCCGAAGATCCCATCAGCGGACAAGTGGCGATGCTCGAGTCGGCGCGCGCGATCGGCGAGCTGGCGAAGAGCGGATGGAAGCCGCGCCGCACGCTCATCTTCTGCTCCTGGGACGGCGAAGAAGAGGGACTCCTCGGATCGACCGAATGGGTCGAGACGCACAGCGACGAGTTGAAGCAGCACGCCGCCGTCTACATCAACACCGACACGAACTCGCGCGGCTTTCTGGAGTCCGCGGGGTCACATACGCTCGAGCGCTTCGTCACACAGGTCGCCCGCGACGTCGACGATCCTGAGACGCACGTGTCCGTTCTCGATCGACTCCGCGCGCGCGATCTCGTCAACGCGCACGACGCCGACTCCCGCAAAGAGCTGCGCGACCGCGAGCTGATCCGGCTGTCGGCACTGGGATCGGGATCGGACTACACGCCGTTCCTGCAGCACGACGGCATCGCCTCGATGAACATCGGATTCGGCGGCGAAGGCGAAGGCGGCTCGTATCACTCGATCTACGACTCCTACGATCACTTCACGCGCTTCATCGATCCGGGATTCGTCTACGGCGAGACGATGGCGAAGACGACGGGACGGATGATGTTGCGTCTCGCCGATGCGGACGTCTTACCGTTCGAGGTGACGACGCTGGCGAAAACGGTGGAGCGTTACGCGAAGGAGCTCGTGCAGCTCGCCGACTCGATGCGGGCCGATCGCGAAGAGCTCAATCGCCAAGTGCGCGAGAACACGACGGCGCTGGCGAGCGATCCGACGGAGCACGAAGCGGCGCCGGTCGCGAAGCCGGCCGTACCGTTCGTCGAGTTCGCGCCGTTGCACAACGCGGTGTCGCGACTCCTGAAGAGCGCCGAAGCGGTCGATCGCGCGGTGGCGTCGGCGCCGGCGTCGAAGCAGGCGGAGATCGATCACGCGCTGATGCATCTCGAATCGGTGCTCACGCGTTCCGAAGGTCTGCCGCTGCGTCCATGGTTCAAGCATCAGATCTACGCGCCCGGCTACTACACCGGTTACGGCGTGAAGACGCTGCCCGGCGTGCGCGAGGCGATCGAGCAAGAGAAGTGGCAGGACGCAAACGATCAGATCGCGATCCTGGCGAAGGTTCTCGACAACTATTCGAACGCGCTCGATCGCGCAGCGGCGGCGGCCCGGTGAACATGCGCGCCGCGTGTCATCCCGAGCGTAGCGAGGGATCTCCGGCGCATGTGCGCTTGTCGCTCGTGCGAAGGGGATTCCTCGCTTCGCTCGGAATGACACTGGCGCTTCCACTGGGCGCGGCCGTAACGGGAACGGTCGTTGGCGCGAACGGCACGCCGATCGCGAACGTGCGCGTGATGGCAGTCGAGCCGCCGCTGCCGTTGCCGCGGAGTCTCGTTGCGCCGAAGCAGCTCGCCTCGGCGACGACGAACGACAAGGGCGAGTTCGAGTTGCAAATCAAGAGCGCGGGCGTGATCGATCTGCAGATCCGTCAGGACGACTTCGCGCCGGTCGACAAGGTCGTTCTCTCGACGGAGCCGGCGGGCACGATCCCACTGCAGCCGGCGAAGATGCTCGAAGGGCGCGTGACGGCGAAGGGTGTCGCGGTCGCGAGCGCGCGCGTCTACGCGATCGCGGAAGCGAGCACGTATGCGACGGCGACCGACGCGCAAGGGAAGTACCGCATTCCCGATCCGCAGAAGTGGGGCGCGGGGTACATCATCGTGCTGCCGGCGGATCTCGCGCCGGCGTTTCATCCGGCATCGACGCGCGACTTCGATCTCGTTCCCGGACGAACGGTGAGCGGACGAGTCGTCGATGAAAAAGGGCGAGGCGTTTCCGGCGCGACGGTGATTGCGAACGAGATCTTCACGACGACAAGCGGCGCCGACGGCACGTTCACGTTCGCGCATCTGCCCGAACAGGCCATCGAATTCCGTGCGGAGACGAGCGATCAGACGGCGCACTCGCAGTCCGCGACGTTGAAACTGCAACCGGCCGCGCGGATCAGCGGCATCGTGCGCGACGAGAACAAGCGTCCTGTCGCCGGCGTCAGCGTGATGCTGATGAGCACGAGCACAGACGATGTGATCATCAGCGATGCGAACGGCGCGTACACGTCGCGACTGCTTCCGCGCGACCAATATCAGGTCGCTGCCGCTGTGGCGGGACTCTACTCATCCAACGACGACAAAGTTGCCGACGCGACGAAGGGCGACGCGAGACACGACGTCGCCGTCGTGCGCCAGCTGCCGGTCGCCGGACAGGTCATCGGCGACGACGGACTGCCCGTCATCAACGCCGCACTCGTCGCGCTGTTCTCGCGCGACGAATCGCCGGCGACGCTGCGCGTCACCGGCGCCGTGAGCGAGATCGACGGCAAGTTTCGTCTCATCGGCGACTTGATTGCCGAGGGCGTCACGGCGCGCGTCGTCGCCTTGAAGCCGGGATTGCCGCCGGCGTTCAGCGATCCGATCGCGCGCGGTCGCGCGGTCACGATCAAAGTGCAGCGAGGCGTCGAGATTCACGGCAAGGTAATCGATCCCGATCGCAAGCCGGTCGCCGGCGTGCGCATCGATCCGATGCTCATCCCGGAGATGCCGGGATTCGGCGAGGAAACCACGAAGCTGCCGGCATGGGCGACGACCAGCGAGGACGGCCGCTTCGCCGCACGCCTCGCGCCGGGAAAGAGTGCGCTGCGATTTTCGAAGAGCGGATACATCGCCGTAGATCAGGAGATCGACGTCGCCGCGAATGCGAAGCCGATCGAGATCGCGCTCGCGCGCGGCGCTGAGCTGCGCGGCCGCGTCGTCGACTCGAAAGGCAATCCCGTTCCGCGGGTGCCGGTCATGGTCGAACAGCAAACAACGATGACCGCCGCCGACGGCTCGTTCTCCTTCGATGCCGTCACGCCCGGCCCGGTGAAGATCGCGTTCGGTGTGTCGATGAAGGAGCAGATCGTCACCGCGCCGGCGACGGCATTGAAGCTCGTCGTTCCCGCGACGAAGAAGATGCACGGCAAGGTGACCGACGCCGCGACCGGCGAGCCGATCGCGCATTTCAACCTCGTCGTATCGCAGAACACGACGCCGTTCGACGGCGGAGCATTCGAAACGGACATCGACGAGACAGCGGACAACGTGACGATCCTCGCGAACGGCTACGTGTCGGCCACGGTTCCTGTCGCCGAGAATGTCATGGTCTCGCTCACGCGCGGGCGCAAAGTGCGCGGCCGCGTCACCGACGAGAAAGGGGAGCCGCTGGCCGGCGCCTTCGCGACGATCGAAGGAATCGAGCAGGAGGGGCAGCAAACGGCGCCCGATGGATCGTACGAGATCACCGGCGTCGCCTTCGATGAGACCGCGACGCTTGCCTACGTGAAGGACGGATTCACGAAGACGCGCCGCGTGGTGAAGCGCGGACATGACGACGTCACGCTCGACGTGGTGATGTCGCGCGGCATCACCGTGACGGGACGCGTCGTCGATGCGAACGGCAACGGCGTCGCAGGCGCGAGCATCACCGCGAGCTCCGCGGCGGCAGGCGCGGACAACGCGTCGCAGATGGGCGATGAGAGAGGCTCGTTCCGCTTCGAGAGTCTCCTGCCGGCGCGCTACGACTTCAACGCGAAGAGCGAACGGGCGCACGGCGCCGTGCACGACGTCGATGTCGCGCAAGTTCACGAGCTGACGATCCGCGTCGAGAAACATGAAGGGGGAACGATCCGCGGCCACGTCACCGGCGTCGGCACGGCCACGCGCGGCGTCATGGTGACGGCGACGAATGACGACGGCGACAGCCATATGGCTTCGCCCGACGCGAACGGAAACTTCGTCATCACGAACGCTCCGACCGGCAGCGTGACGCTTTACGCGATGGCGGTGAGCGGCAGGAGCGGCTTCCGTTCAGCGAAGAAGGTGATCGTCGACGTGCAGCCGGGTGCCGAGGTCGATGTGGAGCTGGTGTTCGGCGCGCAGATGAGCGTGCATGGACGCGCGACGAGCGGCGGATCGCCGCTTGCGAACACCATGATCGTTTTCTCCGGCGAGAACAACGGTCTCGCCACCACGAGTCCCGACGGCTCGTACGAGACGCTCCTCGATGCGGGCGATTACGACGTCACGCTCGCGACGAATGGCAAGAACCTTCCCTTCGCACAGCACATCATCGTGAAAGACGCGGCGACGTTCGACTTCAATGTCGAGTCGTCATCGCTCGTCGTCGCCGTCGTCGACGCGGGAACAGGACAGCCGATCGCCGGCGCGACCGTAACGTCGTCCAAGCATGGTCAAACGCACACGTCCGCAGAAGTGACGACGAATCGCGACGGACAAGCGACCATCGACGTTGCGCGCGGCGAGCTCGTGACCATCATCGCCTCGCATCGCGGTCACGCCAACACCTCGCAGGATGTCACTACCGGCGACAACGCCACGATCACCCTCGCGTTGCGCGCGGCGCCCGGCGCGGTCGTGCGCATCGTCGACCTGCGCGACGGCCGCACGCTCACCGGCTATGTCATCGCGCGCGATCCGTCGGGTCGCGTCGTCGCGTCATCGAGCGATACCGACGCCGACGGGACGACGACGCTGCCGCTCGCCGAAGGGGCGTATCAATTCTCGGCGTCGGCCGACGGCTACGGATCGCATACTGTGAGCGCGCAGGTTCCATCGAACGAGATCCGCGTTCCGCTCCCGCGCGGCGGCAGCCTCTCGCTGCGCACGACGACCGGCATTCGCGGCACGGCGCGACTGATCCAACCCGACGGACAACCGTACGTCCGCTGCTGGTGCAGCGGCATCGCCGAGATCACCATCGATGGCCCGTCCACGCTCGTCGATCGCATCGCTCCAGGCGCGTACACTCTCGAAGTGACCCCGGCCGGAACGAAGCCGAAGCAGATTCCGGTGACGGTGATCGAAGGGCAAACCGTCAATGTCTCGATTGATTAGCGTTCTTCTCGTTCTCATCGCACTTCCACTTCACGCGGCGATCACCGGCACGGTCGTCGATGCGAGCGGCGCGCCGGTTGCGAATGCGCGCGTGCTTGCTTTGGATCCCGTGTTGCGCGCGCCGCGGCGCGAGCAGACGACGATCGTCGAGACGGCGACGAATGCGAAAGGAATGTTCTCGCTCGAGGTCGCCGGACGCGGTGTCGTCGATGTCTCCGTGCGCGCCGATGGTTATGCTCCGGCCGACGTCATCACGGCGATCGGTGACTCCGCCGGAACGATCGTCCCGGCGAAAGCGGCGATCGTCACGTTCAATGTGGCCGTGGGCGACGGTACACCACTCGCCGATGCGAACGTCGTCGTGTACAGCATTGGCGGCGGATCGTGGCGAGGAAAGACCGATGCCGCCGGCAATGTGCGCGTTTCCGACGTCACGAAGTGGGCCGAGGCTTACGAGATCTCGCACGACGGATACGAACTGCAACGATTCGCTACCGATTGGGCGGGACCGAAATTTCGATTGGATCCCAAAATCGCCGCTCCAGCCGCGCCGCAAACGACACACATTCGCGGCGTCGTACGCGACGCGGAAAAAACTCCTCTCCGCGGTATCGTCATCGTCGCCGTCGCGGGCCGGTCGTTCTTCGATGCGAGCACCGATGCGAACGGCGCCTTCGATCTCGCAGTGCCGCCCGGCACGTACGAGCTGCAGCAGGTTCCCGGCCCGTATCTCATCGAAACGCCGCAGAAGATCGACACAGCACATGGCGATGCCATGCGTGATTTCGTCGCACGGCGGCTCGTCGCGTTCGACGGTAAGGTGCAGCGCTCGGACGGCACGCCGGTTCCGCTCGCACGGATTCGAACGAACGACGGAACGAATGAGCAGGCGACATCGAGTGCCGCCGGCAGGTTTCGAATCTACGCGCGTCCGGCCGCAACGCTCATCGCCCAGAAAAATGGACTTCCCGCCGTGTCGGTGATCGCGGAGACGTCGCCGCTGATGATCGTCATCGGCACGCCTGCCGTCCTCACCGGCATCATTCACGACGTCGCGCACAAGCCGATCGCAAACGTCGGCGTGTACCTCAACGGCGCGTTCGCAGCAACGACGAAACCCGATGGAACGTTCAGCGTCTCGGTCGCGCAGGGGCCGGCGGTAGTGAGGGCCGGCAGCTATCCGTTCCGCGCAGTCGAGAAGAAGGTCGAGGTTTCCGCATCGACAGCGTCGCTCGACATTACCCTCGTAAAACAAGGAACGGTCTCGGGAAAGGTCGTCGACGCAGACGGCAAGCCGGTAGGCGGAGTGCATATCGCGATCGGCAACGAAAGCCGTCGGACGGACGGCAACGGCAACTTCACGTTGCCGTCGATCGATGAAGGTCCGACGACGCTTCGCTTCGGTCCCTACCTCACGCAAACGCAGGAAGTCACGGTGCCGAGCAGCGATGTGAAGCTTGTGCTCACGCGCACGCGGCGTTTGCATGGAAAGGTGATGGATGCCGCGACGCACGCCGCGATTACGAGATTCACGGTCATTTCGGGGGAGACGCCGACTCCGTTCGAATCCGCGAGCGGCGAGTTCGACGTCGAGATCGATCGGCGTTTTCCGATCACCGTCGTTGCGCCGGAGTATTTCACCAGACGCGACGCGCTCGTGGAGGAGTCGGACGAGGACAACTTCGCGGTGCTGATGCAAAAGGGCCGCACGATTCGCGGACGCGTTCTCGACGAGAACGGCGCGCCGATGGAGGGCGTCACCGTTTCGACTGACGAGTCGATGCAGACCGGCAAGGACGGACGTTTCGAGGAGGTGATGACGACCGCTGGAATCACATTCGAGAAGAAAGGCTACGCATCAAAGACGTTGCAAGCCTTCGGCAACGATGATCCGCACACGATGGAGGTCACGTTGCAGCGCGGCATCGCCGTCACCGGGAGCGTGTTCGACAAATCGGGCGTCATCGTTCCCGGCGCCGAGGTGACTGCCTCGACGGCGTACGAAATCGGCGGACCATGGACTACGACGACCGATGCATCCGGCAACTTTCGCTTCGACGATCTTCCCTCGACGCGGTACGACTTCATCGCCGAGCAGGGAGATCAACTGGCGCGCGGCGCACTTCGCGACGTCGATGTCGAGCGTAGCGGTCCGCTGAAGATCGTCATCGAGCGCGCGGAGATGGCAACGATCTTCGGACGCGTCAGCGGCATCGCCGCGAGCGGCGAAGCGTTTGTCGTCGTGACCTCCGGCGATCTCACGCAACAGGCAGTCACCGACCGCGGCGGCGTTTATCGCATTGCCAATGCACCGACAGGACTCGTTGAAGTCGTGGCGCATGCAGCCTCGGGAGCCTCGGCGCCCGTCAGCATCGAACTGAAGGCGGGATCGGAGACGCAGGTCGATCTCAACGTCACGAAGCGAGTCACCGTTCACGGAACCGTGATCTGGAACCGCATGCAGCTTCCTGGGATGCAAGTTTCGTTCGGCAGTGAGTCGGCGAAAATCGCGAACGACGGTGAGTACGAGCTCGAGATCGCGCCGGGCGAGTACGACGTCAAGATCTACTACGAACGCGCGAAGCTGCCGTTCGGAAAACATGTCGTCGTGACTGGAGCTGCGGAGATCGACTTCGATGTGAAGACGAGCGACCTCCACGTCGTCCTCGTCGACGCCGACACGAAGGCGCCGGTCAAGGGCGGTGTCGCCATTCTCGATCGCGAGACGAAGCATCAGGAGATGTCGGCAGCGACTGATGCCGCGGGCCGCACCGGATTTGGGATCATGCCGGGACGGCCAATCACGATTCGCGCGTCGGGCGATGACTACGCGAGCGTGTATCAGGACGTTGCACCGGAAGCAGATGCGACGATCACCATCGCGCTGAAGAAGAGCGCCGGCACGCTCGTGCGCGTCGTCGACGTGCGCGACGGATCGACGATCTTCGGCCAAGCCGTCATCGTGCGCGATCTGAACGGCATGTATGCGGCGACACAAAACATGTTCGACGCGAAGACCGGCACCGTCACCGTTCACCTCACGCCGGGCACATACCAGTTTTCGTCATCGGCGGAAGGCTACGGCTCCGCGACCGTCACGGCCGAAGTGCCTCCGTCCGCGGGCGAGGTACGCATCCCGCTGCCGCGCGGCGGCGCGTTGATGCTGCGCGCTTCGAGCGATCTGAAAGCGACGGCGCGTCTGATTCAGTCGAATGGATTACCGTACGTTCGCTGCTGGTGCAACGGCATCGCTGACGTGGAAGTGGACGGTCGCGCAACGCTCGTCGATCGCGTTGCCCCCGGCAGCTACACGCTCGAAGTCACGCCGCGCAACGGAAAGCCGCGGCGATTCCCTGTCACCGTCGTCGAAGGGCAGACCGTCAACGTTTCGATTGATTAGCCGACGGCAGCATGTACACGATCTCGCCTTTGCGTGACATGCCGAGATCTTCGCGCGAGATGCGCTCGACGGCGTAGGTCGACTTCTTCACGCTCTCGATCTCGGCGCGCAGGCGGACGTTGTCGGCCTGCAGGCGGTCGATGTCGCGATGGAGATCGCTGACGCGCGTGCGCGCTTGCTGCAACTCGGCGATGCCGCGGTCACTGAAGAAAAACGAGATCAGGAAGACGATCGTCAGGACGGCGGAGAGAAGGACGACGACGCGCAGCGTGACCTGCGTGGCGCGTCGCGAGTCGTGCGTCGAGACGGCGAGCATCGTCGACGAAGAGTATCGCACAGGCGAAGGAACGCGCGGACCTACGAGACTTTTGCTTGCGGCTGCGCGAAGTGATTGAACATCCCTACCGTGATCCAGAAGACGAGCACCGCGGGCCAGATGATGCCGAGGATGAACTT
>Ga0075425_100000999_pt1 | contig 27176 bp, 24 predicted proteins | sample SoiMethybrSBSTD4_FD_75300 | JGI IMG/M metagenome (GOLD analysis project Ga0075425, IMG submission 75300) | Bulk soil microbial communities from a Populus tree surrounding site in Tennessee, USA - Soil MetaG P. TD hybrid SBSTD4 | ecosystem: Environmental > Terrestrial > Soil > Tree plantation...
AACGCGGCCATGGCCCAGCGCGTGTTGCGCGATTCCATCCCCCGCGTGGCCGCCCGCACGCGCGACTGCGCCTGCTCGAGCGCGTTGCGGTTCGCGATGATCACCGACCCGGCGCACGTGCCGGCGAAGCGGCGGGAGGAGCTGGCGCCGCTGATTGGGAAGTACGTGAGATAATGAGACGATGGGTAAGGTCACGAGTAAGTACCAGGTCAGCATTCCCAAGGCGCTGGCGGATCAGCTCGGCGTGCGGCCTGGCGACGAGGTCGAGTGGGAGGTGGCCGGCGACGAGTTCCGCGTCAGGCCTGCGCATGCAAAAAAGCCTCTGTCGGTCGAAGAGCGCTTGAAAATGTTCCGCGAGTCTATGAAGCAGGTTGCAGCCCTCCAAAAAAAACGCCGCCTGAAGGGGTCGCGGGACTGGACGCGCGAGGATCTTTACTACGACCGTGGCCTCAACAACCGTTGACACGAATATCCTCGTCTACTGTTACGATCCGAGGGACCGCCGTAAACAGCGCATCGCAACCGAGTTTGTAGAGCGCGGCATCGCCAAACAATCCATTCGGCTCGCATATCAGGCCATCGTGGAGTTCTACGCGGCGGTGACCCGCCGCGGTCGTGATAGCGTCCCGCTTCTCGATCACACCGCCGCCACTCGCGAAACGGAAAAGTTGCTCGCCGAATTTGTCGTTCTCTATCCGACCGAAGAAATCGTCCGAGCCGCCATGCGGGCCACAGCCGTCTATCAACTCCCGTGGTACGACGCGCTAATGTGGGCCTATGCCGAAGTCAACGATCTCACGGAGCTCATCTCCGAAGACTTCCAGCACGGCCGCCTCTACGGCCGCGTAAGAGTCGTCAATCCCTTCCTATAGCCACCGCCCGCCCTTTCCGCTAATCTCCCGCGCGCCATGCCCATCCTCGTCGTCGGCACCGTCGCATTCGATTCCATCCAGACGCCTTTCGGCAAAGCGGAGCGCTGCCTCGGCGGCTCCGCGACGTACTTCTCCGTGGCCGCGTCGTTCTTCACCGAGGTCGACCTCATCGCCGTCATCGGCGAGGACTTCGGCGACGACGACCTGGCCATCTTCCGCGGCCGCAACATCAACCTCGACGGCCTGAAGCGCGTCGACGGCGCGAAGACGTTCTTCTGGCGCGGCGAGTACGGCTACGACCTCAACGTCGCCCAGACGCGCGAGACGCAGCTCAACGTCTTCGCCGATTTTCATCCCCGCCTCAACGAGGCCCAGCGCGGCGCCGACGTGCTGTTCCTGGCGAACATTCACCCCGAGCTGCAGATGGACGTGCTGCACCAGGCCCGCCGGCCGCGCCTCGTCGCCCTCGACACGATGAACCTCTGGATCGACACGAAGCGCGCCGAGCTGGAGCGCGCCTTCAGCGAGGTCGACCTCGTCGTCATCAACGAGGCCGAGGTGCGGCAGTTCACGCGCGAGCCGAACCTGGTCAAGGCCGCGCGGCGGATCCTGGCCCTCGGCCCGAAGACGCTGGTCATCAAGCGCGGCGAGTACGGCGTGCTCCTGGTCTCGAAGGATGCCATCTTCGCGGCGCCCGCGTATCCGCTGGAGAACGTCTTCGATCCCACCGGCGCCGGCGACACCTTCGCCGGCGGCTTCCTCGGCTACCTCGCCTCGCGCCGCGAGGTGACGGACCGCGAGCTCCGCCGGGCCACGATCTTCGGCAGCGTGCTGGCCTCGTTCACGGTGGAGAAGTTCTCACTCGACCGCCTGCGAGAGATCAGCCTTGCGGACGTGCAGGAGCGGTATCAGGATTTCCGAGCGCTCACGCACTTCGAGGACTTCGACGCCTAGCCAGCCGAGGGATCGTAGGCATTCTGCACGCCGTCCCACATGCGGTAGTACTCGTCGCGAACGGAGGGATCGAGCTGCTCGCCGAGCTCGCGGGAAAGCTTCAGGATTTTGATGACTTCCACCACGTCGCCGAGATCTTTGAGGCGATCGACGGTGCTCAATCCAGACGCGAGTTTTAGCTCGATCAGCTTCGGCAGAACGATTACGTGGTGCCCCTCGCGCTCGACCGTTACGTCCCGTGGATCGGGAAAGCTCACCGGCTTCGGCTTGCCGTCGCCCGGGTAATCGCCGGTTGTGAGGAACTCGACCGTGACGCCGTTTTCGGTATCGCGCAGCCGTTTGCGCGCGCCGGCAAATGTCGGCACGTAGCCGCGTCCAGCGAGACGCTGATGAATCGCGTCCAGACCGGCACGGGTAGTGAGCAAGTCGACATCGTTGGTCACGCGTTCGTAGCCGTGAATGTTCAGAGCCATGCCGCCAACGACGGCGTAGGCAATTCCCTCTTCGGCAAGACGACGCTCGATTTTGTCGAGGGCTCGATGAACATCCGCGCGCTTCATAAAGAACTCGCTTGCGCGTTCCAGCCTATCGGCTACCGTGCGTGCCATCGTCAGATTCTACTTCTCGTATACGGCGTGGCCATCGACCACCGTGGCCTTCACCTTCGTCTTGAACAGCGCGCTAACGGGCGTAGAAAACACGTCCCCCTCCACCACCGTGAAATCCGCCAGCTTCCCCGGCTCGATCGTGCCGCGCGAGTCCTCCTCGAACGCCGCGTACGCCGCGTCGAGCGTGAAGCCGCGAATCGCTTCGGCGAGCGTGAGACGTTGGTCCGGGTACCAGCCGCCGGGGGGATTGCCGTTCTGGTCCTGCCGCGTGACGGCGCTGTAGATCCCGAAGAACGGGTTTACGTCCTCGACCGGAAAGTCCGAGCCGAGGGGGAGGCGGATGCCGTCGTTCAGCACCGTGCGCCACGCGTAGGCGCCCTTGATCCGCTCCGGACCGAGGCGGGCCTCGGCCCAGGGCATGTCCGACGTCGCGTGCGTCGGCTGCATCGAGGCGATGATCCCGTCGCGCGCGGTGCGGGCGAAATCGGGCGGCGCCACGACCTGGAAGTGCTCGATGCGGAAGCGGTCCGCGGCCGTGACGCCGGCGCCCTCGTAGGCGTCGAGGACGTTGCGCACGCCGCGATCGCCGATGGCGTGTGTGTTCACCTGGAAATGCGCCGCCTTGGCGCGCCGCGTCACGTCGAGCAGATGCTCCGGCTTGCTGACGAGCAGCCCGACGTTGCCGGGGTCGTCGCTGTAAGGCGCGAGCAGCGCGGCGCCGCGGCTGCCGAGGGCGCCGTCGGCGTAGAGCTTCACCGAGCGAACCGTGAGGCGGCCGCCGTAGTCGAGCAGCGGTCCTGTCTTGAACCACGAGTCGAGCAACGGCCCGTTGTCGCCGAGCATCATGTAGACGCGGATCGGGAAGCGCTTCTCGTCGATCAGCTCGCGCACCGCGAGGACCGTCGCCCCCTCGGCGCCGGCGTCATGCATCTCCGTGAGGCCGTTCCTGGCGATCGTCTGCGCCGCAGCGAGCACGCGCCGCTTGCGCAGCTCGAACGACGGCGGCGGCACCTTGCCGTCGATCAGCTCCATGGCCCCGTCGACAAACACGCCGGTCGGATTGCCGTTCGCATCGCGGATGATTCTTCCGCCCTCGGGATCCTTCGTCGCTGCCGTCACGCCGGCGGCGCGCATGGCCGCGCTGTTCGCCCAGCCCGCGTGGCCGTCGACGCGGCGCAGCCAGACCGGATGATCCGGCACCGCGGCGTCGAGCGTCGCCGCCGTCGGGAACTGCTTGCCGGGCCAGCGATTCTGGTCCCAGCCGCGGCCGAGGATCCACTCGTCCGGCGCGGCGTGCGCGGCGCGCTCCTTCACGCGCGCGACCGCCTCCTCGACGCTCGCGCCGACCAGCGGCACCGTATCGAGCGACAGGCCGAGGCCGTAGAGATGGCCGTGCGCGTCCGTGAGGCCGGGAAGAATCGTGGCGTCGCCGTAGTCGACGACGTGCGCGCCGGGATGCGCCGCGCGCAGCGACGCCAGCGAATCGACCGCAACGATCTTCCCGTCACGCACGAAGACGCCCGCATCGTGCCTCGGCGTCTGCGCCGCGCCGGCGGCGATCGTGCGAGCGGTGTAGATCGTTCCGTCCGGATGAGGCATGGTGCAGGAAAAAGCAGAAAGCAGAAGGCAGAAAGCAGAAATCGCCACGACGAACATTTCTGCTTTCTGCCTTCTGCTTTCTGATTTCAAAACTCCCCCCATTTCAATTTCTTTCGCAGGATATCGAAGTAATTCTTGTCCGCCGACTCGATGAGCAGCACCGTCTCCTTCGACTTCTTCACGCAGACGCGGTCGTGCTCCGTGAGCGGCAGCCCTTCCTGTCCGTCCAGCGTGAGGAAAATCTCCTGGTTGCGCGTGACCAGGGCGACCTCGATGTCGAGCGCGTCGGGGACGATGATCGGCCGGTGCGTGAGCATGTGCGGGCAGATTGGCGTGATGACGACCGCCCCCATCGTCGGATAGACGATCGGGCCGCCGGCGGAGAGGTTGTACGCCGTCGACCCCGTCGGCGTCGACACGATCAGGCCATCGGCGCGGAAGCTGGAGACGAACTTCCCCGACACCGTCACCTTCATCTCGATGATGCGCGCCAGGGCGCTCTTGTTGATCGTGGCGTCGTTGAGCACGCGATAGACGCGGTGGTCGTGCTCCGGCCCCTCCACGCGCACGTCGAACGTCACGCGCGGCTCGGCGGTGAACTGCCCGGCCAGGACGCGCTCGAGCATCGCCGGAAACTCGTCGAGACTGACCTCCGTCAGGAAGCCGAGCGTGCCCATGTTCACACCGAGGATCGGCACGTGGCTCGGCGCGTGCCGGGCCACGGAGAGCAGCGTCCCGTCGCCGCCGAAGGTGACGATCAGAATCGCGTCCTTCCCCAGCTCCTTTTTCGACACGCAGGGCCCGCGGTCGTCGAGCTTGTCGGCCGTCGCGTAGTCGAAGCAGGTCTCGTAGCCGCGCGCGCGCAGCTCGGCGGCGGTGCGGGCCGCGGTCTCCAGCGCCGCGGGCGAGCTGATTTTCGCGGAGATGGCGATGCGCTTCACTGCAGGGCGATCGCTTTCCGCACGTCGTCGGGCTCGACGACGATGCGCTCGCCGGCGCGCTCCGGGCCGACGAAGAGAATGGGATGAAGGACTTTCTCCAGAATGGCCCGCAGCGCCCGCGCCCCGAGCTTCTGCTTCAGCGCGGCGTTGGCGATCTCCAGCAGCGCGTCGCGGGTGAAGTCGAGCTGGATCTGGTCGAGCGCGCAGAGGCGCTGGTACTCCGGCACCATGGCGTCGCGCGGCTGCGTGAGGATGGACACGAGGTCGTCGGCGCTCAGCGTGTCGAGCTGCACGCGCACGGGAAGGCGTCCAAGGAGCTCCGGCAGGAATCCGTACTTGACGAGGTCCTCGCTCGTGATCTCCTCGGGCTCGCCCTTGCCGTGATCGAAAAAGCCGATCGACTTGGCCTCGCTGTGCTTCTCGTCGAGGTCGGAGAACGAGCCGGCGCAGATGAAGAGGATGTTGGCGATGTCGATCTCGACGTAGTCGTACTTGTTCCAGTGCGCGGTGACGTTGAGCGGGACGAAGAGCTTTTCCCCCTCCAGGATCTTCAGCAGGGCCTGCTGCACGCCCTCGCCGCCGATGTCGCGCGAGGCCGCGCCGTTGCGCGGGCCGCCGTTGCGGCGGGCGATCTTGTCGATCTCGTCGATGAAGACGATGCCGTTCTCCGCGGCGTCGACGTTCTGGTTCGTGGCGTAGAGCAGCCGTCCGATCGCGACTTCGACATCCTCGCCGTAATACCCCGCCTCGGTGAAGGCCGTGGCGTCGTTGTAGGCGAACGGAACGTCGAGGATCTTGGCCAGCGTGCGCGCCAGGTAGGTCTTGCCCGATCCGCTCGGCCCGATCATCAGGATGTTCGACTTGCGGATCGACACCTCGCCGCCGAACTTGAGGTACTCGATGCGCTTGAGGTGGTTGTACGCGGCGATGGCCAGCACTTCCTTGGCGTGCTTCTGGCCGATGACGTACTGGTCGAGCTGCTCGAAAATGCGCCGCGGAGTGACGTGGAGGAAGCGATAGATGTCGCGCTTTTCCTTCATCGGGGCGCCGGCGACGAGTATAGCAGCGCCGAAACTTCGGGCGAGCCCGGTGCGTAAGCTCGGCGTATGCGATCCGCAGCGATGTCGCTCCTTCTCCTGTCGCTGACGAGCTGGGCCGCCGGCGCCGACTTCCTGAAGCCGTGCGACATCCCCGGCCTCAAAGGCGCGGCGAAGTGCGGTACGTTCGAAGTCCGGGAGAACCGCGACGCGAACGCCGGCCGGCGCATCGGACTGAAAGTCGTCGTCCTGCCGGCGACCGGCTCGCCGCGCGCATCCGACGCGATCACATTCCTCGGCGGCGGGCCGGGCGAGGCGATCACCGAGGAGACGCCGTACATCGCGCAGGACTTCGCCGCGTTGCGGGCGCATCGCGACATCGTCCTCGTCGACCAGCGCGGGACCGGCGGCTCGCACGCGCTCGACTGCGACCTCTATCCCGGCAAGGACGCGCAGACGGCCCTCGGCGCGTTCTTCCCGGCCGAGCGCGTGCGCCAGTGCCGCGCCGCCATCGAGAAAAACGCCGACGTGCGGATGTACACGACCGCCGCGGCGGTGGACGACCTCGACGACGTGCGCGCCGCCCTCGGCTACGACCGGCTCGACCTCGTCGGCGGCTCGTACGGAACGCGCGCGGCGCTCGCGTTTCTCCGCCGCCATCCCGAGCACGCCCGCGTCGCGGTGCTCGAAGGCGTCGTGCCGCCGACGAAGCCGCTGCCGCTCTACTTCCCGCGCAGCGCCCAGAACGCCATCGAGCGCATCTTCGACGAGTGCGCCGCCGACGCCGCCTGTCACGCTGCCTTCCCCGATCCGCGCGGCGACTTGCGCGCCATCGTGGCGAAGACGACGGCGAAGCCGGTCCCCGTCGACGTCCTCAATCCGAAGACCGGCGACACCGTGCCCGTCACGCTCTCGCGCGACCTCCTCGGCGAAGCGCTGCGCTATCTGATGTACGCGTCGGTGACCGGACTCTACGTGCCGACGCTCGTGCATCACGCCGCGGGAGGCGACTTCGCGCCGCTCGCCGAGTTTGCGCTCGTGTCGCGGCTGCAGCTCGTCAACGGCCTCGGCTCCGGGCTGTATCTCTCCGTGACATGCGCCGAGGACCTGCCGTTCATCGCCGCAGCCGACGCCGAGCGCGTCGCGGCGAACACGTTCCTCGGCGATTACCGCTACCTCCAACAGCGCGCCGCCTGCGACGCCTGGGCCCGCGGCGCCGCGTCTGCGCGCATGCGCGAGCCGGTCCGCGCCCAGACGCCGGTGCTTCTCGTCTCGGGATCGTGGGACCCGGTGACGCCGGCGGCCGACGCGGCGGAAGTCGCGGCAACGCTGCCGCACAGCCTCTCGCTCGTCGTTCCGGCGGGCGGTCACGGCTACAACGGCGTGCCCGGCGCCGAGGAATGCGTGGACGCGATCGCGAAGCAGTTCGTCGAGCGCGGCAGCGTCGACGGACTCGACACCGCGTGCATCGCGCGCCTTCACCGCGCGCCGTTCCCGACGAAGCCGGTCGACACGAAGCCGGTCGCGCTGACGGCGGAGCAGCAGCGCGCGCTCACCGGACATTACGTCGGCGAGGGCGGGCCGCCGCTCGACATCACGCTCGACAACGGCAAGCTGTTCGCGCAGGCGGCTGGAGACCCACAGCCGCATCTGCTCGCGCCGATCTCGCCGACGCGCCTCCGCTTCCTCGGCCGCTTCGGCAGCTATCTCGAATTCGACGTCGAGAACGGCAAGGCCGGCGGAGTGACGCTGCAGCGCAGCGGCGCTCCGGCGCTGGCCTGGAAGCGCAGCGGCTGAGATCGGCACTTCCCGTGCATTGGCGTGACGCGGGAGGACCGCATGGGTCTCACAAGTCTGATCTGGTTCCTGCTCATCGGGCTCATTGCCGGCTGGCTGGCCTCCGTGGTCATGCGCAGTCCGCACGGCATCCTCGGCGATCTCGTCGTCGGCGTCATCGGCGCTTTCCTTGGCGGATGGCTCTTCGGCGCCCTCGGCATCGCTGCCGGAGGCCTCATCGGGTCGATCATCACCGCCTTCGTCGGCGCAGTCATCCTCATCCTTCTCCTGCGCCTCATCCGGCGCGCGTAAGCCATTTGCTACACTCCGCCGCGCCCCATGTGCGGCATCAACGCCATCTACGCTTACCGCGCATCTGCTCCTCCGATCGACGCCGAGGAGCTCGTGCGCACGCGCGAGGCCATGCACACGCGCGGCCCCGACGCCGGCGGCGCCTGGATCTCCGCCGACGGCCGCGTCGGCCTTGGCCACCGCCGTCTCTCCATCATCGACGTCAGCGACCGCGCCAACCAGCCGATGCTCAGCCGTGAAGGCGACCTGGCCATCGTCTTCAACGGCGAGATCTACAACTACCGCGAGCTGTCGAAAGAGCTCGAAGGCGAAGTTCTCACGACCACGTCCGACACCGAGGTCCTCCTGCGCCTGTACCGCCGCTGGGGCGCGGCCATGCTGCCGAAGCTCCGCGGCATGTTCGCCTTCGCCATCTGGGATGGGCGCGACAGAACCCTCTTCCTGGCCCGCGATCCTTACGGCATCAAGCCCCTCTACGTCGCCGACGACGGGCGCACCATCCGCGTGGCCTCGCAGGTGAAGGCGTTGCTCGCCGGCGGCGCCGTCTCGCGCGAGCACGACCCCGCCGGCATCGCCGGCTTCTTCCTGCGCGGCAGCGTGCCGGCGCCGTACACGATGTACGAGGCCATCCGCGAGGTGCCGGCGGGATCGTCGATCACCGTCACCGCTCGCGGCGCGTCGAAGCCGCGTTCGTACTTTTCCATCGCCGCGGCGCTCAAGGACGCCGTCGAGCATCGCCGCCACTACGACGACGAGGAGCGCGCCGCTGTCATCCGCGACGCCGTCAACGAATCCGTCCGCTATCACCTCGTCTCCGACGTTCCCGTCGGCGCGTTCCTTTCGTCGGGGCGCGACTCCAGCACCATCGTCGCCCTGGCCGCGGAGAACGGCGGGCCGCTCGAGACCGTCACCCTGCGCTTCGACGAATACGTCGGCACGCCGAAGGACGAGGCGCCGCTCGCGGAGATCGTGGCCCGCGAGTACGGCACGCGGCATTCGACGTGGACCCTTACCGGCGAGGCCTTCCGCCGCGAGCTCCCGCGCGCGCTCGAGGCCATGGACCAGCCGTCGATCGACGGCCTCAACTCCTACTTCGTCTCCAAGGCCGCCGCGGACCTCGGCTGGAAAGTGGCCCTCTCCGGCACCGGCGGCGACGAGCTGTTCGGCGGCTACACCACCTTCCGGGTCATCCCCCGCTTCGTCCGCGCCTTTGCGATGTTCCGGCACATGCCCCGCGCGGCGAAGTCGTTCGAGACGATGTACAAGCAGTTCCTCGGCGGGCGGCAGCCGCGCTTCAGCCCGAAGACCGCGCACACGCTGAAGTACTGCACGACGTACGAGGGCGCCTACCTGATGAAGCGCGGCCTCTTCCTGCCGGAGGAGCTGCCGGAGCTCCTCGGCGACGAGCTCGCCCACGAAGGCTTGCACCGACTGCAAATCCTCGGGCACATCCGCGAGGTCATCACCCCCGATCCCGGCACCCCCTTCGCCCGCGTCGCGGCGCTGGAGACGGCGCTCTTCATGCGCAACCAGCTCCTGCGCGACATCGACTGGGCTTCGATGGCCCACTCGCTCGAAGTGCGCGTGCCGCTCGTCGACGCCTTCCTGCTGCGGCAGGTCGCGCCGGCCATCTTCTCGACGTCGAAGCGCGACGGCAAAGCGCTCCTCGCGCGCGCGCCGCGCCGGCCGCTGCCCGACGCCATCATCCATCGCCGCAAGACCGGCTTCACGCTGCCGATCCGCGACTGGCTGGCCGCGGAGCGCCACGACGTCGCGCGGTTATTTGGGATGAGGCCGTGGGCGTTGTATTTGTACGAGCACAATCTGGCAGCGTGAGCCAGCTCACACTTCCATCCTTCCTGCGGCGGCAGAATTGCACCTCTCGCAACCGTCTCCGATGAATGTTTTGAAGGTTGGCCGGTACCGTGTCCTCGAGCACCTTGGGCGAGGTGCCTCGGCGGACGTCTATCTCGCCGAGGACACGATCATGCGGCGGAAGGTCGCGCTCAAGCTCCTGCGCGTCCGCGACGCCGAGCCGCGCCAGCTCCAGCGCTTCGAGCGCGAAGCGCACTGCGCCTCGCTGCTCAACCATCCGAACGTCGTCACCGTCTTCGACGTCGGCGTCGACGCCGGCGTCCACTACATCGCCAGCGAGTACATCGAAGGCGAGACCCTGCGCCAGCGCCTCGCACACGGGCCGCTGCCGGCGACCGACGCCATCGGCATCGCCGTCGGCGTGACCAGCGCGCTCGTCGCCGCCCACGAGTCGTGGATCGTCCACCGCGACGTGAAGCCGGAGAACATCATGCTCCGCCGCGACCGCGGCGTGAAAGTGCTCGACTTTGGCGTAGCCGCGCTGGCCGGCGGCGGCGAGTCCACCGATCCGCTGCGCCGTCCCGGCGCGCTCGTCGGTACGCTGCACTACCTCTCGCCCGAGCAGGTCCGCGGCGAGCCGATCATCGACACGCGCTCCGACATCTACTCCGTCGGCGTCGTCCTCTACGAGATGCTGGCGGGCTATCCGCCATTCGGCGGCGACACGCCCCTCGATGTCCTCGCCGCCATCGTCGAAGGCGAGCCGCCGCCGCTGCCCGACTCCATCCCCCTCGCGCTCCACACCATCACCGAAAAAGCGATGCGCAAGAGCATCTACGACCGCTGGCAGACCGCCTCCGAACTGTCGGAACGGCTCTTCGAGCTGCAGCTCGACCTGATGATGCGCGAACGCGGTGTCCACCTCGCCGATTGATGAGGGCGCACGCTGTGCGCCCCTACCGATGCCGGACGCGGTAGGGGCGCACAGCGTGCGCCCAATTAAAATGCCCGACTCTGTGAGCTCGACGCCTGACGCAGCGCGCCTCGACGCCGTCGTGCGCAGTCTGCACGACGCCGTTTGCCTCGTCGACGGGGGCGGGCGGGTGGTGGCGTGCAACGACGAGTTCCGCAACCACTGGATCGACACCTTCGGCCGGTCCCCGCGCGCCGGCGAGCCGCTCGACGACGGCGTCGTCCGCTCCGAGTCCGCCACGTTCTGGACCGACTTCCTCCGCCGCGCCCTCCGGGGCCGGACGATGATGGCCGACGGCTGGCACGAGGCCGGCGGACGAAAGCGCTACCTGGCCGTCTCCTCCTCGCCCGTCGTCGTCGACGGCAACGCCGACGGCGCCACCATCGTCGTCCGCGACATCACCGACCGCCGCCGCCGCGGCCACGGCGAGATCGTCGAGCTGGCCCTCACGCGCATCTTCGGCGACGAGACCTCGCTTCCCGACAACCTCACCCGGGTCATGGAGTTCCTCTGCACGGCCGACGGCTGGGAGCTCGGCATCGTCTGGCTCACCGAGGACCGCGACCTCGTGCCCGCGGCGGTGTGGCACGACGGCTCGCCGCACGCCGTCGAGTTCGAGGAGGCCGCGCGCAAGATTCGCTTCGCGCCGGGGCACGGCATCCCCGGCCGGGCCATGCGCGACAATGAGTTGATCTGGCTACCCGACCTCTCCGACGAGACCGTGAACATCCGCACCGCGCACGCCAACGGTCTCGGATTTCGCGGCGTCGTGGCCGTGCCGATCACCGACTCCCACGACGTCATCGGCGTCTTCGAGCTCTTCACGCGCGCGGTCCGCCAGGTCAACGACGAGACCGCGCGCGCGCTGCACGACACCGGCGTCGCCGTCGGGCGCCTCATCGAGCGCCACCGCGGCCACGAGGAGCGCGCCGAGCTGCTGGCCGCGCTGGAGCGGAAGAGCACCGAGTGGGGGCGGACGTTCGACTCCATCCCGCTGCCGATTTTTCTGACCACGACGGCGGGCGACGTGACGCGCATGAACCGCGCCGCGCGCGCGATCGCCGGCGCCGACTACGCCGAGATCCTCGGCCAGCCGATCGCCGGCCTCGGCGAGGGCGAGCCGTGGCCGACGCTGCGCGATCTCGTCAGCGCCGTCGCCGAGAGCGGCACCTCCTGCACGGCCCAATCCGTCGACGCTGCCGGACGGCATTGGGACGTCAGCGGCAGTGCCTTCAGCTCCGCCGACGCCGCCGAGGAGCGAGTCATCATCGTCATGCGCGACGTCACCACCATCGTGCAGTTGCAGGAGTCGGTCCGTCGCGGCGAACAGCTCGCGGCCATGGGCGAGCTCGTGGCCGGCGTCGCCCACGAGGTCCGCAATCCCCTCTTCGGCATGGCCATCACCCTCGACGCCTACGAGCCCTCGGTCAACGTCGCCGAGGGCGACGCCGCGGAGATGTTCCAGGCCCTGCGCCAGTGGATCGCTCGGCTGAACGTCCTCATGGAAAACCTGCTGCAGTACGGGAAGACCTGGAACGTGGAGATGCGCGAGGGCTTCCTCAACGACGTCATCGCCGAGGCCGTGACCATGTCGTCGTCGGAAGCGGCCCGGGCGCGCGTGCGCGTCCGCAATGCCTGCGCCGAGGACGAGCTGGTCATGCTCATGGACCCGGCCCGGCTCGTGCAGGCAATCCAGAATCTTATAATTAATGCAATCCAGCACTCTGAGCCGCGTTCCGAGGTCGTCGTACACGCCGGCCGGGACGGGGATCACGTCGAGTGCGAGGTCCGGGACCAGGGACCGGGCTTCCACGAAGGCGATTTGAAGCGCATCTTCGAGCCATTCTTCACGCGCCGCCGCGGAGGCACGGGCCTCGGCCTCTCCATCGTCCAGCGCGTTGTGGATGAGCACGGCGGTACGGTTGCTGCCCAGAACCTCCCCACCGGCGGCGCGCGGGTCCGAATGCGCTTTCCAGGATTTCAACGGCCATGAACGAGCAGAAGGCCAGGATTCTCATCGTTGACGATGAAGAGCTCATCGTCCAGGCGATGCGCAAATACTTCTCCGGCCTCGGCTACGCCGTCGACTCCGCGCACGAGCTGGAGGAGGCGCAGGCCCTGCTCGGCCACTACAAGTACGACCTCGTCATCGCCGACCTGCGCCTCACCGGCATCGGCGGCGTGGAAGGGCTGCAGATCGTCGCGGACGTGCACCAGAAATGCGCGTCGACGCGCGTGATCCTCCTCAGCGCCTACGGCACGCCGGAGATCGAGCGCGAGTCCTACCAGCGCGGCGCCGACGCCTTCCTGCACAAACCGAAGGCCATGATGGAGATCGCCCACGTGGCCGTGAACATTCTCGACGCACGCTGACGGATCACCTCGCTCCCGGAGGCATCACCCCGATGTATCGGCCGATCTGCGACGTCGGCGGCAGCGTGATGCGGCGGAGCGCCGCGGCGCCTTCGCGCTCATAGACGGCGAACATCGAACCCCGAGGGGCAGCCGATGCGCTCGACCACGTCACGGGCGAGGGCGTGGACGGCGTGCTCATGCCAGTCTTGAGATCGAGCAAGCCGACGCGCGCGACCCCAGTTTTGTCAAAAACTCTTGACGCCGCAACTTTTTCTGCACCCCTCAATTTTCGCAACTCACAGATAAACCTGCACTTGCCGATCCGGCAGGGCTGGTCGCCCGCTCGCACTACCGCGCGGCGAAAGGAGGTGGTGCGAAGGGAAATCGACAAGTGCCTTTGGGAAAACAGTCAAGTGTGGGTTCACAGCCGAAACCAATCCCCCGGAAAACAACTGACCGAAGAAAGGAGACCCAGACCATGCGTAAGTTCCTCCATTTTCTCCTCGTGACGCTCGTCGTGGCCGGCATCGCCGGTTCGGCGATCGCCGCCGACAGCGCCACCGCGGCGCCCGCGGGCGTCGTGAACCTCAATACCGCCGATACCGCGCAGCTCTCACTGCTTCCGCGCGTCGGCGCCAAGGCCGCGCAGCGGATCGTCGACTACCGCCATGAGCACGGCCTCTTCAAGAAGACCTCCGACCTGATGCAGGTCAAAGGCTTCGGCGACAAGAAGTACCGCAGCCTCGCCCCCTACATCACCGTCGACGGCAAGACCACCCTGAACCAGAAAGTGAAGAGCCCCCGCAAGCCTCGCGCCACGAAGGCTTCAACGTCCCACCCCACGTCGCGCTAACGCGCGACCCCACCACCCGGCCCGCGCCGCTCATCTGCGGCGCGGGCCCCTCACCGAAACGCTGGAGGTCTGCTCGTGTCCTCAGCTCCACACCCTTCAGTGGGAGACGCGGTGATTACCTGCCCCGCCCTCCCACCCGCCCGCGCCGGCCGGCACTTCGCCACCGGCAACGAAAATGTGCCGTGCCCGCTCGGCACCCCATCCGCGCGCCGGATTCCAGCACCGCGCGCTACCGCCGCCCCCACCCGCCCGCCCGACTCACGTCGCGGCGCCGGCGCTCGACTCACCACGCGCGCGTTCGACGCGCGCCGACAGCAATACTCGTCCCCTTCCGGCCGTGCCGGCGACCGCCGGCACGGCTCTCTTCCCGCGACGTCAACCGCCGCGCCGCACGACGAGCTGCTTGGCCTCGTATGTCTGCACGACGGACAGCGGATTGCGCCGCAGCAGCTCCTCGTCGAAGGCGTCGGTCAGCACACGCCCGTCCATGTCCCGCGCGATCGGCAGCCCCGCCGCGTAGAGGATCGTCGGCACGATGTCCTCCGCACGCGCGGCCTCGGGGTTGTCGCGGTGCGCGACGCCGGCACCGATGATCAGAACGAAGCCGTCGTCAGCACCCGGATCGGTGGCCACGACGTAGTTGCGCACGATCTCGTACGGCGTGGCCGAGATACTCGGCGGCACCGGGCCGGACGGCGACACGACGACGATCAGGTGATCGGGGAAGTCGTGCGCCAGCGAGGCCAGCATGCGGTCGATCTGCTCGGCGTAGGCGCGCGCGACTTCGCCCTTCACGTTCGTTTTCGGCGGCAGCTCATTCGTGAAGATGTGGATCGCGCGCTGCGCCTCCTCGAATCCATTCAGCGCCACGGCATCCAACGCGAAGGCGCGGTTCGGCGCAAAGGTGCGCGCGATCGCCACGGCGGAGAAATCGGCCGCGAGCGCCGCTGCGATGCGCGGCCGGGCCTTCGCCGCGGCGGCGAAGCGGTCCATCACGCTCTGCGGCGGCTGCTGCAGGAGCCGCTCGGCCTGCGGGACAAAGGCGCGCGGACTCACCTCGCGCGCGCGGTTCGCGGTGTTCGCCGGGTCGAAGAAGTCGTCCGTCACGACGAGCGATGCGCCGGTCGCATCCGAGGACGGCCAGTCGATCACCGCACCTCGCAGCCCAATGCGCTCGAACAAGGTCCAGAGCGGAAGCGAGTCGCCGGAGGGAAGCTGTGTCGAAATCCGCTGAACCGGCGGAATCAAGCCCCATGCTTTGAAGCCGACGCCGCTCGGCACGATCAAGAACCGATCCTCGGGATCGCGATTCAGCAGCGTCCGATACGCGAACCGTCCCGTGACACCGTGGCGGAACGGAAGCTTCCCGGTCGCGATCGATGCCCACAGCGCCTTCGCGTCCATCGTCGGGAAGGGCTCCAGACGCGTGAAGTACGCGCGGCTGCGTGCCTGCTCGAAGAACGGAAGGCTCCCTTCGCCGTTCATCGTCACGATCCAGTCGTACGGCAGATTGCGGATCGCCACGAAGAGCACCGGCCGCTGCCCGGCCACGGTGCCGATGTTCGCCACGACGACGCGCTGCTTCTCGACGCGATAGGAATCGCGGCGCTCATACAAAACGACCGAGGAGAGCGCGATCAGCACGACACCCGCGATGAACACGAGGCGCGAGCGCTGCCGGTCGGCATTGCGCTCCAGCACCCACAACAACAGCAGCAGAAACGCGGTGACGGTGATCGCGTTCGTCGCTTTCTGCAGAACGCGCACGGCGCCGACCGGCAGGTAGATCCGAAACACCTCGAGGTGAATCCAATAGATCGCCGAGGCGATGAAAGCTGCGAGCACGACGAAGCCGAAGCCGTGCGTGCGGTACTCGTCCGGACGTCCCCACAGGCGCACGCGCAGTACGCGCAAGGCCCACAGCGCGCTGCCGAAGAGAAGCCCGCAGATCAATCCGTAGACGACCGTGACGACGAGCAGCCGTGCCGGCGTGATGTCGACCTGCGGGTTCAGGAAGTACAGCAGGTTCGCGATGTAGAGACCGAAGATCGCGCCGGCGAGGACGCGCTTCAGGTAGGCCCAGCGGATCTGCATGCGGTCGCCGTCAACCGTCGAAATCGAGTCTCGCCATCCATCCAATCCACTTCAACCACTCCGCTCCGGAGGACAGTAGCATGATCACCGCGTCCCGTCTTCGTTCCTGCGATTCCCGCGACTCCCTTTTTGCACTGCTGCGCGAGCTCGGTTATCCAGTGCAACCCGTCGCCGTCGAGCCCTCGGAATGGCGCGGCGCCGGCATCGAGCTCGACTTCGATTCGCTCGCGCTCGCGGCGCGCTTGCCGCGTCTCGACTGCTACGTCGCCGACAACATCGACGACGGCCGCGCCTCGCGCCTCCTCAAGTCCCTCCATTCATGGAACGTTCTCACCAAATCCGTTCTCTTCTCACACGCGCCGAAGCGCCTGGCGCTCTACGATCTCTCGCCGCGGCGCGAGCTGCGCCGTCTCGACATCGACCTCGACTCGCCGTCGGCACACGCCATCGACCGTCTCAACGTGCTCGCGCTCAACGGCGCAACCGACTTCGCGCGCGTCTTCGATCGCGCCCTCGACCGCGAAACGCTCACACGCCAGTTCTTTGAGCGTTTCCGCGGCGCGGTGCGCGAGACCGCCGCGCAACTTCGCGCCGCCTTTCCGGACGAGCGCCGCGACGCCGTCGATGCCGAGGCGCTGCTCATCCTCTCGCGCATCCTCTTTCTCTACTTCGTACAGCAGAAGGGCTGGCTGAACGGAGAGCGCCGCTTCCTCGCCGACCGGCTGGACAAAGTCGGCAAGCGCGAGCTCTTCGCGGACGTCCTCCTGCCGCTCTTCTTCTGCGTACTGAACACGCCGCGCAGCGAGCGCACTGCGGCGGCGCGGAGGCTCGGCGACATTCCTTACCTCAATGGCGGCCTCTTCGAGCCGTCGCCGTTCGAGCGCCGCCATTCCGGCCTCCACCTGCCAAACGAGCTGCTGCGCCGCGTCATCGACGACGTCTTCGAGAAGTTCGCCTTCTCGATCGACGAAAGCGATGCCGCCGGCACGCACATTGATCCGGAGATGCTCGGCAAAGTCTTCGAATCGCTGATGGCCACGGACGAGCGCGCCGAGAGCGGCAGCTTCTATACCCCACGGCCGATCGTCGATGTGCTGACAGAGCGCGCCGTGCTCGAGGCGTTGAGCGACGGCGACCCGGATACGCGCGTGAAGCTGCGCGCGCGCCTCGCAGGCGATCCGGCACCGCTGCCCCTCGCCCTGGCCGCGCGCGTCAACAACATTTCGATACTCGATCCCGCCTGCGGCTCCGGCGCTTTTCTCCTCTCCGCGCTGCGCGTTCTCGAGCGACTCGGCACGCACGACCGGAAGACCATCGTGGAACGCAACCTCTTCGGCGTCGATCTGAAGCCCGAAGCGGTGCGGCTTTGCGAGCTTCGCCTCTGGCTCGCCATCGTCGCGAAAGGCGACGAGCCGCGGCCACTGCCGAACCTCGACCGCAATATCCTGCAGGGCAATTCGCTCCTCAGCCCGATCGACTTTCTAGGCGGTGCGCGCGGCGACGTCTATCGCGACTGGGTGGCGGCGCTGCACACGCAGGATGACCTCGTGGCCCGCTACCGGGCCGCGCCGGCGAGTGAACGGCCGAATCTCGCGCGCGTCCTCCGCTCCGCCGACTGCCGCCTGGCAACGGCGCTGTTGCAGAAAGCCATCGATGCCGACGAGCAGGAGCTGCAGCAGCTCGCGTCGCCCCAGCAGGACCTCTTCGGCCGCATGCGCCCGGCGAACGCGGCGCGGTGCAAGGAGCTGCAGGGGCGCATCGCCGCCGCGCGCAAAATGCAGGAGCGCGCCGACGAGGGAGAGCTCGACTTCTTCTCGTTCGATGTCCACTTCGCGCCGGTGCTCGCGCGCGGCGGCTTCGACGTAGTCACGAGCAATCCTCCGTGGGTGCGCAATAGCCGCATCGACACCCGCGCGCGGCGGATGCTGTCGGAGCGCTACCGTCTCTTCCGCTCGGCCGCGCGCAGCGAGCGTGTAGCCATTCATCAGCCCGACCTCTCCGTGGCCTTCTTCGAGCGCGCGCTGGCGCTCACGCGCACGCGCGGCGTGGTCTCACTCTTGATGCCGGCGAAAATTCTGAACGCCGCATATGCCGCGCCCCTTCGCCGCGCTGCGGAGAAGCTCGACGTCGTTGCGCTCGACGACTGGAGCGACGCGGCCCAACGTTGGTTCGAAGCCGATACGTTTCCCCTCGGCATCACGATCGCGAGACGCCGTCCATCGCACGCGACCGAAGTTCACGCCCGCGGCGAGCGCTACGTCGTACATGCTCTCGGCCACTCGGAGTGGATGCCGATCCCGCCCGCCGTCGCCGCGATCATTCAGCGCCTCCGTCGCGAGCACTCTCCGTTGTGCGATGTCCTAGGCCGCGCGCCCGTGATGGGCGTGAAGACCGGCGACAACGGTTCGTTCTTTCTCGACGTAAAGCGCGTTCGCGGCGCGTCACTCCAGACGCGCGACGGCTTCTTCATCCCTCTCGGGGCGGTCTGCCGCTGCGTGCGCGGGCGCGACACGGAACGCTGGAAGGCGGCCGCGCAACAGTGGATGCTCTGGCCGCCGCGCGACGGATGGGAAAATGTGCCGCGTTGGCTGGAGCGCTTCGCCGGCGCCCATCGAATCTCCATTCCGTCGCTGAGACTGCAGTACGTCCGCCCGCAGCACCTCGGCATCAAAGTCGTTTGGAAAGACCTCGCGCGCGGTCTCTCCGCCGCCGTGCTCGGGCACTCGCAGCAGATCAGCGGCCGCGCGGTGCCGCTCATTCCAAATCAGACGCTGTACGTCCTCGACGCGGAATCGATCGAAGAAGCGCGAGTGATCGCCGCGCTGATGAACTCCACGATCTTCGGTGCGCTCGCGCTGTGCACGGCCGAGCGCGCGAAGGATTCGTACTACCGCTACTTCGGCCGAACGATCAGCGCCGTCCCACTGCCGCGTGTGGGGCGCGGCAGCGGCGACTGGTGCGAGCTGACGCGCCTGGCCCGCGAACGGGACGCGAATGGCATCGACGCCGTCGCCGCGGCGCTGTACGGCGTCTCCACCCAGGAGCATGAGGTGCTGGCGCAGTTCGTCGCGCGGCGCCTCGGATTCAATGATTGAGCTGGCTCCGCATCAGCGCAGCGCCGTCGAGCGGGCCGTCGCCCTGCTCGACCAGTACGGCGGCGTGCTTCTTGCCGACGAGGTCGGACTCGGCAAGTCGTACGTCGCCGCCGCCGTCGCGCGCGCGATGCAGGAGCGCGGCTACGACGTTGAGCTGATCGTGCCGGCGTCGCTCGTGAGGCAGTGGAAGGACGTGATCGACGATTTCGGCGTCGCGGCGCGCCTGCTCACACACGATTCGATCCCAGAAGTGCTGCGCAGCGACAAGCGGTTGATCGTTGTCGATGAAGCGCATGGGTTCCGCAATCCGCGTACACAGCGCTGGACGGCACTGGCGCGGCACTCCGTCGGCGCGCGGTTGATGCTCGTTACCGCGACGCCAGTCTGCAACTCCGCGGACGACCTCTTCTCCCTCGTTTCTCTAATAGCTGCCGACGACGCGCTGCGTCCCCTCGGCGTTCCCTCCATCGAGCGCGCTTTCGCCATTCGCAATGCGCGCGCGCTCGACATCATCGTCTCCGAGCTCATGATCCGGCGCGACCGCGATGTCCTCATCCCGTCGCTGCAATTCGGCGAGCTCCATCGCCGCGTGATTCGCCACCGCGTCCCAGACGTGGCCATCGACGCGCTCCAATTCCCTCTCGTCGGCGACGGCACGCACCACGCGCTGCTGCGCCGTTTCCTCTGGCGCCGCCTCGAATCGAGCGAGGCGGCGCTCCTCGAATCCCTACGCCGGCAGACGCGCTTCTACGAGCGCGCGCTCGACGCCATCGCTCGCGGCCGTACGCTGACACGAAGCGACTACCGCCGCGCCTTTGCCGCTGATGATGAAAGCGGCGCGCTACAGCAAGTTCTCTTCTGGGACTTCTTCGCCACCGGCAACGCCGCCGCCAGCGCCCCGGAGATCCGCGACGAGATCGCGCGTCTCGATGCGCTGGCGGCGCAGACCCGCGAAATGCCGCACGACAAGCGGCAGATGTTGATCGACGTTCTCGACGACGATCCTACTCTGATCTTCACCGGCGCGATCGCAACCGCGCGCGACGTTGCCGGCGCTCTTCGCTGTGCCATTCTCACCTCGCGCGGCGCGCAGCCGCGCGACGCCATCGACGCCTTCAGCCGCGGCTCGATCGATCGTCTCGTCGCCACCGACCTGGCAGCCGAGGGATTGAACCTGCAGCGCGCGGCCGCCGTCGTGCACTACGACATCCCCTGGAATCCCGTGAAGCTCGACCAGCGGAACGGGCGCGCGCACCGCATCGGCCAGAAGCGGCCGTCGGTGCGCGCGATTTACTTCATGCCCGAGCGCGACCGCACCGGCATCGTCGAGACCATCGAGACGAAAAACCGGACGCGCGCCCGTATCCTCCGGCCGACCGCCCCACCCGCCCCACCGACGACCCTGCCGCCTCGCCTTCCCCACGACGCGGCGGCAGTGGCGCTGGTGCGCGCAGGCGTCGACATCCCGGAGCTGGCGTCGCGGCGGTTCCGCGCGGGCGCGGAGCTCGCGCTGGCCGAGCTCGCGCGCGGACCGCTCGATGAAAGGAAGGTGCGAGAAATCGTCGAATTGGAACGCCTCATATAATCGTCCGCCGTGGACCTCCTCATCGTCGACGACGAAGCGTCGTTGCGCGACTTCCTGACGATCGTCTTCGAGGAAGAGCATTGCCGTGTCGAAACGGCGGCCACGATCGCGGAAGCGCACGCGGCGCTGCAGAAGGGCGAGCCCGATCTCGTCCTGTGCGACCTCATGCTGCCGGACGGCTCGGGGTTGGACTTCCTGCGCGACGTGAAGGCGCAGAACCCGTCGATCGCCGTCATCATGATCACGGCACACACCTCGACGAAATCGGCCGTCGAGGCGCTCAAGGCCGGCGCGCACGACTACATCGCCAAGCCGTTCGACATCGACGAGCTGAAGATCATCGTCCACAAGGCGGTGGAGCGGAAGGAGCTCGAGGACGAGAACATCCACCTCCGCACGGCGCTCGAGGAGCGCCACACCTTCGCGAACATCATCGGCCGCAGCGCGAAGATGCAGGAGATCTTCGGCATCGTGCAGCGGATCGCCCGGACGACGTCGACCGTGCTGATCTCCGGCGAGTCGGGCACGGGGAAAGAGCTGATCGCGCGCGCCATTCACTACAACTCCGGCCGCCGCGGCAAGTTCGTCGGCATCAACTGCGGGGCCATGCCGGAGACGCTGCTCGAGTCGGAGCTCTTCGGCCACGAGCGGGGCGCGTTCACCGGGGCGATCCGCGAGAAGCGCGGGCTGTTCCATGAGGCCGACCGCGGCACGATTTTTCTCGACGAGATCGGCGAGACCACGCAGTCCGTGCAGATCAAGCTCCTGCGCGTTCTGCAGGACCGCATCGTGCGCCGGGTCGGCTCGAACGTGGAGACGCAGGTCGACGTGCGCGTCATCGCAGCGACGAACCGCGACCTCGGCGAGTCGATCCGCAACGGCAACTTCCGCGAGGACCTCTTCTACCGCATCAATGTCATTCCCATCGCCCTGCCGCCGCTGCGGCAGAGGAAAGAGGACATTCCCCTACTCGTCGACCACTTCATCACCAAGTTCTCGACCCAGCTCGGCGTGCCGCAGAAGCGAATCTCCGCCGACGCCATGCGTCTGATCGAGAAATACCAGTGGCCGGGCAACGTGCGCGAGCTGGAGAACGTCATCGAACGGATGATTGCCCTCGAGTCTTCGGACGTGCTCACGACCAAGTCGCTGCCGGAGCACGTCCTTCTCGGCGGCTCGATTCCGGACATCGCCGCGTTCGACTTGCCGCCCGAGGGCATCTCCCTGCAGGACCACCTCGAGTCCATCGGAAAGATCTTCATGCTCAAGGCCCTCGAGCGCAGCGGCGGCGTGCAGACGCAGGCGGCGGAGCTGCTGCGGATGTCGTTCCGCTCGTTCCGCTATTACGCGAAGAAATACGACCTCATCCCGCGCGATGCCGTGGAGGCGGAGAGTGAAAAGTAGCGTCATTGCGCTCGCGCTGCTGGCCGGCGCCTGCAGCGCGCCGCACAACGCGCCGTCCGCGCCGCCGCCCGCGGCCGCGCCCGGACCGCGGGTCGTGCTGCCGGACGGCGCGGCCATTCAAGTCGAGCTCGCCATCGACGATGCCACGCGCGGGCAAGGACTGATGTATCGGGACCGCATGGCCGAGGATCGGGGCATGCTCTTCATGTTCCCGCAGAGCGGCGATTACCCGTTCTGGATGAAAAACACCCTCATCCCGCTCGACATGATCTGGATCGACGACGGCCGCCGCATCGTCCACATCTGGTCGAACGTACCGCCGTGCAAGGCCGATCCGTGCCCGAATTACCCGCCGAACGCAAACGCGAGATACGTGCTGGAGCTCGCCGCCGGCGTGGCCGCGAAGCACCATCTTGCCAACGGGCAGGCTTTGCGCTTCAAAGGCACCGACAACGCCGTCGTCCGCTGACCGGCATTTTCCGATCGAGCCCGGCGTTCGCGTCTCCATGTTCCGCTCGCGCGGCGAGAACCTTCGATCCGTCTACATCCTCCTTTTCCTGAACGTTGCCTTCTTTTTGCTGCAGCATCAGGATGGCGAAAAGTTCGCGCGGCTCTTCACCTTCGACTGGAGCGCCGTGCTGCATGGCGAGGCCTGGCGCGTCTTCACGTACCAGTTCGTGCAGGCATCGCGCATCGGCACGCTCTCCATCCCGCCGGTGCTGACGCTCTTCCTGAACCTCGTGCTGCTGTCGCTGATGGGGATGGCGGTCGAGGAAGCGTGGGGAACGCGACACTTCCTGACTCTCTTCGCCCTATCGACGCTCGGCTCGGCCGCCGCTGCCGCCTACCTCGGCGTACCGCTGCTCGGCTCCTACTTCATCAACTTCACGCTGCTCTTCGTCTACGCGGCGTTGAACCGCGACCAGACCTTTTATCTGTCGACCGCGATTCCGGTGCGCGTCACGTTCCTGGCCTTGCTCGCCCTCGGCGCGCTGCTGGCCGGCGTCTTCTTCGGCAACGCCGCGAACATCGCCGCGCTGGCGGGAGCGATCGTCGCCTTCGCCTACTACCTGTCGCAGCGGGTCCGGCGCCCTCCGGCGGAAGCGCCGCGCGGCTTCGCGCCGGCGACCGAGGACGCGGATCCGCTGGCGGTCGTCACGCGCAACATCACCCGCGTCACAGCGATGAAGAAGGCGCTGGCCATGCGGTCGGACTCCGACATCGATCGCCTCATCGCGGCGAGCGAGAAAGAGATCGTTGCCGGCGTCAACATCTGCGCGCCGGTCGATTTCAAGCCCGAGCATCCCGACCGCTACTGCATCCGCTGTGAAGGCTTCGCGGAGTGCACGGCGCGGCATCTGCGTCTGAACCGCCCCGCCGCCGCGCCGGCCGCGGACGATCTCGCTACGGCGCCGTAGGCGCGCCCCCGCCCCCGCCTTCCCCGCGCGGGCCGCGGCGGCGACGAAAGCGGCGGCGCTTCCGCCCCGGCGCCCCCGCCCCCTCCCCGCCGCCCTGCGCGTGGCCCTCGGCGCGCGGGCGCGGCGGCCCGGGCGGGCGGGCGGGTGGGCGCTGCTGTTGCGGTTGGGCGGCGCCTGCTTCCTGCGGACGGCCGCCGTGGCGGCGGCGACGGCGGCGGCCGCTGTGCGGCGGAGCGCCCTCGGCGCGCGGCTGCTGTTGCGGTCCGCGCTGCTGTTGTTGGGGCGGGCGCACTCCTTCGCGTTGGGGCCGCTCGCGGCCGCGGCGGCCGCCGGGGCGGCGCTCCTCTTTCCGATCATCGCCGTGGCGCTGCTCGAACTCCGCGACCTTGCGGGCCATGAACTTGCGCGCCTGCACGTCCTGGCGGGCGCGCGTCTCGTCGTGCCCGCAGTAGGGGCAGCGCCGCCACCCCTCCGGGTATGTCCGCTTGCACGCGGAGCAAAGAACGCTTTTCGGCAGCGGCATCGCGAATCGGCGCGCATTGTACACTTCGGCCGCATGGCAGCTGACGCCGCGCGCCGCGAGACTTTGCGTGCTCTCATCGACCTAGCCGAGGGGAGCAATCCGGGCGATTGCTGGGACGACGCGCGCGCCGAGGAGCTGCTGCGGCGGCAGTCGAGCGCGGCGGAGATGCGTGAGCTCGGCATGAGCGAGCAGATGATCGAGCGCATCTTCGGCGAGACCGGCGCCCTGGCGCGGACCGACACCTTCGTCGTGCGCGTCGAAGCCCGCTTCGAGGCCGCGCATTACCTGCGTGAATACCGCGGCATCACCGAGCCGCTGCACGGGCATTCGTACAAGGTCGAGGCGGAGCTGGCCGCGCGCGGCGGCGGCGTCGACGGCGATGCCATCGCCGTCGACTTCGTCAGCGCCAGGCGGAAGCTTGAGGCGCTGGCGAAGCGGCTCGACTACGGCTGCATCAACGACGTCGCGCCGTTCACGGAGATCAATCCTTCGGCGGAGAACATCGCCAGGTGGTTCCATGGCGAGTTGTCCGCGGCGGTGGCGGATGAAAATGCCGTCGTGCGCGCGGTGACGATCTGGGAAGGTCCGGTCAGCTCGGTGACGTTCCGGCCGGCGTCATGAACAAGCTTCCGAACCACACCGCGCTCAAGGAGTGGGCCTCGGCGATCGACGCCCTCGGCCGCGGCGAGCAGGTCATCCTGATCCGCAAAGGCGGCCTCGCCGACCCGGCCTTCGGCGTCGAGGCGGAGCGCTTCTATCTCTTTCCGACGAACTTCCACGATGGCGGCGGCGAGCCGCCGCGCGCCGTGCCGATCACGCACTGGTGCGAGGCCGTGCGCACGTGGCGCGTGCGCGACCCGGAGGCGCTGTACAAGCTGGAGCCGCTCGTCGTCTTCGACCGGGCCACGCTGGAGACGCGCTACCGCTTTCGCGCCGATCAGGCCATTCACGTCATCGGCGTGCGGACGTACCGGCTGGCGCGGCCGGCGACGGTGGCGATGAAGGACGACTACGCCGGCTGCCGGAGCTGGGTGAGCGTGGACGAGGAAGTGGACGTGGACGGCTCCGTGCCGGTGCTGGCGGAGGGGGAGCTGGCGGCGCGGTTTGCGGAGATCGAGGAGTTGTTGACGCCGGCGGTCACGCCTGCGGCCGGTGCAGCACGAAATCGGCGATGACCGTCGCCACGAGCTCCCCCCGAGGATCGTGAATCTCGCACGTCCCCACGCAGACCTTCCCGCCCTTCTTGATGATCCGCGCCGTCGCCGTGACCGCGGTGTTGGCCTTGCGCAGGAAGTGAATGTTCAGGTTTGCCGTCGCGAAGTTCATGTCTTCGAAGACGGTCCCCAGCGCGCAGGCGATGGCCGTGTCGGCGAGCATGGCCAGGATTCCGCCGTGCACCGCGCCGGTGGAATTGTCGAACTCGGGGCGGAACTCCAGCGTCATCACGCAGCGGCCTCCCGCCAGCTCGGCGATGTCGAAGTCGAGGAAGCGGCTGACGGGGTGGTCGCGGAAGCGTTCGGCGAAGCGGCTGACGAGGTCGGGCGGTGGCTCCACTTCTGCGTAACATACCTTCGATGGAGTTGTTCGGCGTCATCTTCATGATCTTCGCCGGCGGCGGCATTGCCATCGCCGCGATGATCGCCATCGGCGCCGCGACGCGAGCCAGGGAAGGGCGGCGCGACAGCGCGCCCGCGCCCGACCGCTCCGCCATCGCCGCATCCATCCTCTTCAACCTCTTGCTCGCCGGCGGCGTCGCTTCCGACGAGGCGTTGCGGGAGATCAGGCGCCGCGCCGGCCTCATCGCGCCCGTCACGGCGCACGTCGACATCGCCAGCTGGGCCGAGCACTTTGCGCGCAACGCGTCGCCGCAGCAGCGGCAGTGGCTGCTCGACATGGCCGTGCAACTGATCGCCGAGCACCGCAAGGTCGTCCCGCTTCGCCAGTACGCGGCGCTGCTCGACCTCACCTTCGCCCTCGGATTTCAGACCGACGCCCTGGCCAAGCTGCGCGAGCAGTACGGCTTCGACTACGTCGACCACGCCAAGCACGGCCGTCCGCGCGAGGCCGACCGCACCGGCGGCGCGACGACGACCTTCTTCGTCCGCGAGCAGCGCGAGCCTGCCGAGCTCTTGCGCGTCCTCGAGATCGAAGGCGACGCCACGCGGCAGAACATCATCTCCGCCTACCGCCGGCTCGTTGCCCAGCACCATCCCGACAAGGTGCATGAGGCCGCCGAGGAGGTGCGCACGGCCGCGGCGGCGCGTTTCATCGAGATCACGCGGGCCTACGAAACGTTGATGTCGATCTACAGGGATTGACCTCCGCCCGACACCCTGCTAAACTTCGCCTCGGGAATAGGGGCAGTTCACCGGTTGTTGACAGGCGTTTTGCCAACACTTCCCTCCTGTAGACCGTAGTTAAACCTGACCAAAATCGCTTTCGAGGACATTTGTGTCCGGCGACGATGACGCCGCCGGGCTCTTGTCTCGCCGTTGGAGGGCAGTTCAACGGATCGAGGGCGACGGTCGTAAATACCAGAGCTGAAAGAGCTTGCAACGACGAAGTGGGAGTGTCCGAGAGTCGCGGTAACCATTTTATTTGCCACTGCATCTAATACCCGAACGCGGCACGACCTAAGCATTTGAGAAGAACGGGAGCAACCATGAAAACCGCTGTAGCGAACGATCACGAGCAGGGGTGGGACTTCGAGAAGGCCGCGATGCCTTACGTAGACTCGCTCTACAACACGGCGTATCGCATGACGCGGAACTCCGAGGATGCCGAGGACCTCGTTCAGGAGACGTACCTCAAGGCCTACAAGTACTACGACAAATTCGAAGAGGGGACGAACTTCAAGGCGTGGCTCTTCAAGATCATGAAGAACACGTTCATCAACAACTACCGGAAGAAGAAGCTCACCCCGCACAAGATCGACTTCTCGGAGATCGAAGAGTCGTACGAG
>Ga0075425_100001000_pt1 | contig 27155 bp, 40 predicted proteins | sample SoiMethybrSBSTD4_FD_75300 | JGI IMG/M metagenome (GOLD analysis project Ga0075425, IMG submission 75300) | Bulk soil microbial communities from a Populus tree surrounding site in Tennessee, USA - Soil MetaG P. TD hybrid SBSTD4 | ecosystem: Environmental > Terrestrial > Soil > Tree plantation...
TACGGGTCGGCGGCCGAGACGTGCGTCGTCACGGGGCCGTCGTAGAACGTGTCCTTGCGGGCGCTCGTGCGATCGACGAACTGGTCGCAGACGACGAACGTGCCGGGAGGCAGGTCCTTCCGGAGGCTGCCGGACGCGCATGGCCCGATGACGCGGCGGACGCCCAGCTCGCGCATCGCCCACAGGTTCGCCCGGTAGGGGATCGCGTGCGGCGGGAGCTGGTGGTTGCGGCCGTGGCGGGGCAGGAACGCCACCCGCTTGCCGCCGATGTCGCCGATCGTGAAGCGGTCGGACGTCGGCCCGTAGGGCGTGTCCACCGTCACGTCCTCCGCGCGCTCGAGGAACGAGTAGAACCCCGATCCCCCGAACACGCCGATCTCGGCCGTCGCGCTCATACATCACCTCCCGGTGTCCAGATCCTGGGCCGCTCGGGTGCGATGCGGCTCTGCGGGTCCTGCGGCGGAGCTTTCGGCGCCTCCGCCGGCTCGCCGGCCGCCGCCCCCGGCTGCTTTGGCTCGTCCGGCGCGGACGGCGCCGCGGCCGCAGGCGCCTCGGCCGCCTGTGCGTAGGCCAGCTGCAGCTCGGAGAGGGCCGAGCGCAGGGTCGTCATCGACGCCGCGTCGAGCACCCGCTCGAGCACCGGCATGAGCGCCCGCACCGTCTCGATTGCGAGCGCGGTCTGGGCGAGATCCCGCTGGTCGCCCCCGTCGATCAGCCCGGTGCGGCGGTAGCCGACGTCGAAGACCGTCTGCACCATCGAGACGATCACGTCCTGCACCGGCACGGTGCGCATGAACTCGGCAGCCGCCTCCTGGACGCGCTGCTCGTCGTCGCTCATCCCGTCCCCTCCTCCCTGACGGACAGCCATTCCTCCACGGACTCGCGGGTGCGCCCGACCGCCCGCGGCCACACCTCCTCCACGGTTGCTCCCGCCTCGAGCTCGGCCGCGTAGACCTCGGCGGCGGAGGGCTCGGACAGCGGCGCCAGGTATGGGGCGATGCCCAGCTCCGTCGCGACATCGGACACGTCGTCGACGAGCGCCTCGAGGCGGGCCCGGGCCGGGACGGCCACCCCTGCGTCGAGGTCGATCAGCTCGCCCCTCATCCCCCACCGGATCGCCCGCCACAGGTTCTCCTCGAGCATCCGGTCGGGATGCGCCGGCAGCGGCCGGCCGTCGTCGAACGCGCGCGCGTAGTGGGCGGAGAGCGCCGTCATCAGGCCCGCCAGCGCGACCGCCCGCGAGAACTCCGGCTGGGCGTCGCAGATACGCACCTCGACCGTCGGGAAGGCCTGGTGCGGCCGCACGCTCCACCAGATCTCGGTGTGCTCGCGAATCGAGCGGGTCGCGATCAGGAAGCGGACGAAGCGGGCGTACTCGTCCCAGCCGTCGAACCGGTCGGGGATCCCACAGCGGGGGAAGAAGCGGGTGAAGATCTGCGTGCGCGTCGACTGGAGATGCGTGTGGCGGCCCTCCAGCCACGGCGAGCTGCACGACGCGGCGAGGAGCTCGGGCAGGACGGAGCGCAGCGCACTCGTGACGGCGATCGCCCGGTCGGCGCCGCGGATCCCTGTGTGAACGTGGATGCCGAACGTGTTGTTGCGCCAGGCCACGTAGCGGAGCGTCGACTCGACCAGGTGGTAGTGGGGTGTGTCGATCACCTCCTGGTCCTGCCAGCGCGCGAACGGGTGCGTCCCGGCTGCCGAGAGCCGGTAGCCGAGCTCGTCGGCCACGTCGAGCAGGTCGAGCCGCCGCCGCGCCATCGTCTCGGCCGCATGCGGGAACGACTCGCACCGGCCGGTGCGCACCTCGACCTCGGAGCGAATCAGCTCCCCCGCCACCATGCCTGCCAGCGGCCCCGTCTTCGCAGCGGCGTCGAAGCGCTCGAAGCCGGCGGTCATGTTCAGCCGCTCGGCGTCGAGGATGGCGAACTCCTCCTCGACGCCAACGGTGAAATCGTCGGCGTTCTCGAAGGACACACGGGCCGCCGCAAGCGCCTCGAGCGGGTCGGTGATCTTGGGGGTCTCACCCATCGGCGGTGGCACGATACCCGCTGGGAGGCGGGGTCAGGCGACCTCGGGTCAGGCGGCCAGCGGCAGGCGGACGGTCACGGTCGTGCCCACGCCGAGCGTCGACTGGAGCGAGAGGTGGCCGGCGTGGGCGTCGACGATGCCCTTGCAGATCGCGAGGCCGAGGCCCGTGCCCGGGATGGCCTGCTCGACGGCGTTGCCGGCGCGGAAGAAGCGCTCGAACAGACGCTCGCGGTCGTCGTCGGAGATCCCGATGCCCGAGTCCGAGACGCGCAGGACGGCCTGGCCGCCCTCGACGGCGAGGGCGATGCCGAGGCTGCCCTCGTCTGGCGTGAACTTGATCGCGTTCGAGACGAGGTTCGAGAGCACCTGGGCGATGCGGTCGGAGTCGACCTCGACCCTGACGGGGGAGTCGGGCAGCTGCAGTTCGAGCCGCAGGCGGTGGGCGACGATCGCCGGCGCGTGGACGTGGACGTTCGCCCGGGCGAGGTCGCGCAGGTCGACCGGCTCGGGCCGGATCACCATGCGCCCGCTCTCGAGGCCGGACAGCGTCAGCAGGTCGTTGATCAGCGTGAGCAGCCGGCGCGCGTTCTGGTCGATGATGTCCAGGAACTCGGCCTGGTCGGCGGTCATCTCCCCCACCTCGCCGTTCACCAGGATGTCGGTGTAGCCCAGGATCGACGCCAGCGGCGTGCGCAGCTCGTGCGAGACGCTCGAGACGAAGTCCGACTTGAACTGGTCGGAGAGGCGCAGCGCCTCGACCTGCTGGGCCAGCGCGTTGTTCAACTCGTCCAGCCGGGCGAGGATGTCGACGCGCTCGATCGCGACGGCGGCCTCGGCCGCGAACAGGCCGACCACGGCGGCGGCCCGGTCGGAGATCAGCGTCACGTGCCGGTCCCAGGCGACGAGCAGCACGCCGACGGGGTCGCCGTCGCGTAGCACCGGCTGCCACAGCGCCGTCACCAGGCCGGAGGCCTCGACGAGCTGGGGCGAGACGCCTCCGTGGGTGGAGAGGTCGGCGAAGAAGGGCTCGCGCGAGGCGAACACCTGGGCGGTGGCCGAGCTCGTGTGCTCCATCGGCACCATCAGCGGCTCCGAGTGGGCGCCGGCGATGGCCGTCGAAACGAGGCTGCCGGCGCCGTCGGGCTCCATCAGCACGGCCATGGCGCCGTCGCACACCTCGAGGGCGGCCTCGCAGATCGCGGTGCGGGCAGAGGCTGCGTCTGCCGTCCGCGGCAGCCGCCGGGCCACCTCCGCGACGACGGTGAGGTCGGCCGCGTACTGGAACGCGAGCACGCCCGCCTCCTCCTCCGCCTGACGGCGGTCGGTGACGTCGCGCAGGGCCAGCATGCCCCAGCCGTCCTCGCGGTCCGGCACCTGCCGCGCGGACACCTCCAGGTAGCAGGGCGCGCCGGCCTTGGTCGCCCCGATGAGCTCGAACGGCGCCGGCTCGCCGATGCGGATCCGCTCGGCCAGCCCCGCCCGCTCGGCGGGCGCCGCGAGGTCGAGCACGGTCAGCGCGAGCGCCTCGTCGGCCGTGTAGCCGAAGGTGTGCGAGAAGGCCGGGTTGACGTCGACGATCTGGCCGTCGACATGGGCCAGGAGCGGCTCGAACGAGGCGTCCCAGAGCGTCCGGAATGGGTCCGCGGCAGTGCCACCCCGGCGTCGCCGGAGGGGGACGGCGAGTCTCCGCAGTCCGCGGGGGGCGGAAGCGTTCACATCGGCGCTATCGGCGCTCCTGGAAGGTCTCTTGAGCGTCAGGATGGTTGATCCCACGCCCCCGCGCGCCTGGACGTCAGGCTGGGGCGGGAGTTCCGGTCGCTGGTGGGGCTGCGGCTGCGAACCGTCGCATCGCCCTTCGGGGTCTGCGTAATCGCAGACCCCTCACACCGCAATCAAGCGCATGCGCGCTTGACTGCTTCTCGGTCGCGCCCATATTTCGGCCCGATATGAGCGCTCCCTGCGTCCTTGCGCTGCTCGGTTCGCAGCCGCCCAGACCTTCACGGGGGCATGGGATCAACCATCCACCAGCGCGTCATCGAGCAAGCGCTGGGCAATCCCCTGCCAGCTCCAGCGGGCGACGACGGCGGCGCGGGCGGCGGCGCCCAGCCGGGCCCGCTCCTCCGGCGCCAGGGCGAGCAGCCCGTCCAGCCTCCGGGCCAGGTCGGCGCTCGTCCCGTCGAACGTGATCCCGGCCTCGCCGAGCCCGGCCGCGACCTCCGCCAGGCCGGAGTGGTCGGACACGACCGGGACGACCTCGCACGACGCCGCCTCGGCCGCGACCATGCCGAACGCCTCGGGCAGCACCGACGGCACGACGACCGCCTCCGCCAGTGGCACCAGCCGCTGCAGCTGCTCGTGGTCCATCGCGCCGGTGAAGATCGTGCCGGGCGGGGCGGCCGCCTCGAGCTCGGCGCGGGCGTCGCCGAAGCCGACGACGACGAGGCCGACGTCCGGGTACCGCGGCCCGACGTCGCGCCACGCGTCGAGCAGCAGGTGCACGCCCTTCTGGCGCATGAGCTTGCCGAAGTAGAGGACGAACCGGCCGAGCCCCGCCAGCGCCGCGGAGGCGCCCGCGTCGGCCGAGCGCTCCGCCGGCTCTGCGCCCGCTCGCCCGGCCTCCGCCTCGAGCAGGCGCCGCAGCGCCGCGAGCGACCCGCGGCCGGGCGCGAACTCGTCGGTGTCGACGCCCGGCGGGACGATCCGGATCGCGGCGCGGTAGGCCCCCTCGCCCAGGAGCTCCTCTGTCACGGCGACGATGTGCTCCGACCCGGCGTAGACCGCGGCGGCGCCGGCCAGGCTCTCCCGCGCGAGGGCGGCCAGCGGCGGCCGCCCCCGGATCGCGTACTCGAGCTCCGAGCCGTGCACCTTGACGGCGAAGGGCGTGCCATCGCCACACGCGGCCGAAGCCACCGGCCCGCCCATGATCGCGTGGTTCGCGAGCACCAGGTCGGTCGGCGCCGCGTCCAGCTCGGCCCGGACCGCGGCGACGTTCGCCGTGGTGTACCGATCGAGCTCGGCCGCCGTCAGGTCGGCGACGTGGCGGGCCTCAATGCCCTCGTAGCGATCGATCACGAAGGTCGGCAGGAACGGCCCGACGTCCGGCCGCACCACCCGTACCCGCGGGCCGAGGTCGAACCGCCCGGCCCGTCGCTGCTGGCAGATGACCACGACGTCGTGCCCCAGCCGGCCCCAGGCACGGGCGATATTTTGGGTGTAGATGTTCGAGCCGGTGCCCTCGAGCAGGTAGCCGTGCCACAGGATCAGCCGCACGGGCGCAGGCTATCCGCCCTAGGTCAGGTGGAAGTAGAGCGCGTGCAGGATCTCGACGACCGGGCTCGAGCGGTGCACGGTCACGTCGGGCGGCGTGTCGATCAGCGCGTCGGAGTAGTTGAAGATGATCTTCACCCCGGCGCCGACCAGCAGGTCGGCGGCCTCCTGCGCGGCGTCCTCGGGCACGGCCAGGACGCCGACGATGATGTTGCGGTCGCGGACGGCGGCGGGCAGGTCGGACACGTCCTGCACGGTGCGCTCGCCGATGCCCGTGCCGATCTTGGCCGCGTCGGAGTCGAACACCCCGGCGATGTTGAACCCGTGGTCGGCGAACGTCGGCGACGAGGCGATGGCCGAGCCCAGCCGGCCGGCGCCGATGAGCACGATGTTGTGCTGGCCGGACGTCCGCAGGATCTTGCGGATCTCGGTGACCAGGTAGTCGATGTTGTAGCCCACGCCGCGCTTGCCGAACTTGCCGAACCCGGACAGGTCGCGCCGGATCTGGGTGGCGTTCACGTTCGTGTACTCGCCGATCTCCTGCGACGAGATCGAGTCGCGCCCCATCTTCTTCGCCTGGGTGAGGACCTGCAGGTAACGCGAAAGCCGGGCGGCGACACCGACCGTCAGGCGCTCGGGTTCCAAAGATCTCTCCTTCGAGGCGGGGACGTGCAACACGATGTCTCCAGTGTAGCCACGGCACTTTCGCACCCGCGCCAATGCCCCCGGAGGTCAGCCAGCGACCTCGGCGGCGTCCAGGCGGCGGCGCAGCTCCACGACGTCGACGTGGTACTTGAACGCCTTGCGCCCGGCGACGAACACGACCGGGATCTGCTCACGGTAGGCGGCCTCGAGCTCGTCGTCGCCGGTGATGTCGACCTCGACGAGGTCGAACCCGCGGGCCTCGCGCTCCTGGGCCAGGAGCTCCTTGGCCACGTCGCACAGGTGGCAGCCGGCCGCCGAGTAGACACGCACCTCGACGCTCACGAGGCGGTGGCGTAGGCGTCGCGGCGCAGATAGCCGGGAAACGCGATCGGTTCGGTGTAGCGGGCCGCGCTCGCGATCATGGCCGCGTTGTCGGTGCACAGCTCCGGCGCGACCAGCGCCAGGCGGATCCCCAGTTTGCGGCAGCGGTCGGCGAACGCTTCGCGCAGGACGCCGTTGCGGGCCACGCCGCCGACCACGGCGAGCGTCGTCGCGCCGGTCTCGACCGCCGCCGAGGCGGTGCGCTCGACCAGCGACCGCACGATCGCCGCCTGGTAGGAGGCGGCCAGGTCGGCGTGGTCGGCGTCGGGCTCGCGGGCGAGGGCGTAGCGCAGGGCCGTCTTCAGGCCGCTGAACGACAGGTCGTGGCCGGGCTTGCCGGACATCCCGGTCGGGAAGGCGTGCGCGGCCGGATCGCCGCCCGCCGCCAGCCGCTCGAGCTTGGCGCCGCCGGGATAGCCGAGGCCGAGCAGGCGGGCGCCCTTGTCGAACGCCTCGCCCGCCGCGTCGTCGAGCGTCCCCCCGATCACGCGGTACCCGCGCCGGTCGGTCACCTCGACGATCAGCGTGTGGCCGCCGGAGGCGAGCAGGGCGAGGAACGGCGGCTCGACCGGGTCGGGCTCGAGGTAGAGCGCCGCCAGGTGGCCGTGCAGGTGGTCGACGGGAACCAGCGGGAGCCCCCGCGCGAACGCGATCGCCTTCGCCGCCGAGAGGCCGACCAGGAGCGCGCCGATCAGGCCCGGGCCCTCGGTGACGGCCACCGACTCGATGTCCGCAAGCGTCACGCCGGCCTCGCCGAGCGCCTCCTCGACCACCGGGACGACGAGCTCCAGGTGGCGGCGCGAGGCCACCTCAGGCACCACCCCGCCGTAGCGGGCATGCAGCTGGGCCTGCGACGAGACCACGTTCGCGCGCACGATCCCGTCGGCGGTGACCACGGCCGCGGCCGTCTCGTCGCACGACGTCTCGATCGCCAGGATCACGGACGGCTTACTCGGGGTCGCGCCACATGATGAGCGCGTCCTCGCGGTTGTCCGTGTAGTAGCCCCGGCGCACGCCGGTGGCCACGAACCCGAGCGACTCGTACAGGTGGATCGCGATGTGGTTGGAGACGCGCACCTCGAGCGTGTACCCGCGCTCGACGTCCTCGCCGGTCAGCTCGAACAGCTTGTCGAGCAGCGCCCGGGCCACGCCGCGGCCGCGCCAGGCCGGATCGACCGCCACGTTCATGACGTGCCAGGCATCCACGTAGCGGGCGACGATCAGGTAGCCGAGCATGTCCTCGCCCTGGAACGCGCCCAGGCAGATGCCGCTCGGCTTGGACAGCTCGCCGGCGAACATCGAGCGCGACCACGGCGTCGGGTAGGAGGCCCGTTCGACGATCTCGATCGCGTCGAGGTCGGACGTCTTCAGCGGGCGCAGCTCGACGGCGGTGATCATCCGGCCGCCCTCATCGCCAGGTTGCGGTCGGCGTCAGGGGCGCGCAGGTAGCAGGGCTCGGGCGGGCCGGCCGTGGCGTGGAGCGCGGCATGGTGGCGCGCGTGCGGCACGTGCAACGGCGAGTCGTCCGGCGGGATGTGTGAGGCGGCAAGCGCCTCGCGGTAGCGCACGGCGCCGTCGCCGGCGACCGTCGCGCCAACCGGTAGCAGGGCCGCGAGCGCCTCCGGATCGATCGCCCGGGGGTCGATCCCCGGCCCCGAGCAGAAGACCTCGCCGCGGCGCGCGTCGATGCAGGCCACGTCCACCTCGGCCGGCACGCGCAGGGCGGTGAGCGTCGAGACGCCGCGCACCGGCACGCCCAGGGCGAACCCGAGCGCGCGCGCCGTCGCCAGGCCGATGCGCAGGCCGGTGAACGTGCCCGGGCCGGTACCGGCGACGATCAGGTCGAGGTCGGCAGGCGCCATACCGGCACGGTCGAGCAGCCCGTGCACGTCGTCGAGCAGGCGCTGGGCGCCGACGGAGCGGCCGGCACTCGCCGACTCCCCCAGCACCTCGCCGTCCGAGCTCACGCAGGCCGTCGCGACGTCGGTCGCGGTATCAAACGAGAGGATCACCAATCGCGTGGAGCAGTTCCGCGTCGTTGCTTCGAAGCTCGATCAGCCTAGCATCGCCCTCTCCGACCCGCATGTCGACCGCGACCCGTGGCGGCGGCAGCATCCCGGCGCCTGCGTCGGGCCACTCGACGAAGCAGATCGTGCCGTCGAAGTACGGCTCGAGATCGGCGGCCTCCTCGACCGTCACGCCGGCCGACCGGTACAGGTCGAGATGGGCGACCGGGATGCCACCGGCGCGGTAGAGGTTGCCCACCGTATAGGTCGGGCTCGTCACCGGCCCGGTGACCCCCAGGGCCCGGCAGGCACCGCGCACGAACACGGTCTTCCCCACGCCGAGCTCGCCCGACACGTGGACGACGTCGCCGGCGGCGAGGACGGCGGCGAGCGCCGCGCCCAGGCGCTCCGTGTCGTCGGCGCTAGAAGAGGCCCAGCTGCGCGTATTCGGGCTCGGGCTCGGCAACCGGCGCAGGCGCCTCGCGGGCGACGGGCGGCGGAGGCGGCGGCGCGGCGGGCACGCCGGTGAGAAGCTCGGGCAGCTTGGCGAAATCGGCCCGCAGGGTGTCCATCATCGCCGGGGTGTAGAGCGCGGCCGCCGGGTGGAAGATCGGGTAGAGCACGAGGTCGACGCCGGCGATCCGGCGCGGCTGGGCGCGGCCGTGGACGCGGGTGATCCCGTGCGGCTGCCCGGAGAGGAGCTTGGTGGCGAAGTTTCCGAGCGTGCAGATCACACGCGGCCGGATCAGCTCCACCTGGGCGAACAGGTGGCCTTCGCAGGCGGAGATCTCGTCCGGCTGGGGGTCGCGGTTGCCCGGCGGGCGGCACTTCAGCACGTTCGCGATGTAGACGTCGGGCCGCGAAAGCCCGATCGAGCCGAGCAGCGACTCGAGCACCTTGCCGGCCTGGCCGACGAAGGGCGCGCCCTGGCGGTCCTCGTGGTAGCCGGGGGCCTCGCCCACGAACATGAGATCGGCGTCGGGATGGCCCGACCCGACCACCACCTGCGTCCGGGTGCGGGCGAGCGCGCACTTCTGGCATCCCTGCCACTCTTCTTGAAGCCGGTCGAGCTCGGCCGCGCGGACGGGTGCTTCGCTCACGGTCCGCATTGTGTCATCGGCTCCGGACGGTCAGTGGCCGCAGCCGCAGCTGCCGCCGCAGCATCCACCGCCGCCACCGCCACCGGCCATCACGGGCCGCGGAGTCGCGAAGGAGGACAGGAGACGCGTGACCGTCGAGGCGCCGCAGTCGGGGCAGCGGACGTCGTCCGCCTCGCTCCGCACCAGCTCCTCGAACGTGCCCGAACAGTCTGCGCACAGGTACTCGTAAATCGGCATGCGGGAAGTGTATCCGGCGGGATGGGGACTGTCCCCGCCGAGCGGGGACAGTCCCCGGTTCGCGGGGCTATGCTGAGCCTGCGAGCCTGGTATCCGCAAGATCGGAACTGGAGCCATGCACAGATCAACAGTCGTCATCGGCGCAGGCCGCGTCGGCACGGTCGTCGCCGCGCGCCTCGGGGCCCGGCTGTTCGCCCGAGGCGAAGATCCCGACCTGGGCGGCTGCCGCCTGCTCCTGATCGCGACGCCCGACGCGGCGATCGCGGAGGTGTGCGAGACGCTCGCGCCGCGGCTCGACCCCGGGGCGGGTGTCGTCCACTTCTCCGGCGGGACGAGCGTGGCGGCGCTCGCAGCCGCCGCCGGGCCGCGTGCGAGCGTGCACCCGTTGCAGACGGTCTGGCCCGACCGCGGCCCCGACCAGCTCGAGGGCGCCCACGCCGCCGTGACCGGTGACTGGGAGCTCGGCGCCGGCGTGGCCGGGGCGCTCGGCATGACGCCCTTCGCGCTCGCCGACGAGGCCAAGCCCGCCTACCACGCCGCCTCGGTCTTCGCCTCGAACTACGTCGTCACGCTCACCCACGCGGCGGTCTCCTTGCTCGAGCGCACGGGCCTCGAGCGGGAGGCGGCGCTGGCCGCGCTGCGGCCGCTTCAGCACCGCACGATCGACGTCGCCGGCTCGCCCCCGACCGGGCCGATCGCCCGCGGCGACGCCGCCACCGTCGCCGCCCACCTGCGCGCGGTCGGGCCCGAGCTCGAGCCGCTCTACCGCGCCCTCGGCCGCGCCACCCTGCCCATCGTGCCGCCCGCGAGCGCCGCCGCCGTCCGGGAGCTCCTGTGAAGACCGGGCTCGTGCCCACCATGGGCGCCCTGCACGACGGCCACCGCGCGCTCCTGCGTGCCGCCCGGGGGGAGTGCGACCGGGTCGTGATGAGCCTGTTCGTGAACCCGACCCAGTTCGGGCCCGGGGAGGATCTCGACCGCTACCCGCGCGATGAGGCCGGCGATCGCGCCATCGCCGCCGAGGAGGGCGCCGACGAGGTGTACGCGCCGACCGTGGCGGAGATGTACCCCGACGGCTTCGCGACCTCCGTCTCGGTCGGCGAGCTCGGGCACGTGTTCGAGGGGGCCGAGCGCCCCGGCCACTTCGACGGCGTCGCCACGGTCGTGCTCAAGCTCTTCGCGCGGGTGCGCCCGGACGTCGCCTACTTCGGCCGCAAGGACGCCCAGCAGCTCGCCGTCGTGCGGCGGATGGCCGCCGACCTCGACCTCGGCGTCGCCATCCGGCCGGTCGACACCGTCCGCGAGCCCGATGGCCTCGCGATCTCGTCCCGCAACGTCTATCTGTCACCGCAGGAGCGTCAGGCCGCGCCGTCGCTCCACCGCGCGCTGCTCGCCCGCGACCCGTCGGCCTGCGAGGGCGAGCTCGACTACCTGGCCGTCGTCGACCCGGACACCTTCGAGCCCGTCCAGCCGCGGCCCGGCGCGCTCGTGATCGGCGCCGCCCGGTTCGGAAGCACCCGCCTGATCGACAACATCACGCTCGAGGAGGCGTCATGAAGATCTCACTGCCCCAGCTGCACGAGATGAAGCTGGCCGGAACGCCGATCGTGATGGTGACGGCCTACGACCACCCCAGCGGCCGCATCGTCGACCAGGCCGGCGTCGACATGGTGCTCGTCGGCGACTCCGCCGCGAACACGGTGCTCGGCCACGACGCCGTCTCGACGGTCGGCGCGACGATGGACGAGCTGCTCGTCCTCACCCGGGCGGTCGCCCGCGCCTGCACGCGCCCGCTCGTGATCGGCGACCTGCCGTTCATGTCCTACCAGGTCTCCGACGAGGACGCCGTCCGAAACGGCGGCCGGTTCATCAAGGAGGCCGGCGCCGACGCGGTCAAGCTTGAGGGCGGCGGCCAGTCGGTGCAGCGGGCCGCCGCGCTGACAGCAGCCGGAATCCCCGTGATGGGCCACATCGGCCTGACGCCGCAGACCGCCACGTTCCTCGGCGGGCACAAGGCCCAGGGCCGCCAGTGGCAGCAGGCCAAGGCGCTCTACGACTCGGCCGTCGCGCTCCAGGCCGCCGGCTGCTTCGCCATCGTGCTCGAGTGCGTACCCGAGCCGGTCGCCGCGGCGATCAGCCGCCGGCTGACGATCCCGACGATCGGGATCGGCTCCGGCGCGGCGTGCGACGGCCAGGTGCTCGTCCTCCACGACCTGCTCGACATCCGCCCGGACTCCGACTTCCTGCCGAAGTTCGTGAAGCAGTTCGCCCACATCGGGGAGGCCATGCGCGAGGGCGTCTCGGCCTACGCGAACGAGGTGCGGTCGCGGTCGTACCCCGCGCCGGAGCACACCTACGCCATCGACCCCGACCAGCTCTCGGCCTTCGAGATCGCGGTCGAGGCGGGCGCCGGCGGCGACAACGTCCTCGCCGATTGGTGACGATCTAGGATGGCGGCATGACGACATACCTCCACACAATGGTCCGGATCACCGACGCCGAGAAGAGCGGCAGGTTCTACGAGGCGCTGGGGTTCCAGAAGGGCAAGGAGTCGCCGATCGTCCGGAACGGCGAGCTCGAGGCGACCAACTACTTCTACGGCCTGCCCGGGCAGCCCGACGTGCTCGAGCTGACCCTCAACCACGACGGCCGCACCTACGAGATGGGCACCGGCTACGGCCACATCGCGATCGGCGTCGACGATCTCGACGCCACGCTGGCGCAGCTGAAGGCCCAGGGCATCGAGCCCGAGAAGCCGCCGTACCAGGTGAGCGAGGGCGGATCGTTCCTCTGCTTCGTGCGCGACCCTGACGACTACCGCGTGGAGATCATCGGACGGGGCTGAGCGCCGGCGGGTGCCGCCACCCCGGTTGTACGTGCTGCCCGCCCGGGCGGCACCGGTCGCGATCGTGCTTCGGCGCGGCCCCAGCGAGTGGTTCCACGTGCTGCGCTGGCATCTCGACGAGCCTCGTGTAGAGCCAGGCGCATGGCTGCATGGGACCCTGTACCCGCGCCGGTGCGACGTCTCGCCGGAAGGCGGGCTGCTCGCCTACTTCGCGCTCACGTCGCGACCACCGCCCTGGGATGCCTACCACGCCGTATCCAGAGCCCCCTGGCTCACCGCGCTCGCGGCCTGGCACGTCGGCAGCACCTGGACTCCGGGGATGGCCTTCGCAGACGACGGCGCCCTGCTCGGTCCCCACACCGACGATGGGACTCCGTCGCACGGCAGCTACCCGGGAGCGATGCGGCCGCTGCCTCCGCTGTCCGGGATCGGCCGCACACCGTTCGACGAACGTGACGTGGCAAACGAGCTCCGGCGGGGATGGACGCCGTGCGATCCCGGCTCGCCGCACATCCCCGCGGATGCGGAGCTTGTCCTCAGGCACGAGCGAACGCCCGCAACCGGTGATGCGCTGCTCCTCGTCCACCGCGGCCACAGCTTCGGCGCACCGAACGTCGAGGGAGTCCAGACGCTCTACCTGCTGGAGTCCGGCGGCGACGTCGCGCCGCTTGCAGGCGTCGTCTGGGCCGACTGGGATGCCCGGGGCCGCCTGCTGGTGGCGGACACAAGCGGCGCGATCGCCATCCGGGAGAAGGCCCGCGGGTGGGCCAACGTGTGGGTGCAGGATCTGAGCGGTCTCACCCCGGATCCGACGCCCGCCCCGGCGTGGGCGTCCCACTGGTAACGGTCCGGCTACCGCCGGGCGCGTCTGCCCCGCCGGCGCTCCCGCCGGGAGGGCGCGATCGCCGCGCCGGTGCTCCGCGCTCGGTCTGCGACGACCACCATCTGCGCGGCCAGGGTGATCGCGAGCATCAGAGGGATCGAGGTCGGCGAGGCGGCGAGCGTGGCGCCGATGGCCGCAGCCGTCGCGATGAGGGCCAGACGGACGACCAGCAGGCCGCCCCAGCCGATGCCGAGATTGAGCCACGTTGCCCGCTCCCATAGCTCGCCGTCGCGAACAAACAGCTCGATCGTGCGTCCGCGGAACACGCCGAAGACGATCGAGGCGACGGCGCTCAGCGTCAGCAGGAGCGCCGACGAGGCCGTGAACGGATCCCGGTTGGACGTGTGATCCAGCAGCACGAGGCCGTAGACGGCGAGCGCCGCCGGGATGAGCAGCGACCGCTGCTCGAACCGCTCGCTGCGCCGCTGGCGGACGATGAAGAACGCCACGATTGCGAGACCACCGACCACGTAGATCGCGTCCCTCATTTCGGCGCGATTCTACGACTCGAGCACGCCGTCCGTGACAAAATCCCGGGATGTCCGCCGAGGAGCGAATGCTCACGGGAGCGTGCGAGTGCGGCGCGGTGCGATACCGGGTGCCGGACGCCTTCCTCTACTCGCTCAACTGCCACTGCTCGCGCTGCCGCGCGGCGACCGGCTCGGCGTTCAAGGCGCTCGCCGGGATCGAGCGCGAGAAGCTCGAGGTGACGCACGGCGGCGACGCGCTCTTCATCTACGGAGAGCCCGACGGGCACGACACGCGCTGCGCGGTGTGCGGATCGCTGCTCTTCTCCGTGGTGCGAGACGGCGAGTACGTGCACGTGGCGATGGGATCGCTCGTGGATGCGCCCAGCATCCGGCCGAGCGATCACATCTTCGTCGGCTCCAAGGCGCCGTGGTTCGAGATCACGGACGATCTGCCACAGTCGCTGGAGCTGGAGTAGGCGGTGGCCGAGTCCGCCAGCCGGGACACCGTCGACCTCTCCGCGTACCCGGATCTCGTGGTGATCTACCTGGGTATGCGGGTCGAGGAGCCGCGCGGGGTCGAGACGCTGCAGGCGCTCGGGCCGCAGATCGAGGCGGCGGTGGCCGAGGGCCCCGACGGCCTGCTGCTGCACGAGCGGCTCACGTACGGCGACGACCCGCCGCATGTCGGCATGCGCCAGTACTGGCGCGACTTCGATTCGCTCGCGGCCTGGTCGCGGACGCTGCCCCACAAGCAGTGGTGGACGGACTACCTGCGGGACCGGGGCGGCACGTCGTTCTGGCACGAGACGTACCTGCGGCGGGGCGGGTTCGAGGCGATCTACGTCGACGTGGACGAGGGCGTCGGGATGGGCCGGTTCGCACCGACCCGGCACGCCGCCGGCCCGATGCTCGGTGCGCGTGCGCGAGTGGAAGCCGACCGGAAAGCCGAATCTCCGCCGTCCTGATCACGGGAATGTCGGCCACCGGCAAGTCGACGGTGCTCGCCGAGCTCGCCGGCCGGGGGTACGCCGTCGTCGACACCGACGTCGGCGGCTGGATCGTCGACGTGCCCCGCGGTGACGGCTCGGCCGAGCCGCTGTGGGACGAGCCGCGCATCTCCGCCCTGCTCGACGAGCACGCCGACGGCACGCTCTTCGTCGCCGGCTGCGTGGCGAACCAGGGCCGCTTCTACCCCCGCTTCCACGCGGTCGTAGTGCTGAGCGCGCCCGAGGAGACGCTGCTCGAGCGGCTCGCGACGCGGACGACGAACGACTTCGGCAAGCTCGCAGCCGAGCGCGAGGCGATCCTGGCCGACCTGCGCGCCGTCGAGCCGCTGCTGCGGGCCGGCGCCACTGCCGAGATCGATACGCGGGCGCCCGTGGCCGAGGTCGCCGCCCGGCTGGTGGAGATCGCGCGCGGGCCGGCGGCTCCGCGCTGAGGTCACCAGACCCGGCGCGCCCGCACCGGGGCCGGCTCCGACCACGGCGGGTCGTGGGCAAGCCGCTCGAGGCCGGCCCGGATGTGAGCGGCCGCGTCATCGCCGAGGTCGCGGGCCAGATCGCGCTCGACGGCGTTCCCGATCTCGATCGCGGCCCTCACCAGCGAGCGACCGCGCGCGCTCAGGCGCAGGAGGGTCGCCCGGCCGTCGTCCGGCGACGGCTCGCGCTCGATCAGCGAGCGCCCCTCGAGCTCCGCCACGATCTTGGCTGCCGCCTGCTTGCTCACCCCCAGCCCGCGGGCGAGCTCGGTCAGCGTTCGCGGCTGCTCGTGCAGCGCCCGCAGCGGCAGCCCGAACGTCGGCCGCAGGTCGCTGAACCCGCGCTCGCCGAGCTGGCGGTGCAGGTGCGCGACGTACGCGTTCAGCGCCTGCGCGAAGAGCAGCCCGAAGTCGGTGTCGGTTCGGCCTTGCATCGTCAACCCCATCTGACTATATTACTCGTCAACCCTGGTTGACCATTAGGAGGTCAAAGTGCCTGTCATCGACCGCGCCGCCCAGCGCCACCACGAGCTGCACGGCGCCCGCTTCCATACCCTGGCCAGCCCCTCGCTCGGCTCCGAGGAGACGAGCGTCTGGCGCGTGCGCCTCGAGCCCGGCACGCCCGGTCTCCCCCACCGCGTCACCCGCGAGGAGATCTTCGTCGTCCTCCTCGGTTCCGCGACGGCCAGGCTCGACGGGACCGCCCATCCCCTGTCGGCCGGCTCGACGCTCGTCCTGCCGGCCGGCGTCGAGCTCGCACTCGAGACGGGTGCGGAGTCCCTCGAGGCGATCGTATGCCTGCCGGTCGGCGGTCAGGGCGTCGTCGGAGACGGCGAGCCGTTCACGCCGCCCTGGGCGGAATGAGCTACGCGAACAGCGCCTGGAATCCCGGCTCGCCGCGGATGGCGTCCAGGTCGGAGTCCTCGGCGGCCATGCCCCGCAGCGGATCCGGGGCGATGGCGATCCCCTGGCGCAGGTGCTCGATCGCGTCGGTGGCGCGGCCTGCCATGGCCTCGCAGCAGGCGACGTTGTAGATCAGCTGGGCGTTCAGCGGGTTGGCGGCGATCAGCTCCCGGCCGCGGTCGGCCACGGCGGCGTACTCGCCCGCGCTGTAGAGCGATTGCAGCTCGCTCCACACCTCGTCGTGCTCGACGCCGTCGGGGAGCGCCAGCCAGCGGTGCCGCCGCACCCCGTAGACGGAGACGCTCGGGGCCGGGAAGTCGCGGTCGGCGAACGCACCGACCATGACCGTCACGAACTCCGGCGCGTCGGCCTCCGTGTAGTAGACCGTGCTCCCGCAGTCAGGGCAGAAGTGGAAGGTATGGACGCGCTGATCTGGCTCGGTGGACGTCCGCGCATACTCGCGCGAGCGTCCCTCGATCCGGGCCTGGTCGGCCTGGTAGCCGGCCTGGAGGCCGAAGGCGCTGCCGGTTCGGCGCTGGCAGGCGTGGCAGTGGCACATCGTGACCTCGAAGGCATCTCCCGCGACCGTCACCCGCAGCTGGCCGCAGCTGCACGCTGCCTCATGCGTCGGCATGCCGACATCGTAGGAGCTCCGCCGCGCCGGCACGATAGAGTCACCGCCATGAGCGCCTTCAACGGTCTCGAGACCCACGACCATCTGCGCATCTGGGACGGCGTCACCGTCCAGGCGGTCGAGGGCGAGCGCACGACGCTCGCGTTCGTCGACCTGGAGCCGGACAGCACCGTCCCGGAGCACCACCACGACAACGAGCAGCTCGGCATCCTGATCCGCGGGGCGATGCGGTTCCGGGTCGGGGACGAGACCCGCGATCTCGCCCCCGGCGACACCTGGCGCATCCTGAGCAACGTGCCGCACGAGGTGACGGCCGGCCCCGAGGGCGCGCTCGCCGTCGAGTGCTTCACGCCGTCACGAAGCGACTGGGCCGGGCTCGAGCGGCTGGCGGGCCGCCCCGCGCCGAAGCTGACGTAGTGCAGCGCAACCGGTCAGTCCCGCCGCCGCAGGTCATCCCCGTGCTCGTCTACCCGGACGTGCGCGAGGCCGTCGCCTGGCTCGAGGCGGCGCTGGGCGCGAGCGAGCGCGTCCGCATCGGCGAGGGGCATCGTGCACAGCTCTCGCTCAACGGCGAGGCGGTGATCGTGGCCGAGCCCGGGAACACCCGCGTCCCCCCGGGCGGCGGCGTCACGACGCACATGGTGATGCTCCGGGTGGACGACGCCCGCGCGGTGTGCGAGCGGGCGCGCGAGCACGGCGCCCGGGTGCTGATGGAGCCGACCGACTTCGAGTACGGCGAGCGCCAGTGCGAGCTCGAGGATCCGTTCGGTCACCGCTGGTCGATCACCCAGACCATCGCCGACGCCGCGCCGGAGGACTGGGGCGGCATGACCGTCAACGGCGGCCACGACTACCCCGCCTAAGGGGCCAGGTCGTACGGGTAGCGGGTGAGCGTCTCGCTGCCGTCCTCGGTGACGAGCAGCAGGTCCTCCAGGCGCACCTCGCCGAGGCCGGCGACGGTCAGGCCCGGCTCGATCGCGATCACGTCGCCGGGGACGAGCTCGTCGCGACCGACCGGCCCCACACCGGGCGCCTCGTGGACGGCCAGCCCGACGCCGTGGCCGAGCGAGAACTGGAAGCCCTCGTCGGGGTTCTCGCCGGGCCCGGTGCGCAGCGTGCGGTGGCCGGCCTCCTCGAAGATGTCGCAGGCGATCGCGTACAGGGTCTCGCCGGTCACCCCCGGCCGCACCGCCTCGCGCGCCCGCTCGAGCGCCGATCGCACCAGCGTCTCCAGCTCGCGGACGGCTGCCGGCACCTCGCCGACGACGAAGGTGCGGGTCATGTCGGCATGGCAGCCGGACTCCTCGTCGCGCGGCCACAGGTCGATCACGATCGGCAGGTTGCCCGGGAGCGGGCCGGACCCGGGCTCGTGGCCGCCACCCTCCCAGGCGGACGACACGATGAGGTCGGTCGGCGCCGGCGCGCCGTGCTCCTGGCAGGCCGCGCGGATCGCCGCGCGCACCCGGTTCGAGGTCAGGGTCTCGCCGTCTGCCACGAGCCCGTCGCCGTCGACGGCCGTGCGCCGGAAGATGTCCGCCGCCGCCCGCAGGCCCGCCTCGGCGGCCGTCTGCGCCCGCCGGATCCCGGCCATCTCCGCCGCCGTCTTCACCCGTCGCCGGGCGGCGACAGCGGCATGGTCGAGGTGCAGGACGATGCCGTCGGCCCGGAAGCGATCGGCGATGAACACCGGCATCTCCGGGTCGGCGATCGCTTCCCGGATACCGATCCTGGCGACGGCGCGCGACGACAGCTCGAGGTCGATCTCGTGATGGCGCAGGCCCTGGTCGAGGAGCTCGAACAGCCCGAGCTCCTTGAACCCGAGCACCGTCGCACCGGGAGCCGCCGCCTCCACCCGCGAGCGGTCGAGGTCGCTGACCATCACGTGCAGCTTCCCGTCGACGACCGCGAGGACGAACGGGTCGCCGATCCCGACGGGGAGCTCGTGGCGCATCGCCGGCGAGCGCTCCGTGTCGCCGAAGAAGAGGAAGTCCGGCACCGCCGTGAGGCTAGCGCAGGCTCTCGGCGAACCCGGCGTTCGGCGCGCTCAGGTTCAGCATTCGCAGCTCGCCTGGACCGACGTTCCGGAACCCGTGCACCGTGCCGATGGGCGCCGCCACGAAGCTGCCCCGGCCGAAGCGGTGCGTCTCGTCGTCCAGGGTGAACTCGGCCTCGCCCTCGAGGACGAAGAAGCAGTCGGCATGCCCGCGGTGCATGTGCGGGTCGACGCCCTCGAAGTCCGGGCCGAACCGCAGCTCGACGACCTCGAGCGCATCGATCTCGCAGAGGATGCGGTGGTGCCGCGCCTCCCGCTGCACGTGCTCGCCGCCGTCGGGCCCGTGCGCGATCCCAGCCACGGGGCTAGCCGCCGCCGTAGGTGATGACGAGGTCGGACGCGAGCCCGATCAGGTAGCCCAGCGAAAGGCCGAGCAGCACCAGCCGGCCCCCGAGCCGCCGGTTCGCGGAGTTCCAGAGCTGGCCGACGACGTAGAGGATGGCGCCGGCGGCGAGGGTGTAGAACAGGATCTCGAGGGCCGGCGACGTCACCCGGTAGCCGATCAGCGTGCCGACGAACGTGGGGCCGCCGCCGATTAGGCCGGCCAGGATGATCCAGCGCCAGCTCGGACGGACGCCCCCCAGTGGCCCGACGATCCCGAAACCCTCGGTCGCGTTGTGGAGCGCGAAGCCGATGATGAGCGTGGTCGCGAGCGCCACCTCGCCGCCGCGGGCCGAGACGCCGATGGCGAGGCCCTCGGAGAAGTTGTGCAGGCCGATCGCGACCGCGATCAGCATGCCGAGCGTGAGCGACGCCCGCTCGGCCAGCGCCGCCAGGTCGGACGTCGGTATTGCCGCCCCCACGGCCGCGGCGTCGGCGCTCCCGCCGGCCATCGGCGCCGGCGTGCGCCGCCGCAGCAGCTGGTGCTCGATCCACGCCAGCCCCAGTCCGCCGGCCAGGATGCCCGCGGCGGCCATGATCCCGCGCGCCGCGAACGTGCCCCAGCCCCCGCCGTCCTTGGCCATCATCAGGCCGGACTCGAGGATCCCGTGGGCAGCGTCGAGCACGTCCCAGAAGATGAAGAGCAGGATGCCGGCAGCGAGCACGGACAGGAACGCGCGGGTGCGGTCGCCCAGCCCCTGCAATCGACCCACCGGGAGGCCGAAGTAGATCGTGAAGCCGGCGATCGCGCCGAGCACTGCCGTCTTCTCCGGGCTCATCTCATCATCCGTTCCACGTGCTTAGGCTACCCTAACCGGCTCTGGCTTAGGCCACCCTAACGCGCAGCACCGCCTGGCGGGTGACGCCGGTCACACCGCAGGGACGAAGCGGCGGATGAACGAGAGCGCCGTCTCGGCCACCTCGCGCCAGCCATGATCGATCGTGAGGGCGTGCCCGCGCCCGGCGATCTCGACGATCTCGGTCACGCCCGGGTTGTGCTGCTGGCGTTTGTACGAGGCGTTCGCGATCGCCCACGGAACCGTGTGGTCGCGCTCGCCCGAGACGATCAGGAGCGGGCCCCGGTCGGGGTTCTTGGTGTCCACCTTCGCCTCGGTCCACGGGTTGAAGTTCGCGGTCGCGGCCTGGAACAGCGGCGCGCCCGGCGCGGGCACGGCGTAGGCCTCGTAGAGCTCCTTCGCCTCGGCCTCGTCGACCGCATTCGCAAAGGCGTAGCGGAACTGCTCGTAGGTGAGCGGCACCGCCCGGTTCCAGTTGAGCGGGTTCGCGAGCACCGGTGCGGACGACCGCAGGGCCGAGATCGGCAAGGGCAGCACGCCGCGAAACGGCGCCGGGTCGATCGCGACCGACACGGCCGCCCGGCCTCGCCCGGCCAGGATCTGCGTGAGGAGGCCGCCGAACGAGTGCCCGATCACCGCCGGCTTGTGATCGAGCCCGCCGATGAGCTCGTCCAGGTGGTCGGCGACCTCGTTGATCGTCTTCCCGGCGAACACCTCGGGGTGTTCCTGAGCCTCCTCGACGCTGGCCGGGTCGTCGGGCCAGCCTGGCGCGAGCGGGGCGAACCCCGCCGCCGCGAACATCTCCGCCCACCGGTCCCAGCTGCTCGGAAGCAGCCACAGGCCGTGGATGAACACCACTGGCGTCAGGCCGGACGCGTTCGCGCGGTCGACCTGCAGGCCCTCATGCTCGGTAACGGTCGCCATCGCTTCCCCCCTGTCCCTGGTGACGGCCCGGAGCCCGCCAGTGTACCGGGGCCGATAAGCTGGCGCGGTGGGCGTTCACCGCTTGCGAACCCTCGTCATCGCCGGCCTCGTGCTCGTCCCGGCCCTCGTGCTCGCGGCCGGTGTCGAGTCCGGCCCCTCGAGCGCCGCGGGAACCCCGCGCACGCTGCCGGCACACGTCTTCGCCCCGTACTTCGAGACCTGGACGACGAACCGGCTGATCCGCGTCGCCGGCCGCTCCGGCGCACGTGACTTCACCCTCGCGTTCGTCCAGGCGCCGGGCCGCGGGTCGTGCACCCCGACGTGGAACGGCGACCCCGCTGAGCCGACCGCCGGGGGCCGGTATCTGCCCGGGCTGGCCGCGCTGCGGCGGGAGGGCGGCGACGTCATCCCCTCGTTCGGCGGCTACAGCGCCGACCACGCTCTGACCGAGATCGCCGACTCGTGCCCGAGCGTGCGCCGCCTGGCCCGCGCCTACGAGTCTGTGGTGCGCACCTACGGCGCGACCCGGCTCGACATGGACGTCGAGGACCGCTCCCTGGCGCACGCGGCCGGCATCGACCGCCGCAACCGGGCACTGCTGCTCGTCGAGCGCTGGGCGCACCGCAGCGGCCGCCCGCTCCAGATCTCCTACACGCTCCCGGTCGAGCCGGCGGGGCTCGAGGCGGACGGCCTGGCCGTGCTCCGAGACGCCGTCCACGCCGGCACCCGCGTCGACGTCGTGAACATCATGACCTTCGACTACTACGACGGCGTGACGACCGACATGGGGGCGGCGGCGATCGGCGCGGCCCGTGGCCTGCACCGCCAGCTGCACCGGCTGTATCCGCGTCGCAGCAGCCGGCGGCTGTGGGCGATGGTCGGCGTGACGATCCTGCCCGGCATCGACGACTACCCGCGCAAGACCGAGGTCACCTACCTCCGCGACGCCGCCCGGCTGCGGCGGTTCGCCGAGCGGGTCGGGATCGGCACGCTCTCGATGTGGGCGATCGAGCGCGACAACGGCGCCTGCCCGGGCCGGATCGACTCCAACACCTGCTCGGGCATCGCCCAGGCGCCCTGGGCCTTCACGCACCTGCTCCAGCCGTTCACCTCGCCGGCGCCGCGATGAGCGGCCTGCGCGTCGTCGGCGCCGGGCTCGGCCGCACCGGCACGAACTCGCTCAAGATCGCCCTCGAACGGCTGACCGGCGGGCGCTGCTACCACATGCTCGAGCTGTTCGAGAACCCCGGCGACCTGCCGCACTGGCGCGCCGCCGTCCGCGACGACCCACCCGACTGGCGCACGTTCCCCGCCGGCTACACGGCCACCGTCGACTGGCCCGCATGCGCGTTCTGGGCCGGGCTCGCCGCCGCGCACCCGGACGCGGTCGTGCTGCTCTCGGTGCGCGACTCCGCCGAGCAGTGGTGGCGCAGCTTCGAAGCGACGATCCTCGCGGGGCTGTCACGGCCGGTACCGCCCGACGACCCGGAGTGGGCGGAACGGCGCAAGGTCACCCTCGAGATGCTCGAGCGGACGTTCACGCCCAGGTGGCGCGAGCGCGACGGCGCGATGGCCGGCTACGAGGCGCACAACGCGGCCGTCCGGGAGGCGGTGCCGGCCGGCCGGCTCGTCGAATGGCGGGCGGGCGACGACTGGGAGCCGATCTGCGCCGCGCTGGGCGTGCCCATCCCCGAGGAGCCGTTCCCACACGTGAACACGACCGAGGAGTTCCAGGCGGCCGACCAGCCGGCCGCCGAGTGAACGGGTCAGTAGAGCTCCTGGTGGTAGCGCGCGACCATCGCAGCCTGCGACTCCGCCGCGCCCGACCCGGTCTGGTCGCGGAGCATCTCGCCGAGCGTCGGTAGCTCCGAGCGGTCGATCTGCGCCTCTGCGCTCCACAGGCGCGAGCGCATGAGCGCCTTGCCGCAGTGCAGGTAGGCCTCGCGCACGGTGATGCGCAGCACGACGGCCGGCGCCCGCCGGCCGACCTTGAACGGCTCGGCCAGATCAGCGTCCGTCCGCAGCTCGACCATGCCGTTGACGCGCAGGGTCTCGTCGACGCCCGGGACCATGAAGAGCAGCCCGATCTCGGGATGCTCGGTGAGGTTCGACAGGGAGTCGAGCCGGTTGTTCCCCGGCCGGTCGGGCAGGAGCAGCGTCCGCTCGTCGGCGACCCTGACGAAGCCCGGCTCACCGCCGCGCGGCGTCGCGTCCATGTGGCCCTCGGCGTCCGCCGTCGCCATCACCACGAACGGGGAGAGCTCGATGAAGCGGCGGCAATGGCGATCGACCCGGTCGAGCTGCTTGCGCAGCGTGCGCTCCTTCGGCGGCGGATGCAGCGCCCGGAGCTCGGTCTCGGAGGAGATCGCAGCCATCCCGGCCATCGTAACGGCGACATCCGGGGTCTGACCCCGAACGGGACTGCAACGGAACTGTCACAACCCGCGTTCGGGGTCTGACCCCGCTGTCGGCCGCCCTGATACGGTCGCGGCTCGACCGACCCGGGGGTGGCGATGCGCTACATGGTGATCGAGACGTTCACGCAGGGGGCGCGGCCCGTGTACGAGCGGGCTCGCGACCGCGGGCGGATGCTGCCGGAGGGTCTCGAGTACGTCGAGAGCTGGGTCACGGAGGGGCTCGGGGGCTGCTTCCAGCTGATGGAGACCGACGACCCGGCGCTGTTCGACACGTGGACGGCACGCTGGGCCGACCTCGCCGACTTCGAGATCGTGCCCGTGCTGGCGTCGGCCGAAGCGGCCGCGCAGGCGCTCGGGTGACCGCCGCAGTCGACGTCCGCCCGCTGAGGCCGCTGGACGGGCCCGCCTGCGACGCCGTCGTGGCGTCGCTGCCCTACCACTTCGGCAGGGAGTCGGGCCGGGAGGCGTGTGCCGCGGCCGTCCGCAGCCAGGACGGCCTGGCCGCACGCACAGGCGGCGAGATCGCGGGCTTCCTCACCTGGCGGCCGTGGTACCGGGGGAGCCGCGAGATCACCTGGATGGCCGTCCACGCCAACCGCCGCGGCGAGGGCATCGGCCGGACGCTGCTCGAGCACCTGGCCGCGGAGAGCGCGGAGCACGCCCGCTACCTGGTGGTCACGACTCTCTCCGAGGCGATGCCGGAGCCGGGCGTCGCCGACGGCTACGCCCGCACCCGCCGCTTCTACGAGCGCAACGGGTTCGAGCCCGTGTGGGATCCGGAAGGCTGGTGGAACGACGCCAACCAGGCCGTCGTCATGGTGCGCTGCCTCGACTGACGTTTCCCCCGTGGATGCTGGGGGATGCCGAGTCCGCCGCGACCACCGCGTCGATCTCCGCCCCCAGGTCGGCGGCCGCCTCGCGCAGGTGCTCGAGGATCTCCGCGTTCTCGCCGTCGTGGTCGCGGAGGGCGAGAATCTCGATGTACCCGACGATCACGGCGAGCGGCGTCCTCAGACGGTGCGCCAGGTCCGGCTGCTCCGTGTGACCCATGCCTCGAACACTACCGGGCCACATCCCCTGGCCCGGATCACCCAATCGGGTGAGGGCACTACCCGATTCTGGGGGCAGACTAATCGGGGGCACAACGGAGGAGGCATGATGGCTGAGGCAGAGGACGACGTCCGGGCACTGGCGGGGCACATCGATCACGAGCTGGGGCACCGCGTGCACTGGCGGCTGGCGGTTCCGGGGGGACGCCGGTACCTCGTGTTCGACGGCGACAGCTTCATCGGCGAAGCGGTCGGGTACACAGGCGTAGAAGCGCTTCTGCGAGCGTGGGTGCGTGGGTTCGAGGCAGGGCAGTTCCGCGCCGACCTGGACGAGTTCCTGGCCGAGCTGCTGCGCGAGTCGTAGGCCCGCCGCGCCCGCGTGTGGAGCGGCTCGCGGGCCGGTGTAGGATCTGCCCGTGACCGAGCGCACAGAGCCAGATCCCTCGGCGTTGGTCGCGGCCGCCCGCGACCTCCTCGGGGTCGACCATCCCGCCATCATGGCGACGACCGTGTGCTCGATCGTCGAGCACGGCGGTGAGCTGCTCATGGTGCGTCAGCTGAACCGGGAGGGCGAGGAGCGCTGGAACTTCCCCACCGGGTGGATGGCCCCGATCGACGAGGACGGCCACGTCCAGCTGCCCGAGCACTCCGTGAACCGCAACCTGCTCATGGAGACGGGCTACGCCGCCTCGGACGCGCACCTGATCGGCGTGTCCGTCGTTCGCGAGCACGACCCCGACGGCCACCGGGTGGGAACCTCGCTACGCCTCAACTACCTGTCGGCGCACCCGCGCCAGACGAGCTACGCCGTCACCGACTCCGACATCCTCGGCACGCCCGCGTGGTTCGCGCCGGCGGAGATCGAGGATCTGATCGGCCGCAAGCAGGTCAAGGGCGAGCTGACGGCGGCGGCGTTCCGCCACTGGCAGGAACACCACCGAAGCGGCGCGCTCTCGGCCGACGTGGTCGATATCCCGAACTAGGGCCCCACACGTCTGCCGGGTCCGCTACCCTGCCGGCGGACACCATGGCAGGTCGTTTTCGACTGTTCATCGTTGGCGCGGCGATGACTGCCCTGATCGCTCCGGGAACGGCAAATGCGTTGACGTCGACTCCCGCGAGTTCCTGGCAGACGAACGGACGTGTGCGCGCGATCGCCATCGCCGGCGGGAAGATCTTCATCGGCGGCGACTTCACTCGTGTCCGTGCGCCCGGCGCGAGCGGCGGCGGCGTCGTCCGCGACCACCTGGCCGCGCTCAGCCTCGCGACCGGCCGGGTCATGCCCTGGCACCCGCGCGCCAACGGCACGGTGACGTCGCTGCGGGCGAATGCGGCCGGGACGACGATGTACATCGGCGGCGGGTTCACCAGGATCAACGGCTTCCTGCGCGCGCACGTGGCCGCGGTCACGACCTCGGGATCGGCGCTGCGCAAGTGGCACGCGAACACGAACGGCACCGTGTACGCCATCGCTGTCAGCGCGCGCCGCGTCTACCTCGGCGGCAGCTTCACGGCCGTGAAGGGCGCGCGCCGGGTGCGCCTGGCCGCGATCGGAAACACCAGCTCCGCGGTGCTCGCGCCCTGGCATCCGAACGCGAACTCGACCGTCCGCGCGCTCACGATGTCGCCCGGCGGCAAGCGCATCTTCGCCGGTGGCGACTTCAGCCGCGTGAACGGCTTCCTCCGCCCGCACCTCGCGGCGCTGTGGGTCGCCGGCGGCCTGAGCCGGTTCGCCGCCCGGCCGACCTGGCCGATCTCGGCCCTGCGCACGGCGGGCCGGCAGCTGGTCGTCGGCGGCGGCGGCAACGGCGGCCACGTCGCGCTGTACGCGGCGGCGAACGGCGCCCGCAGGTGGCTCGCGGTGACCGACGGCGACGTCCAGGGCGTCGCGATCTCCGGCTCGAGCATCATCGTCGGCGGCCACTTCAACAACTTCTGCATCGGCGGCGAGGGCCATGGCGACCCGCTCCAGTGCAACAACCCGAGGACGCGCCGCAAGCTGCTGGCGCTGTCGCTGGCCGAGGGCGTCACCACCGCCTGGGATCCCGACGTCGTCGGCAGCCCGATCGGCGTTTCGGCCGTCGCCGCGGGCGGCGGTGGAGCCCAGGCCGGCGGCGCGTTCACCAAGGTGCACGGCGTGAACCAGCAGGGCTTCGCCCGGTTCCGCTGACCCGTACCCCGCGCGAGCTGTTCGGGTCGTGTGAGGTTTTCGTTTGGGCCGTTGACGCGGAGACGGCCCCCGCGCTACTGAGAGAGCAGCACCGGCGGGCACCCGCCCGCCTCGACGAGGGAGACCAGATGCAGAAGGGCTCAGCCCAGACCGGCAGCACCGCCCCCGGCAAGGTCGGCGACATCCAGTTCGCTGGCAACCGCACGGGCAGGATCGACTGGCGCAGCCGGCCGGCGTCGGCGCTCGGCCACGACTCTGCGGTGAGGCGCCGCCGCATCGAGCGGCGCATGCAGCGCGGCCTCCTGCTCGACGGCCTCCGAGAGGGGTAGGCCCCTAGGCGCCGCGGAAGCGCGGCGCCCGCTTCTCACGAAACGCGGCCACGCCCTCGGCGAAGTCGGCCGTGCCGGCCGCCGCCGTCTGCAACGACGCCTCCAGCTCGAGCTGCTCGGCGAGCGTGTTCTCCGCCGCCCGGTCGAACAGCTGCT
>Ga0075425_100001001_pt1 | contig 27130 bp, 20 predicted proteins | sample SoiMethybrSBSTD4_FD_75300 | JGI IMG/M metagenome (GOLD analysis project Ga0075425, IMG submission 75300) | Bulk soil microbial communities from a Populus tree surrounding site in Tennessee, USA - Soil MetaG P. TD hybrid SBSTD4 | ecosystem: Environmental > Terrestrial > Soil > Tree plantation...
TTCGAGCCGTGGACCGCAGACGGCCCGAGTGGCGGTCGTGCGAACACGGCCAGAAACGGTTATTGCCGATTACGCGCGGGTCATGGATCTGGCTGGGTACCAGCACACCATCGCACGCGAACGCGAGACGCTGATCAAACTCAATCTGTCGTGGACGAAGTATTTCCCGTCCTGTTCATCGCAGCCATGGCAGGTCGACGGCGTCCTCGGCAAGATGATCGCCGACGGGTACTCGCGCGAGCGTCTGATCCCTGTCGAGAACAAGACGGTGGTGACCAACCCGCGCCAAGGCTGTCGCAACAATCGTTGGGAGCCGGTGCTCGCGAGACACGGCGTCGGGTTCACGCCATTACCCGAGGTGGAGTGGCAGATCTATCGCTTCAGGAGCCCGCTGCTGAAATTGAACGAGCTGTTTCCAGAAGGCATCCAGATTCCCGCCATTTATCCCGGTAGGCAGATCGTGCACCTGCCCACCGTGAAAACACACGGTCACGCCGTGATGACCGGTGCGGTGAAGAACTCGTTCGGCGGGCTGCTTCGAGAAGTGCGGCACTACGCGCACAAATACATGCACGAAGTGCTCGTCGACCTGCTCTACATGCAGCGCGAGCTCCATCCCGGGGTGTTCACAGTCATGGACGGCACCGTGGCTGGCGACGGCGCAGGTCCGCGTACGATGATTCCGCGGGTAAAGAACCTGCTGCTGGCGGCAGCCGATTCGGTTGCCATCGATGCCATCGCGGCGCGACTGATGGGATTCGATCCGCTCTCGATCCCGTTCCTGCGGATGGCACATGAACGCGGCCTGGGCATCGCCGATCCTCGGCAGATCGAGCTTGTCGGCGATGACGTGTCCAACGAGAACTTCGGCTTCTCGACGCGCCGATCACTGGTCATCTGGGGCGACCAGATGATTCGCAAAGGCTTCTTGCGGCCGCTCGAGCGTGTGCTGCTGCACTCCCCGCTCATGGTCTGGGCGCCGATGGCGTCGAACGTCTATCACGACTGGATGTGGTATCCGACGATTGGCCGTTCGCGCATTCGCGAATTCAACCGCACCGAGTGGGGACAGCTTTTTCGGAGATACTGACACAATGCCCAATGCTGAAGCGCGGGCGAGCCTGGGCACGCAACGTTGGGCATTGGGCCTTGAGCATTGAGTAATGGCTGATCAGAACCAGCAGCACGGCCGACGGCCTCATTTCCATCGCGGGCGGCGCGGTCCCGACCGGCGTGGCAACGACCGTCGTCACTTGCCACCGCAGGAACAGCAGACGTCGCGCGACCACGTCGACGTCGAGCAGATCATGCGCGAGATTCGCGCGCGCATCTCGCAGCGGCACGGCATCGACCTGACCACGCAGCAGATTCAGGAGCTCGCGGCCCGTCGTCTCGAGGCCATCCTCGATCCGCGCACCGTGAAACCGTCGCTGCTCGAGCAGCTCCGCCGCAGCGCCGGCGCACCTGTCGATACGCGTCCGGCCGATCCGGCGCACTCCTACTCGTTCGAAGCGACGACGCTGTATGAATCACCATCGGGCTTCGTGCGATTCATGCGCCGTTTGCTGCAGCCGGTGTTGAAACTGTTCTTCAATCCCAACCCGCTGATTCAAGCGATGCACACGCAGGCGCACATCAATCAGGCCGCGCTCGCGCGTGAGGCCGAACGAGAGCGCCGCCAGGCGGAGTGGAACGGGCTTCATTACGAAATCCTGCAACGACTGGTGACGGAGATCTCGCGCGCGAGTCTCGAGACGCAGGGGCTCTCGATGCGCGTCGAAGCGCTCGCGGCCAAAGTGGATTTCAACGAACGCCGCGTGCGCGGCATCGAGAACACGCAGCACCTGGCGCGGCCCGCCGCACGGACGGACAGCGCACCCGCTCCGCAGGCGTCGCCTGTGCAGCCGCAGCCGCGAGAGAGCACGCCTGCTGACCCCCAAGTGCCTGAAGGTGTCGTCCGCGACGGCTCTCCAGAAGGCGGCCGGCGACGTCGACGCCGGCGCCGCGGGCGACGGTCACCAATGGGCGCGCCGCTCGAAGGACAGGCACCAGCAGTCGTCGGCGATCCAACGGCCGGCGCCGCGGCGGCAGACGTCGATCTCGAAGGTGACATCGACGAAGAAGACGACGAAGCCGCGTCGCCTGACGCGCCGACACTCTCATCGGCATCGTCGCTAGCCCCTTCTATTCCGGAGCCGGCGTATATCAGCGATCCGTTCGAGTCGCCTCCGTCGCCCGAGGTCTCGACGCCCGTCCCCCTCGCGAGCAACGAGGCGTCTCCTCCTGCGCCCGAACCGGTCGCCCCAGCGCCGGCGGATCCCGCAGGTCCGCCCGAACCGCACGAGCCATCGGATTCAGGATCGGGTACGTAGCGTCCATCGGATGAAGATCGCGATCGTCGTGCAGCGCTACGGCGCAGACATCAACGGCGGGGCCGAGCTTCATGCCAGATATGTCGCCGAGCACCTCGCGCCGCACGCGGACGTTCGCGTGCTCACGACATGCGCCCGCGACTACATCACCTGGCGCAATGAATGGCCGGCGGGCACTGAGGTGATCGGCGGGATTGCCGTTGAACGCTTCCCCGTCGCGCGAGAACGCGACGTCTTCGACTTTCGCGATCGATCGGCCGTGGTGTTCAACCACGATCACACGATTCAGGACGAACTCGGGTGGCTCGACAGCCAGGGGCCTTACAGCCCGTCGCTGATGGCGCGCGTCCGGCAAGCCGCCGATGAGTGCGATTTCCTGGTGCTCTTCAGCGGTCGCTATCATCACGCGTATCACAGCGCGCGCGTCGCTCCGCACAAGGCGGTATTGGTTCCGACGGCCGAACGTGACGCATCGCTGGGGCTCGCGATTTTTCCACCGGTCTTTCGCGGCGTGCGGGCGATCATGTACAACTCCTTCGAGGAGCAGGCCCTCGTGCACGCGTTATCGTCGAACACACACGTTCCCGGCGTCGTGGTCGGGATCGGCTCTGAGATCCCCGCCGCGGTCGACCCTGACCGCGTGCGCATGTCGTATGGTTTGAAGAACCCGTTCATCGTCTACGTCGGTCGGATCGACGCCAATAAAGGCTGTGCCGATCTATTTCGCAATTTTCTCGAATACGTCGACCGAACGAGACGCGTGCTCGATCTCGTCCTGATCGGCACCGCGGTGCTGCCGATACCAGCGCACCCGCGCATCCGGCATCTCGGGTACGTGAGCGATACGGACAAGTTCGATGTGATGGCCGCCGCTGAATTGCTGGTGATGCCCTCGCCGTACGAGAGCCTGTCGATGGTTGCGCTCGAAGCATGGGCGCTCGGAAAGCCGGTGCTTGCGTCGGCCAAGTGCGATGTACTAGTCGGCCAATGCCTCCGCAGCAACGGCGGTCTCTACTACCGCGACACCGGCGAATTCAGCGCCGCGCTCGATACACTCCTGTCCGACTCTGGGGTCGCCGCCGCCCTCGGAGATCACGGACGGCGTTATTACCGAGAGCACTATGCATGGCCGGTGATCGAAAGTAAGTACTTGGAGATGTTCGAGCGCCTTCGAACCATCCCGCCAACACACGTGATGGAGCCGCTGCCGAACTGGATGGCACGCCGACGACGTAGTGTCGCACCCGCAGAAGCGGTGGTCGCACAGTTGCCGGTCGGCCCATCTCGCTCGACGCCGCGCGTCGACAATTCACGCACCACTGACAGAGCGACGGTGGACGCACCATGAAGTTCGCGTTCATCGCTCCTCGATACGGCGCCGAGATCTCGTTCGGTGCGGACCATGCGTGCCGACTGCTCGCCGAGCAGGTGTCCGCGAGGCACGATGTCGACGTGCTCACCACGTGCGCGCGCGAGCCAGGATCGTGGAAGAACGACTACACCGAAGGAGCCGATCGCGTCCGCGGCGCTCTCGTGCGGCGCTTCGCGGTGAGTCAGGCCGCCGATCAATCGGGATTGACCGCGCTCTCGCGTCGCCTTCAAGTGGAACCACCGGTGCGGCACGACGAGCTGGAATGGGTTCGACTGCAAGGGCCCTCTTCCCCCGGCCTGGTCGACTACCTCAAGCGACAGCACCGCTCGTACGACGTGCTCGTGTTCTTTGGTCTCATGCATCCGCTCGCCGTGCAGGGGATCGAGATCGCGCCGGAGCGCACGGTCGTCTTTCCATACGTTCGTTTGCAGCCCGAATTGCGATTCGGGCTGTGGCGCGAAGTCCTGCAGTCTGCGCACGGCATCGGCCTCTTTTCCGACGCCGAGCGCCGTCTGATCCGCGGCTACGTTGGCCTGCCACCGCAGCACGACGAAGTCGTTGGTATCGGCATCGATCCTCCGCCGATGCAGTCGTATCCGCGTCATCAGCAGGATCCTGCCGACGTCATCGTCGCCGAGGAGGACGTCTCCGGCGACGGGGCTCTTCCCAATGCCGATGACTACCTCGCACAACGCGGCGTCCCCTTCCGCCGTCGGCATCGTCTGTATGGCAGCTTCGCGTTGTACGGCGGTCGCGTCGAGCCCGACAACGGCTGCGAGGAGATGCTCGAGTACTTCGACTCGTACGCCGCCGTCGACCCCGAGGCGATGCTCGTGCTGATGGGCGTGAAGATGATGAAAGTGCCGGAGGAGCGATATCTGAGGCTGGCCGGCGTCCTTCCCGAGCGCGAACGGATGATTGCCTACGAAGCAGCGACCGTGACCATCGCTCCGGCCGCCGACGATCTCATCGCGCAGCCGCTACTCGAGAGTCTCGCGGTCGGGACACCGGTTCTGGCAAGCGCGCGAAATGCTTCGGCCGTCGAGCACTGTCGACGGGCGAACGCAGGGCTGTACTACTCGAATCGCGACGAGTTCGTCGCAGCGCTCACGCAGCTGTCGACCAACGCGCGCCTGCGGGAACGGCTTGGCGAGAATGGACGCAACTACATCCGGCAACACTATCGCTGGGATGGTGTCATCGGCCGATTCGAACGACTGATCTCGAAGGTCAGAGCGCGATGAATCGGGCCGCACAAGGCGGCCCCATACGCACGGCGGTGGTCAATCGCGGGTCAACTCCGCGGCGGGGAACGGACGCGATCGCGATTCCGACGCGCCCTCCTCGCTTCCGGCCCGCTTGCGGCGCGTGCCGATGTCGTGCCGCTTGATCATCTCGTTGAGCGTCGTCGGTTTGATCTTGAGGAGCTCGGCGGCGCGCTTCTGCACTCCACCCGCAGCCTCGAGCGTCGATTCGATCAGCCGCTTTTCGACGTTGGTGATCACGTCCTTGAACGAGATCCCCTCGGGCGGCACCACAAATCTCGGAATGTGGAACACGGGAGCGGTGCGGACATGGTCCGGGATCAGGTCGGGGCCAATCCGCGGACCGGAGCTCAACACGACGGCTCGTTCCATCACGTTCTCGAGTTCCCGCACGTTGCCGGGCCAGTCGTAATCCATCATCAGGTCCAGCGCCTCTGGCGTGAGCTCGAGGTCTGGCCGATTATTCTCGACGCCAAACTTCTCGAGGAAATGCTGCGCGAGGTACGGGATGTCATCCTTGCGCTCGCGAAGCGGCGGCAGGTTGATGTTGATGACGTGCAGCCGATAGAAGAGGTCCTCGCGGAAGCGGCCGTCCTCGACCATCTGTCGCAGGTCGCAGTTGGTGGCGGCGATGATGCGGACGTCGACCTTGATGGTCTCCATACCGCCGAGCCGCATGAACTCGCGCTCCTGCATCACGCGAAGCAGCTTGGCTTGCGTGTCGGGCGGGATGTTGCCGATCTCATCGAAGAAGATGCTTCCCTTGTCTGCGAGATCGCAGAGCCCCTTCTTCGGGTAGATGGCGCCGGTGAACGCGCCTTTGACGTGACCGAAGAGCGTGGACTCGAGCAGATCGGGCGGCAGATTGCCGGAATTCACGGTCACGAAGGCGCGTTCGGCGCGCGGCGACTCGGAGTGAATGGCGCGCGCGACCAGCTCTTTGCCGGTGCCGCTCTCGCCGGTGATGAGAATCGTCGACCGGCTGGGCGACGCCTGGATGATCAGGTCGAACACCTGCTTCATGCGCGGACTGCGCCCGATGATGGCGGCAAAGCGCTGATACTGCGCCTGCAGGTTCTGCCGCAGCGCTGCGTTTTCCGCCACCAGCTGCCGCCGCTCGACGGCATTGCGAACGACGATGAGTACCTCGTCGTTCTTGAACGGCTTGGTGATGTAGTCGAACGCACCGCGCTTCATCGCTGCGATTGCGGTCTCCACGGATGCGAACGCGGTGACCATGAGGATCGGCAGCTCATCGTCGAGCTTCTTGAGCTCTTCGAGCAGTGTGAGGCCATCCATGCCCGGCATCATCACGTCGACGATGACGGCATCGAACGGGAACGAGCGGGCGAACTCCAAGCCCTCTTCGCCACTCGCGGCGACGCGGACGTGATAGCCCTCGCGCGTGAGAAGCTTCTCGAGAATCTCACGCATGATGTCTTCGTCGTCGACTACAAGGATGGAACCATTGCGCCGCATCTGTCACCCCGATTGGACTGCCCCGAACTAGACCTTCTGAACCGCGAGCGCCGGCTGTTCTGCCGCCACCGCGGGGAACGACAAGATGAACCGAGTGCCCTGGCCGATGCTGCTCTCGCAGTCGACCGCGCCGCCGTGCTCACGCACGATGCCGTAAGTGATCGACAGCCCGAGCCCCGTACCCTGGCCGATCGCTTTCGTGGTGAAGAACGGGTCGTAGATCCGCGCCAGGTACTCGTTCGGAATACCGGAGCCCGTGTCGGCCACTTCCGCAAACACCCGGCCAGCGTCGATCCGCGTGCTCACCGATAACCACCCACCCTTGGGCATGGCATCGCGCGCATTCAAGAACAAGTTGAGGAACACCTGCTGAAGCTTGTGCTCCTGGCCCATCAACACCACTGGCGCGTCGTTCAACTCGCGCCGCACTCGGACGCGCTGCGTTTCGAACTGATGCTCGAGCAGCGCCAGCACGTCGACGACGACGAGATTCAAATCGACGATCGAGCGATCGCTCGACGCTGGACGCGAGAGCGTCAGCAGACCGTTGACGATCTTCGCGGCGCGGAACGTCTGACGCTCGATCTTCTCGAGGAGATGGGTGCGCGGATCCTGCGGATCGGCTCCCTCGAGGAGCATTTGAGTGAAGCTCGAGATGCCGGTGAGCGGCGTGTTCACTTCGTGCGCGACACCCGCCGCGAGCAGGCCGATCGACGCCATCTTCTCCGAGATCCGCAGCTGTTCTTCGAGCTGCACCCGCGCCGTGACGTCCTCGACGATCACGATCGTTCCCGCGGTGGTTACCTCGGTGCCTTCGGCGCGGCGGAGCGGAACCACGGCGGCGTTGATGATCAGCGACTCCCCGGCGTGGACCACCCGGCCGCGCAGTGGCATGCGCGAGAGCGTGGCCCCTTCCGGCGTATCGCGCCGCGCGGCGCGAATCGCCTCGACGAACGGCGCGTCGAAGAGCTCGTCCAGCAGGCGACCAGCGGCGGCCGAGTGCGAGACGCCGTACAGCTGCTCGAGCGCGTGATTCCACCGCACGACCCGATCCTCGAGATCGACGACGAGCAGGCCGTCGTCGAGCGACTCGAGAATGTTCTCGTTGAAGGCGCGCATGCGATCGATCTCGACCGCCTTGACGTGGAGCTGCCGATAGAGCCGCGCGTTTTCGAGCGCCGTGGCAATCTGGCCGGCAACCGCGGCCAGCAAGGCCATATCTTCGCTGCTCAACGGATCGCCTGGTTTCTTCCGGCCGAGCGCGAGTACGGCGATGGTGCCATCTTTGGCGACGCACGGAACGAAGTAGTACAGACCCGCGTCGCGCCAGAACTCGATCTCTTCTGCAGGAAAGAGCACGGCGGCGGTCGGATCGTCGAGCGTCACGTTATGACCGTCGGCGAGGCGGCGGCCAATGGCCGACCGTTTCGGCAGTGCGGGCGGATGGCCGTCGCTGAAGCCCGATGCCCACATCGAACCGAAGTGCGGCGCGGCCTCGTCCTCGAGGAGCAGCGCCATGCGATCGACCAGCAGCGTTTCGACGACGCGTGACACCAGGCGCTCGGCGAGGCGGTTGAGATCGAGATCGCTGTTCAGATCGCGGGCAAAGCCAAGCAGCGCGCGACGATAGTCGTAGCGATCGCGGTAGAAGGCGCGATCCAGCAGATTCTGCACGAAGGTCTTGACTGGAGGTGTCAGCATCACCGCGACGAGCGTCGCCAGAAACGCCAGCACCCAGTCGTTGGCTGCGCTGCCTTTGAGGAGCACGCGCTGGACCGCTTCGAGCAGCACGGCGTAGATGCCCACCATGGCCGCGAGCGCCGCCGCATAAACGAGCGACCGCTTGACGATCACTTCGATGTCGAGCAGCCGATAGCGGACGATGGCCGACGCGAACGTGAGCGGAATGATGCCGAGCGGAATGGCCGACAGTTCCATCGGCAGCGACGGCTGCACACCGAGCGCATACGGAATCGCGTAGCCAAGCGCGAAGGCGCCCGCGCCAAGGGCCGTGCCCCACGCGATCCAGCGCAGTTGACGGCGCGCGGTAATCGTGCGCACATGCGACAGCGCCCGAATGAGCGTCACCAGGCCGGCGATCAGACACGCGGCCAGATACAACAACTCCAACCGATCGACCGCTCCGGTGATGCTGACGAAGAGCCTCGCGTTCGCGGCGCTTTGTGCAACCGCGATCACTCGCGCGATGCCCAGTGCCACGGCCGGCGTGTAGAGCAGCACGATCAGGGCTCGGCCAGCCAGGTGATCTCGCCACGGGCGGGGACGCTCGGGAAACACCAGGGTGAAATGGAGGAACAGCGGCGGCAGCGCGAGAATCGATACTGCATCCGCCCAGTAGAACACCCAGTCGAGTCGATCGAGGCGGCCGCTGAAGGAGAACGTGAACACACCGAAGAAGGCGACGGCCATCCAGAAGAAGTGGAGCGTGGCCGGATCGCGAGGGCGGCGCAGTCGCACGGCCCCGCCGACCACCAGCGTGAAGATGCCAACCGCCGCCAGCACGAAATAGAGCGCGCCTGGTCCGGTCGGTATCGGCGCTACGCGAACGTCGATGACTTCGCGCGTGCCCAGACGAAGCACCGTGTAGCGCAGCGTCTGATCGCGATGGGCCGCATGGAGGACGGCCACGACGTCTGCCGGATCCTGCACGGGATGGTCATCGATCGCGATGAGGACGTCGCCGGCCTTGAGGCCGACGCGCTCTGCGGGACTGCGGCGCGCGATCTCAGAGACGACGACACCACTGCCGCCGGCAGTCCACAGCACGCCGTCTTCCACTTCGTGCCATGTCGCGCGAGTCGCGATGTTGGCCGCTCCGAGACAGAGCAGCACCGACATCACGACCACCAGCAGCGCGGGTCGCGTCCACCGGCTCCACAACGCCGGTCCACGAGAGCGAATCCAATGAGTAGAACGTCTCATCCAATCAAATGGAGCGAAAATCAGCGGCAAAAAATGGGGAGCGCTTGCTCCCCGTGATTTCTTCTTTCCTCTTCGTGTTCTTCGTGTTCTTCGTGTCCTTCGTGTCCTTCGTGGCTAGAATTTGACGGTCACACCTCCGAGCACTCGCTTCGGCGGTCTTACCACCAGCGCTTCGTCGTAGATCGAGGTCTCGCCAAGGTCTTCCTTGAACACGTTCGTCACCGCCACGAGCATCTCCCACTTGGCATTCGTGAAGTTCAAGAACGGGAGCGATTGATTGACCTGCACATCGAATCGTGTGCGCGATGTGACCAGTGCGGGCAGCGGCTCGGAGGCGGCCAGCGCCGCGTTTAGCTTGTAGACGACGAACACGCGCGTCGCCGTCGTCGGCACGACGCTTTCGAGCGACGCTGTGAGGTCGTGCACGCGGTCGTCGCTGCGCAGCACAGACGGCACGAGCACCGTCAGCGCCTCATAATCGGGCGAGCGGCGGCTCCAGATCGCCTCCGCCTGAGTGTAATCAACCGAGGCACGGAGACGATCGCTGACGGATCGGCTCACGGTGACGCCCCATCCGCGCGCGTCGTATCCGCCGGCCGAGCCGACCTCGTAGTGTCCGATGCCCGATGGCGATGTCGCCGAATCGGCGAGTCCAACGCCGAACAACGTGACGAGCTGGTTGTCGACGCGCTGGTCGAACACTCGCACACCGACGACGATGTTGCCGGGCCACGAGCGTTCCATGCCGATCTCAACCTGGTCGTGCCGCTCGTCGCGGAACAGGCCACGGCCGACCGGTGCAAACGTGCGTTCGGGAGGCAGCCACAGGCCCACGGTCGGCGGCAGGAACTCTTCGGCGCCAGGAGCGACCTCGCGATGCGACACCGTGGCGCGCAGCGTGAGCGAATCGTGCGCGCTTGGCTGCACCGCAATGCTCGCGCGCGGACTCAACAAACCGCGTTGGGTGAGGTAGTCGTAGCGGGCGTACTTGGCGCCGTAACTCACACGCACCGGTCGGGCGATCGTCCAGCTGTCGAACGCATACATCGACCCGACGTTGCGGCTGCCATCGCGCATGGCGGCAAGCGCGTCGCCGTTGCCGCCGAGATATCGCTGCGTGCCGTACGACACGCCAGCTTCGTAGGCGTGCGCCGCAGGCGTATGTCGCGTGTACGAACCGGCAAGAATCCACGACGCCAGATCGCCTTCCGTCATCGTGCCGCGCATCGTCCAGTCGCCCCGAGCGCCGGGAGCCTCGAGCGACACGAACGCGACGCTCTTCGGCACATCGGCGTTCATCAAGAAGAGATCCTGCGGGCGCTCGAACGATGTTGTCGTGAGCAGGTTGAACTGACCGGTGATCGAGAAGTCGTCGAAGAGCGATGACGCGAGGCGAGCCGGTGTGCCGACGGCACGGCTCAGACCGCCCACAGAATCTGCCAACCCTCCGCGGGCACCGAGTTCCGCGATCGCCTGGTCGGCGTCCTTGAGCACGCTGCGCCGTGCGTGACGCATCCGCCACGCGATCTCATCGTGCGGATGCTCCGCCTCAGGTGACGGCGTGGATTCAACTGGAGCTATCGTTGCTGCAACGACCGGCGGCGGTGTGGACGCATCGGCGCGCCTCACCAAAGCAATCGTCGACGTGTTGCGCGCCTCGGCATTGATCTGAACGATGCGTCCGCGGGACGGCACGTATTCCTGGAGGTGCGCGCGAAGAAGATAGGGCCCCGGCGGAAGCTCGCGAAATGTGAATCGTCCGTCGGCATCGGAGATCGCAAACGCCGAGGTCGATCCGAGCGCCGAGACGATGGCACCGGACAGCGGCTGCCCGTGCTCGTCTTCGACCAGTCCATGAAGCTCGGCCAAGCGGGCCGACGCCACTTTGGACACTGGAACAATCTGCGGAACAACCGCACGCTGCGCAAACGCGGGCGAGGCCACCGCGCACACCACGACTCCGATACCACTCCATCTGAGGATTCGGATCATCGCGTTTCGCTCGTTTTCTGCGCCCCGCGCCCCGCTCGCGCGGCGCGTTAACCGGATATCGTGAAATTCACGTTCTGCGTCACGGTCTTCCCCGACGGCTTATCTGTAACTTTGATCTCCAGTCGATAGTCCCCCGCCGGAAAACTACTCAACGGTACCACCAGGCTGCCAGGCAACTGGTGCCCGGCCGCGACACTGAACTCCGGAGGCAGTGTCTGCGCGTTGAGCTGTTGCGGCGCTGTCTTGTTGAAATACTTCTCTTCGGCCAGCCGTTGATAGAAATTGAAGTCGATTGTCACGTCCGGCTTGCCGGTCGCCGCGGCCTGCGCGCCGTAGATCCAGAAGATCACGCTGAGCTCGTCCTTCTTCGTGAACTTGCCATCGACCGACGGCGTGATCTTCATCGGGCCGAACACGTAGGGATTGGATTCTTGATCCGCGGGTGGCGCAGTCACCTGCTCGACCTGCTTGGCAATGATCACGCTGCTCGTCGTCAGATCGTTCGCGGTGAAGTCGGGCACCATGAGATCGTGACGAAGGACGCCAACCTTTCCAGGCGCAGCAGCAGGCGGGACCGCTGCCTGGTTCTTGTCATTCCCTTTGCGATCGTTCTTGCCACCGGCTGAAGCCGCGGATGCGGGCGTCTTCTCTTTCACGGCCACGAACATCGCGTACTGACCGGGCTTGAGCTGCACCGCCCGTGAAAGCCTGCCGTCCTCGGGCACGTCGATGAAGTTGATGCTGTCCCACGCGAACGTCGGTCGCGCGGCCGGCGGCTGATTCTTGTTGTTTCCCTGCGGCGGAGTCGCCATCTTCGCCATCATCGCCGCGAAGGCATTCGCCTGTTCGGCGTTGACGATGCGGACGTACACCGCCGCGCCGCCAGCGAGGCCCGACCGATCGACATTGATCGTGAACGGCATATACGTGTCGGTCGCCCCCTTCACGAAATGATTGATCTCCCATTTGATGGGGATGTCACCCTGAGCGCGATCGGGAGCGCCCAAGGCGAGCGGCTTCGGCGTCGGCGCCGCTGGAGGTGTGGCGGAAGCCGCCGCGGTGGGAACCGGAATTCCAGTGTCTGTCATCAACGCCGCGTCGACGGCCAGGACCAATGCCTGAACGTCCTGCTGTTCCTGCGGACTGCGCGTTGCCTGCTGCCGCCCTTTGTTGTCGTTGTTGCGCTGCGCGAACACCGGCCACGCGGCGCCGACGACTGCCGCCACGATGCAGACGGCCATGACCCGACGAACGTGCATGAATGCCTCTCTTCCTCATCCACGAGCCATCCCGTGGAAGGGCAATCCAAGAATCCGAATCGCCTGATCATAGGCAGCGCTGTCAGGCAAGTCAATCGAGCGAAAGCCCAAATCATGAGCATTTCCGCGGGTCTGGCGGCCCGCCCATCCGAAACACGCGTGTTAGAATTGCCACCCCTTCGTGGCGTCCAGGCGATCCGATGCACGTTCGCTAGCGAGGGACGCTGGAGTACATGGTCCTGGACGACATCCTCGTCATCCTGCTGGCGGGCGGCGCCGGCGAGCGGCTCTACCCTCTGACCAAAGAGCGGGCGAAGCCGGCGGTCTATTTCGGCGGGCCGTATCGCATCATCGACTTCACGCTGAGCAACTGCATCAACTCGGGATTGCGCCGAATCTTCATCGCCACCCAGTACAAGTCGCTCTCGCTCAACCGTCACATCCGCATGGGATGGAACGTCATCTCGGAAGAGCTGGGCGAGTTCATCGAGATCCTGCCGCCGCAGAAGCGCGTTGGCGAACACTGGTATCTGGGTACGGCGGATGCCGTGTTTCAGAACCTGTATTCGATCGAGCGCGAATCGCCCAGCCACGTGATCGTGCTCTCCGGTGATCACGTGTACAAGATGGACTACTCGAAGATGCTGCGGTTTCATCTCGATCGCAATGCGGACGCGACGCTGGCCGCGCTCGAGGTGCCGGTTGGCGACAGCAGCCGGTACGGGATCGTCAGCATCGATCAAAACGAGCGGATCATCGGATTCCAGGAAAAACCCGAGCACCCGGCGCCGGTACCCGGCTCGCCCGACGTGGCGCTCGCATCGATGGGCATCTACATCTTTCGCGCCGACGTGCTCGTGCGCGCGCTCGAGGAAGACGCGGTGCGGTCAGAGAGCCAGCACGACTTCGGCCGCAACATCATTCCCGCGCTGCTGAACACGTCCCCCGTGTATGCCTATCGCTTCTACGACGAGAACAAGAAGTCGTCGAAATACTGGCGCGATATCGGCACGCTCGATGCCTACTTCGACGCCAGCATGGATCTGTGCCAGGTCAATCCCGAGTTCAATCTGTACGATCCCGAGTGGCCGCTGCGGACCTATCAGCCACAAGCCCCGCCGGCGAAATTCGTGTTCGCCGAAGAAGGCCGGCGATGCGGACAGGCGCTCGACTCCGTGATCTCGAGCGGCTGCATCATCTCGGGCAGCCGCATCACGGGCAGCATTCTGTGCCCGAACGTGCGCGTGCACAGCTTCTGCAACATCGATCAGGCAATCCTGATGCCGGGTGTGCGTGTGGGACGACACGCGAGAATTCGCCGGGCCATCATCGATCGCGACGTGCTGGTCCCGCGGGGCGCGTCGATTGGTTTCGACGAAGAAGAGGACCGCCGCCGTCACACAGTGACCGACGGCGGCGTGGTCGTCGTAACCGCCAACGACGAGCCGCTTATCGGGCCGATCGACGAGGACGCGCTGCGCGCAGAAGCCGTCGCGGACAGGATGGGAGTGACCACTTAGGTCAAAGGGCAAAGTAGACATGCAGATCACGCGTGTTCATGGCCGCGAGATACTCGACTCGCGAGGCAATCCGACAGTAGAAGCCGAAGTCTGGGCCGGCACCGTGATGGGCCGAGCGGCGGTGCCGTCGGGGGCGTCGACCGGCGTTCGAGAGGCGCTCGAACTGCGCGATGGCGACAAATCGCGCTATCTCGGCAAAGGCGTGCGGCGCGCGGTCGAGCACGTCAACGGCGAGATCGCGCGCGCGCTCACCGGAATGGCGCTGGATCAACGGGTGATCGATCAACGGGTGATCGAGCTCGATGGCACACCGACCAAGAGTCGCCTTGGCGCCAATGCGATGCTTGCCGTCTCGATGGCAGGCGCGCGCGCCGCGGCACTCGTCGAAGGACGTCCGCTGTACGAGCACATCGCACGCCTGAGCGGCACCGCCGCCGATGGCACGTTCGTGCTGCCGGCACCGATGATGAACATCCTGAACGGTGGCGCGCACGCCGACAGCAGCGTCGATCTGCAGGAGTTCATGGTGATGCCGCTGGGGATGCCCACCTTCAGCGAAGCGCTGCGTACCGGCACGGAGATCTTTCACGCTCTGCGCGCGATTCTGAAGAAGGCCGGACACTCGACTGGCGTCGGCGACGAGGGCGGCTTCGCCCCGAATCTCAAATCGAACCGCGAAGCCCTCGACGTGGTGCTCGAAGCCGTCGGCAAAGCGGGGTTTCGCGCGGGGAAGGACGTGTTCCTCGCCCTCGACGTCGCGTCGAGCGAGCTGTGGGACAACGGCACGTACGTGTTCAAGAAATCCGGCGAGCCGTCGCGCACGCCCGATCAGATGGTGGAGATGTACGCAGACTGGGTGCGTCAATATCCGATCATCTCGATTGAAGATGGTGTCGCCGAGGGCGATTGGAGCGGCTGGCAATCGCTGACGCGTGCACTCGGGCAGCGCGTCCAACTGGTTGGCGACGATGTGTTCGTGACCAACCCTGAGATCTTGCGGAAGGGGATCGACGAGGGTGTCGCCAACGCCATCCTAGTGAAGCTCAATCAGATCGGTACTGTGTCGGAAACGCTCGATGCGATCGCGATGGCCCGCACCGCCAACTACGCCACCATCATTTCGCATCGCTCGGGGGAAACCGAAGACAGCACCATCGCCGATCTCGCCGTGGGTACATGCGCCGGGCAGATCAAGACTGGCTCGGCCAGTCGCAGCGATCGCATCGCCAAGTACAACCAGCTGCTGCGCATCGAAGAGGAGCTCGGCACGAAGGCGCGTTATGCAGGCACGGCTGCCATCCGTCAACTGAGCGCCGCGGCATCCTAGCGTCATGTATCGACTCGTACTGCTTCGTCACGGCGAGAGCGTCTGGAACAAAGAGAACCGCTTCACCGGATGGGTCGATGTCGATCTCAGCGAACGGGGGCGCGAGGAGGCGCTCGAGGCCGGCCGCCTGATGCAGTCAGAGAAGTTCGAGTTCGACGTCACCTACACGTCGCTGCTGAAGCGCGCGATCCGTACGGCGTGGATCGCGCTCGACGTCATGGACATGATGTGGCTTCCGCAACGGCGATCGTGGCGGCTCAACGAACGGCACTACGGCGCGCTGCAGGGTCTCAACAAGGCGGAAACCGCGGCCAAGCACGGCGAGGCACAGGTGAAGATCTGGCGGAGGAGTTACGACATTCCACCACCGCCGCTCACCCCTCAAGATCCCGGACACCCCTCACACGATCGACGCTACAGCGAGCTGAAGCCGTCGGAGATGCCGCTCACCGAATCCTTGAAAGACACAGTGGAGCGCTTCGTGCCCTACTGGCACGACACAATCGCTCCGGACATCAAAGCTGGAAAGCGGGTACTCATCGCCGCCCATGGGAATAGTCTTCGTGCGCTGGTCAAGTACCTGGACAAGGTTTCCGAGCAGGACATCGTCGAGTTGAACATCCCGACTGGTGTTCCGCTGGTCTATCTGCTCAACGAGCGACTGGAGCCGCTGCAGAAGTACTACTTGGGGGACGAGGAAGCGATCCGCCAGAAGGCGGCGGCCGTCGCGAATCAAGGAAAGGCCGGTACGTGAAAAAGGGCCGCGAATGCGCGGCCCTTTTTAAAGGCTTGCCGATCTGACCCCTCGGGATCAGCCGTTGTTATCCGCGGCCGCCTCGGTCGGCGCTTCGTCGACGCCGATGCGCAGCGAACGAAGGAACCGGCGGTCGTTGGTGGTCAAGTCGAACGCCTTCCGCGCGGGCAGGAGGCGGGCGGGAGTGGTGATCTTCGTCACCGCGGCTCCATTGTTCCGGCTTACAAAGCCCACAACCGCTTCGAGTGTGACTCGCATGTCGAAGCCCGCCTCACGTGCCTTCGCACGACAGGCCTCAACCTGAGGATTCTCGGCAACGGCGGCGGCGATCGCGTCGGCCAGCTCTTTTGCGAACCGGTTCACGACGTCATCCATTCCTGCTCCTCCTAGTCCGCCCTCAGGCCGGGAACCGGGGCGTATCCCAATCCGATCCTGCACTGACCGGGGAGGCTGGCAGGGATTGGGCACCAAAGATGTTCATTTGTATGGGGTTAGCCTTATGGAGGCTGCCGGCATTGTAAGGGCACTCCAGCGAAGTGTCAACAAACCGGCCATTCTGTTGGTTTTTTTGATTCGTCGCGATCACCACTCACACGCCGCCTCGTCAACGCCGCCGGTAATCGCCTGACTGTCAAAGGCTTGGGTTAGAATCCGCGATGTCCGATGCGCGACCGAGAGCAAAAACATCCGTTTGCAACTCCATCGGACCTGAGCGCCTCGGACCCGGTCTCCGACATAGGAGCCCCCGGCGCGTTCCCCTTCACGCGCGGGATCCAGCCCGACATGTACCTCGGTCGCCCCTGGACCATGCGGCAGTACGCCGGGTTCGGAACGGCCAGAGAGTCGAACCAACGCTACCGATATCTGCTGTCCCAGGGTGTGATGGGTCTGAGTGTCGCGTTCGATCTGCCGACGCAGATCGGCTACGACTCCGACCACCCGCTCGCGGCCGGAGAGGTGGGACGCGTTGGCGTGGCGATCGATTCTCTGGAAGACATGGTGGCGCTGCTCGACGGCATTCCACTCGATCGTGTGTCTACGTCGATGACGATCAACGCGACGGCCATCATTCTCCTGGCGTTGTATGTCGCCAGCGGTACCCGTCAGGGCGTGCCGTCATCTCGCCTCGCCGGCACCATTCAGAACGACATCCTCAAGGAGTACGTCGCGCGAGGCACGTACATCTTCCCGCCGCGGCCGTCGCTGCGCATCGTGACCGACGTCATGGCGTACTGCGAACGCGAAGCGCCGAAGTGGAATCCGATTTCGATCAGCGGCTATCACATTCGAGAAGCCGGTGCCGATGCGGTGCAGGAGGTGGCATTCACCTTCGCGCATGCGATCGCGTATGTCGAGGCGGCGATCGCCGCCGGACTTGACGTCAACACGCTCGGCCAGCGCCTCTCGTTCTTCTTCAACGCGCACAGCAATTTTCTGGAAGAGGTCGCCAAGTTCCGCGCCGCCCGCCGGCTGTGGGCGCGCCTGATGCGGGATCGGTTCGGCGCCACCAATCCGCGCGCGCAGCAGCTTCGCTTTCACACACAGACTGCCGGCAGCACGCTCACCGCCCAACAGCCCGACAACAACATCGTGCGGGTCGCGCTGCAAGCGTTGTCTGCCGTGTTCGGCGGCACGCAATCGCTGCACTGCAACGGACGCGACGAAGCGCTGGCGCTTCCCACAGAGGAGAGCGCGACGATTGCGCTGCGTACGCAGCAGATTATCCTGCACGAAAGCGGAGTGGCCTCCACCGTCGATCCGGTCGGGGGCGCCTATGTCATCGAGAAGATGACCAGTCGCATCGAGCGCGACGTCATGGAGCTGATCGCTCGCATCGACGCCATCGGCGGGACGCTTTCGGCGATTGAGTCCGGGTACATTCAACAGCAGATTCAAGATTCCGCCTATGCTGCGCAGCAGGCCGTCGACACCGGCGCGTCGATCGTCGTCGGCCTCAATCGCTACGTGCAGCCTGATCGCACCGAGACGAGCGTCTTCCAGATCGATCCACGGATCGAACAGGAACAGATTGCCCGCGTTCGCGATCTCCGCGCCGGCCGAAGCGAGACCGAGTGGCGTGAGGCGCTTGCGGCGGTCGATTCCGCGGCCCGGCATGGCGACAACCTCGTACCCGTGATCATCACCGCTGTGGAAAAGCACGCGACAGTCGGCGAGATTGCCGATACGATGCGGCGCGTGTTTGGCGAGTTCCGCGACTCGACCGCCTGAATCCGGAGATGCCGCCGCTGCTCGACGTTCAAGGTCTCAGCGTGACCTTTCCCGGCGCCGCCGCGACGGTCGCCGCCGTCGACAACGTCAGTTTCAGCATCGAGCCGGGCGAGACGCTTGGTCTCGTCGGCGAATCGGGCAGCGGCAAGTCGGTCACCGCGTTCGCGATCTTGCGCCTGCTGCAGCCCCCCGGCCGGATTACATCCGGACGCGTCGTCTTCGACGGTCGCGACCTGCTCTCGCTGCCGGAGGCCGAGATGCGCCGCGTCCGCGGCCGACGGATCTCGCTGATCTTTCAAGAGCCGATGACGGCGCTGAATCCAGTGATGCGCGTCGGCGATCAGATTGCGGAGGCGCTGATCGTGCACGACATCGCGGGCCGCGCAGAAGCACGGCGGCGCGCGGTCGAACTGCTGGACTCCGTGCGCATCGCCGATGCCGCGCAGCGGGCCCGCGACTATCCGCATCAGCTCTCGGGCGGCATGCGTCAGCGCGTGATGATCGCAATCGCCCTCGCGTGCCACCCGCCGCTCATCATCGCCGACGAGCCGACAACGGCGCTCGATGTCACGGTGCAAGCGCAGGTGCTCGACCTCATTCGAGATCTGAAAGCGCAGCACAACCTGTCACTCCTGCTGATCACCCATGACTTCGGCGTCATCGCCGAAATGGCCGACCGCGTGGCCGTGATGCACCGCGGCCGACTCGTCGAGCAGGGTCCCGTGCGCCAGATTCTGCGCTCGCCGTCGCATGAATACACGAAGGCACTCCTGGCCGCAGTGCCCGGCATGCGCAGTGGAGATCGCGCCTGATGCCGCTGCTCGACGTGCGGCATCTCGTCAAGCATTTCGTACGACGACACGGCCTCTTCGCTCCGACGTCGATCGTGCGCGCCGTCGACGATGTGAGCTTCGGCATCGAGCAGGGCGAGATGTTCGGACTCGTTGGCGAATCTGGCAGCGGCAAGAGCACCTTGGGGCGCTGCATCCTCCGGCTGATCGAGCCGACCGCGGGAGAAGTATTGTTTCGCGGAGAGAACGTCCTGCAGTTTTCGAAACCGCGAATGCGGGCGGCGCGCCGCGACATGCAGATCGTTTTTCAGGATCCGTACTCGTCGCTGAATCCGCGCATGCGCGCCGGCGACATCGTCGAAGAGCCGCTCATCATTCATCGGCTCGGTGGTCGATCGGAGCGACGGGCGCGTGTCGCCGAGCTCTTCGATCTGGTCGGCCTCGATGCCGATCACCTCCAGCGCTACCCACACGAGTTCAGCGGCGGTCAACGCCAACGCATCGGCATCGCGCGAGCGCTCGCACTGAATCCAGCGCTGGTGATCGCCGACGAAGCGGTGTCGGCGCTCGACGTGTCGATTCAGGCGCAGGTCGTTCGGCTGCTCATGGACCTGCGGGCGCGGCTGGCGCTCACGTTCCTCTTCATCGCCCACGATTTGCGCCTCGTCGAACACATCTGCAGCCGGGTCGCGGTGATGTACCTTGGCAAGATCGTCGAGATCGGCGAGACGAAGGCCCTGTTCTCTCAGCCGGCGCATCCGTACACACGTGCGCTGCTCAGTGCGGTTCCGGTGCTCGATCCAGATGCGCCGCGCCGACGCATCGAGCTCGATCCGTCGTCGTTCGATCGCGAGGCGCCGCTGCGCGAAATCGCCAGCGGCCATTCCGCAGCGATCTAAGCAGCCTGCTTGATGTCCTTTTCGATTTGCCCGTCGCGCAGATGAATCGTGCGATGCGCGAAGGCGGCGATGTCGGCCTCGTGGGTGACGAGGACGATGGTGTTGCCGGCCTCGTGCAGGCGGCTGAAGAGCGCCATGATCTCGGCACCGGTCTTTGAGTCGAGGTTTCCTGTCGGTTCGTCGGCGAGGAGGATCGACGGATTGTTCACGAGCGCACGCGCGATCGCCACGCGCTGCCGCTGACCACCCGACAGCTCGTTCGGCTTGTGCGTCATGCGCGAGGTCAGTTCGACTTTATCGAGCGCGAGCTTCGCGCGCTCGTGCCGCTCACGCGAGGCCACGCCGGCGTAGACGAGCGGCAGTTCCACGTTTTGCAGTGCCGAAGCGCGGGGCAGCAGATTGAAAGTCTGGAAGACGAAGCCGATCTCCTCGTTGCGAATCTGCGCGAGCTCGTTGTCGTTCATCTGACCCACCTGCTTGCTGTTCAGCAGGTAGCTGCCCTTACTTGGTGTGTCTAGACAGCCAATGAGGTTCATGAGCGTCGACTTCCCCGATCCCGAGGGTCCCATGATCGCGACGTACTCGCCGCGTTCGAGCTCCATCGAGACGCCGCGAAGCGCGTGGATCTCCTCTGATCCCATCACATAGGTTTTCCACAGGTCGCGGGTCTCGATCAGTGCCATGAGGTCTCCAGCAAGGGCTTGGTGCGCGTGCTCTTCCGCAACACCTGCGGGCTTCCCGCCCGCCTCCGTAGTTTACGACCCAAGGTTCACGGCTGTTCCTCCGTTAGACCGCCATTTCATGTCTCATAACAGGGCATTCACGCTGTTGTAATGTCCATAACGGAACAAAATATGACAAAAAGTGGGATCGCTGACAAAAAATGCGAAATTGGTCGACAAATACTGGTCTAGTTTGATCCGAAATAGAACACAACCCATCAGTGGAGTTTCGAGCGATGTCTACACTTAAATCCTGTCACTACAACCATATACAGACACAGTAGCCATCATGGCCATGACCTGGCCTCAGCCATGCAGTCTCATGGAATACCACCGAGTTCCATCAAGGTGGTTCAAAGACGTCAGATGGCGAGAACGCCATCGATAGAGGAGAGATTGAGATGAGACCGAACATGTTCCTGGGGATGGCAGGTGCGGCGGCGGCGGTGGCCCTCGTGTTTGCCGCATTCAGCGCACCGGCGTCAGCGGCGACAGCGACCGCTAACCTCAGCGTCACTGCAACCGTGACGAATAACTGCACGATCAGCACGGCTGCGTTGGCATTCGGTTCTTATGACCCGGTCGTTGCGAACGCGGCGACCAACCTCGACGGCACCGGCACGGTTTCGGTCGCGTGCACGAAGGGCACGTCGGCCACCGTGGGCCTGGGCCTCGGCTCGAATGCCTCTGGCAGCACTCGCCGGATGGGCGATGGCGGCGGCAACTTCCTTACCTACGAGCTTTACCAAGATTCAGGCCACACGACGATCTGGGGAAACTCGGGCGCCGGACTGCTCTCGCCGGCGGCTGCACCGTCGAAGGCAACGCGAAACTTCACCGTCTACGGCCAGGTTGCCAGCAACCAGGACGTGACCGCCGGCGCCTACAGCGACACCGTCGTGGCGACGGTGAACTTCTAGGCAAGCCGCTGCGGTACGCGGCCGATATATAGGCCGTGAACGTGACGAGACAACAATGGATATGCGCCAGGACGCCGGCCAGCCGTGGGGTGCTCCGGTTCCTGGCCGCCGTTGCGACAGCAACGGTCGTCCTGGGAAGCGGGCCGGGCGGCCCGCTGGCGAGGGCGGCCACCTTCACCGTCGATCCAACCCAGATTTTTCTGTTCAACCGCACGGGCAGCGTCCTGTTGACGCTGCACAACGAGAGCACCGAGACGTTGAGTTTTCAGCTGTCGGTGTTTGCGTGGGCACAAAGCAATTCGGGCGAGATGCAGCTCCAGCCCACGCAGGACATCGTGTTCTATCCGCCGCTCTTGACGCTGAAGCCATCGGAAACGAGGCGGGTGCGCGTCGCGACGGCGACGAACTTCGATCCCGCTCGAGAGAAGACGTATCGGCTGTTCGTCGAGGAGCTGCCGCCGACCGAGACGCCAAAGGGCGTTCGCGTGCTGACAAAGATGGGCATTCCCATCTTCATGCGACCGGCGAAAGAGGTGGCGACAGCGAGCTTGACCGATGTGCGGCAGCAAGACGGGATGTTGAAGTTCACGCTTGCCAATGTGGGAACCGTGCACGTGGTTCCGCGAAGCGTGAAGGTACACGGGTTTGCAGGATCGGCGGCGGCCTTCGAGAAGGATCTCGACAGCTGGTATGTGCTGGCGGGCGGCCGACGCGATTTCGAGATGGCTCTTCCGAAAAGTGGATGCGCGAAAGTCACATCGATCGCCGTGGACGTCGAATTCGAGTCGGGGCAGGTGCAGGAGCAGCTGCTGACTCCAAGCGGCGCGTGTCCGCGCTGATTCGACGACCCTCGTGGATCGCCTCGGTCTTGATGTGCGCGCTCTTGCTGGTTCCCGCGATAGCAGCCGCCCAGGATCAGCGCGCGATGCTCGAGCTGGTCGTCAATCGGGTCTCCGCCGGCGAATCGCTCGTCATCATCCGCGGCGCCGATGCATTGGTGCCGCTCACTGGTCTGACGCAGGCCGGCCTCACCGGCTTCAAGGGACGGCGTGAGACGGTCGGCGATCAGGAGTACGTCTCGCTGTCATCGCTGGCGCCGGACCTCTCCTTCACGATCGACGAGCTCGACCTGCGCCTGAACATCACGGCCACACCCGATCTGCTTGGCCGCACGATTCAGGACTTGTGGAGCGGGGCGCCTGCGAACCTCGTGTATCGGCGCGACACCTCGAGCTATCTGAACTACTCCGCCAACTGGCACACCGGCAATCACGCCGACCTGTTCGCGGAGTCTGCCACCAGTTTCCGAGGCGCATCGTTCTACAACACACTGTCGGCAACCGATCATTCGGCCACGCGCGGCCTGACGAGCGTGACAATCGATCGGCGCAAATCCATGCAGCGCTGGACGCTGGGCGACAGCCTCGCCTATAGCGGCGCCCTGGGCGGCGACGCCTGGATTGGCGGCATCAGCGTGTCGAAGGAGTTCTCGATCAATCCCTACTACGTGCGTTATCCGACGCTGTCGCTGTCCACGCCGATCGCCGTGCCGTCGGTGATGGAAGTGGAGGTCAACGGACAGGTCGTGAGCCAGCAGCATGTCGCTCCGGGCCGTCTCGACGTGCGCAACCTGCCGCTCACCATCGGACGCAACGACGCGCGAATCATCGTCCGCGATGCGTTCGGTCAGACGCGCGAGCTGTCGTCCACCTACTACATGACCAGCAGCGCACTCGCTCAGGGTGTTCACGACTACCAGTACAACTTCGGATTCCGCCGCCTGGGAATCGGTGAGAAGAACTGGGATTACCGCGTGCCGGTGCTGCTGGCTCGTCACCGTGTGGGTCTGACCAATGCGGTGACCGCGGGCGGCCGCCTCGAGGTGCAGCCGGGCCGACTCCTCAGCGGCGGACCGTCGTTCAACTTCCGTGTCCCGTTTGGCGAGATCGAAACCGCCACATCGGTCAGCCGCCGCGACAACGAGTGGGGTAAGGCGTCGCTCACGGCATTCAACTACTCGGGCCGGCCGATCAGCGCCGGCGGCTCGATCATGCTCGCGAGCCGGCAGTACACCACGCTGACGCCAAATCCGCTGAATGAAGATCCTGCGGTCCAGACGAATCTTTACGCAAGCGCGTCACTCGGCAGTCCGCTCAGCCTGACCATGCAGCACTCGCAGACGAGAATGCATCAAGGGCTGAGGCGCGAACGGTCGACTCTGCTCGCGTCGATTCACCTCCATCGCAACGTCGAGTTGACCGCCAGCGCCGCGCGTACGCACGACGAACACGGTCGCGGACGCGAGGTCTACGCCGGCCTGACGGTCCTCTTCGGAAAGGCATCGGCAACCGTCTCGCAGACCCATGACATTCGCGGAAACCGCATGGGCGTCGACGCGCAACAGCCGCTGCCGGTCGGAGCCGGCTACGGCTATCAGCTGCACGTCGAGGACGGCGCGACTGACATCGCCACGGGCATCGCTCGTTTCCAAGGCCAGCATGGCCGCTACGAGGTGCGCCAGGAAACGGTGGGCACGCAGACCACCACCACGCTTAGCACCATGGGCAGCATCGTCGGCATCGGCGGCGGACTCTACGCGACCAGACCCGTTCAACAGAGCTTCGCGTTGATTCGCGTGCCTGGCGTCGAAGGTGTCCGCGCGTTCTCGAGCCACCAGGAGATCGGAAAGACCGGCCGAGGCGGCGACGTGCTCGTGCCGGATCTGCAGGCCTACTACGGCAACATCCTGAACATCGCCGACGGAGACATTCCGATCGAGTACGCGGTCGCCGACGCTGGATTGACGCTCGCGCCGCCGTTCCGGGGCGGTGCCGTGGCGCACTTCGACGTGCAGAGAGTGCAGCGCGTGTTGGGCCGCGTCAAGGTCACGATCGGCCACGAAGAGAAGTATCAGCAGTACGGCGAGCTCACGGTGACAGCGGCAAACGGCCGCAGCTACGGATCGCCGGTCGGCAGCGACGGCACGTTCTACTTCGAGAACCTGCCGACGGGAACGTATGCGGCGGTGATGGAGTATCGCGGCACGCGGTGTGCGTTCCAGCTCGTGGTGCCCCCCGCCGCTGATATGGTGCTCGACCTGGGCACGGTGCGATGCACGGCGGACGGTGGGCAATGAGCTGGAGACCTCTGCTCATTGCAACGACTGCGACGATAGTCGTGCTTGGAGCGTCGACGGCCCACGCCGCGCCGTCGTGCACGATCTCCACGACCTCAGTGAATTTCGGGAACTACAACGTCTTCACGGGATCGGACACTGATTCAACAGGCACCGTCACGATCGATTGCAACGGCGCCGCGCACGATATCATCGTGACCTTGAGCAAGGGGGCGAGTTCCTCTTACAACCCACGCACCATGCTCAAGGCCTCGGAGGCGCTTTCTTACAATCTGTATCGCGATGCCGCCCGCACGAGCATCTGGGGCGACGGCACTGGCGGCACATCGACGTATACGAACGCCAACCCACCGAACGGCCCGGTCAACGTCACGATCTACGGTCGCGTGCCTGCGGGACAAGACGTCAGCGCGGGAGCGTACTCAGATACCGTCTCGGCCGTCGTCAATTTTTGAGCGCACGCCCACGCAGAGGCCACCGACAGCCGATAGCCGTACTCGATTCAGAAATTCAGCGTGAGGACTCGCAGCTCGTGGTTGGACGTCGTCTGCGATGCGGGAACGGTTGGCGCCAGGAGCACTGCGGCTCCACCTTCGTTGAACCTCGTCGCTCCCTGATTCATCTGAAGACCGCGTATCGCACCGGCAGCGCACGACAGTTTGAGACGCGACGCCGCTTGCGACGTCGGCTGTGCATCGACCATGCACGACCGCACGACGGTGACGCCCACAACGAGCTGTGCGTTGATGGAACCGGCCGCGAGCGTGACTGGTATCGTTGACGCGGTCATCACCGCGAACGACAGCAACGCACGCATCGCGACCGAGTGTGTCGAAGACAGATTAACCAAGTTGAGGTACTCGCACGATCTGCGGTGACGCATCGTCGCCGAAATGAATCGACGGGAGTAATGCCATCAACGCATCGAGGCTGAACGATCTCGGGAGTCGCAGTACGGCGCTATGTGCGTCGTCGTCGTCGCGTTGGAGTTGGAGCCAAATGTACGGACCATCTTGATGGATGCCTTGCACGCGTGAGTGCCACAAACCGGATTGCCCCGGCACGGACGCGCCGTCGAGTGTTGCAAACAAATGATCTACTTCGGACAGAACGGGTCCATCGACCGCTTTGCTGACAACTTGGGACATCAACACCTCCGACGGAGCTCGCGAACAGTGATGTTCACAAACGTGGCCATTCTCAATTGGAGGGGGAGGGTGCCCAGTAACCTATTGATTCATCGGACTGTTGTCAACGGGAATCCGTGGATGCGGAGGCGGCGCGCAGCGGGCGAAGTGTGCGGAATCGGCAGACATTAGGTCGTCGATTTGTGACGGTTCCGCACACCCGACGTACATCGTGATCGAGGTCGAGACAGGCGCTCCGGGTTGCCGGAAGCGGGCCATGCGGCTTACCCCCGCAAAGCGATCAGTGCTCGTCCTGATACTGGTCCTTCAATTTCGCCACCACCGCAGGATCGGCCAGTGTGGTCGTGTCGCCAAGTGCTTTCCCTTCCGCGATATCGCGCAGCAGGCGCCGCATGATCTTCCCCGATCGCGTCTTCGGCAAGTCGGCAGCGAAGATGATGTCGTCGGGCCTGGCGATCGCGCCGATCTTCTTGACGACATGTTCCTTTAGTTCTGCGATCAGCGTCTCGTTGCCGTGCGTGCCTTCTTTGAGCGTGACGAACGCGGCGACGGCCTGTCCTTTGATCTCGTGTGGACGGCCGACGACGGCCGCCTCGGCGACGCGTGGATGATCGACGAGCGCGCTCTCCACTTCCATCGTGCCGATGCGATGACCCGCCACATTCAGCACGTCATCGACTCGACCGAGCAGCCAGAAGAATCCGTCTTCGTCGCGCTTCGCACCATCACCTGTGAAGTAGATGTCCGGCGTCCATCGGCTCCAGTACTGCTTCACGTAGCGATCGGGATCACCGTAAATGCCGCGCAGCATCGATGGCCACGGGCGAGTGAGCGCAAGGAGACCGCCACCCACGCCATCGATGCTGTCGCCTTTGTCGGTCTTGATCTCCGCCCTGATGCCGGGGAAAGGCCGCGTCGCCGATCCCGGCTTCGTCGTGGTGAGCCCCGGCAGCGGTGTGATCATGATCGCGCCGGTTTCCGTCTGCCACCACGTATCGACGA
>Ga0075425_100001002_pt1 | contig 27104 bp, 24 predicted proteins | sample SoiMethybrSBSTD4_FD_75300 | JGI IMG/M metagenome (GOLD analysis project Ga0075425, IMG submission 75300) | Bulk soil microbial communities from a Populus tree surrounding site in Tennessee, USA - Soil MetaG P. TD hybrid SBSTD4 | ecosystem: Environmental > Terrestrial > Soil > Tree plantation...
CCCCCGTTAAGAATACGCAGCAGTTGGTAGCTGCCACTTTGGGGCGCGCTACCGCGTGCACCCGGTTGACGGGCCCAGACAACTCGACCTGGCTCACGGCACTCATGGCGCAAAACAGCTCGAGACATAAGCAATCAAGAGATTTACGCGCTGAAATTGTCTGCTCCCTAGCCTGGAGAAAAGCAGTACTGAACGCTCGGTTTTAGCAGAACCCAGCATTCCCCTTCGGAGTCTCAAGACCACTAGATGATAAACAGTTAATATCCTGCTTCCGCAAAATGCCTGCCGGTCCTCCCCGACTTGCGTTGAGCGGCAAAGCAAAGGCGGCAAACTCCGCGCGGACTAAGGGTGGTCCCTTTTTTCCATCTGTATCCACTATGTCCCCGACAGGCGTCGGGGAGTAGAACTACGTGGGAAGCCCCGCTAATGGCGCGCAGCGAATTTATTCTGCGTCATGCTGCTGCGGTGTCGAGGACACTCGGGACGGAAATTGCGGGCCCAAGATGCAAAAAGGGCACTTTCGCTGCAGCCTATCCCCTATCCCCCCAACGCAGTGACGGGCGAAAGTCAGGTGGCAATACTGCTCGTGATGCGAGGGCGGCGACTAGAGGAACCTGGCTCTCGGTAGCACGCGGGACTCGTGGATCGCCCGCAGTAGTGTGCACCACAAAAAAAATAAAAAATGGAAGTGGCCATCGCAGGCTGAAAGGCGTGCCCGCGTACGCGCGACTCTCGGGCCGGACAACTCCGGGCGTCCCGGGCTCGCCACTGCTGGACGGACAAGATCGTCCCCGACCTGCCAGCCCTCAAGGGATCTGGTGGTGCTACTGTGGTGCTATTCGTGTTGCTCTTCCGGGCGGAAACCTGCGGAATGGTGCAGACGGGGACTTCCCGGAAATCGGTATAAACACAGGCGATTTCGCGATGGTTCGCATTGTTGCGCCGCGGCGCGGATGCTTCAGGATGGATTAAAAGGCCGCTGCTCTACCACTGAGCTACGCCCCTAAACTGCTTACTGTACAACAACTTGCGAGGTAGTCACCCGAACACCGGTTTCGCTGGTGTCACTTGTGGGGTCACTTGGTTTCAACAGGGACACTACTGCGTGCAACTTGTTCGGTCCCAGATGTGCGTAACGCCTCGTCATTGTCAAACTCTTGTGCCCGAGAAGATCAGCAATGTCTTCAAGTGGCGTTCCCTTCATTCTTAGCCGGCTTGCGAACGTATGTCGCAAGTCGTGCCAGTGAAAGCTTCGCCTCGAGGACTGCGTCATCAAACCAATGTCGTCCATTTTCCAGCGGATCGCCGGTTTTCTTGGACTTGAACACGCGTCCCTTGCCGTCTCCGGCCTCAAAGACAACCTTGAGCGCACCCATAGACGCATCATTGAGCGGCAGGTGCAACGGCTCCTCATTCTTGGTACGTGGAATGTGAAGCTCTCGGGACTTCCAGTCTACCATGTCCCACGTTAATGCGTATTGGCTGCCTTTGCGCAGCCCGGTGTGGATCGCGATGTCGAGTTCTGGCAGATGCGAAGACCACTTCTTCGTAACAACATCGCGGAGCTTCTTTTCCTCCTCTTCGGTGAGGAAACGGACTCGGTTGTTGTCCTCCCGACGGTGGGTGACCGACCGTGCCGGGTTCATGGTCACCTTGCGATTCATGATGCCTAGCCTGGATTATTCACGATATTGCTGGTGAAAAAAGAAAAGGTGCTCTCTAGAAGAGTACGGGAAAGCCGACTTGGAAACGATCGCGAAGAAACACCCCACGGCGGTGCTTCAAATTGGTGGAAGCGTTTGGAATCGGATCGTCCAAAAGAAATGGCACCCAGTAAATCCGTTAGAGCTGGCCCCGTATTTCCAAGAGTCGGACCCAAATCTTTATCAGGCCATCTCGACATTGCTCGGAGTCGAAGTTATTCGGGACATTTATTACGTAAAAGGCTGGAGCACGAAAAAGAAGAAGTCCAACCTGATCGTCGAGTTGGTTGTTGCGTGGGTGTTTCGAAACGATATGCTCTTGGCGGATGTTACGTTTAGAGACCCAGCGAAGCCGATTCCGACCAGGGAAAGGCGCTTTGCGCTCCAGACCCACAAAGGATTGGGCCTGCTGCCGACCCTTCTAGGAAATATGCAGCACAAGGCCGAAGAGCTCGGCTGTGAACAATTAACTCTGACTGCGGCCATGCGAGATCTGGTGGATTTATTCGGTTCTTTCGGCTTCGCGGTGGAAGACAGCGAAATGGGTCGGCGCGGGATGCAGATCGGGCACGGAATTCCAATGGAACGCAATGTCTCTAGGTCGGAATGCATCCTTCGGCGGCCTCGAAGCTTAGCCGCTGTTTCAATCCACGCTCGTGCTGTTTGCCGAAATGTCCGCAGGACTTAGCAGCGCCGCATCCAGCGTGATCGTTTCGAGATAAATCAGTCGGCGTTGCCGCCCTCGCCCATCGGGTCCGTCCGCCGGTAAGATCTCATGTTCTTCGATAAGCAGCCGGTACCTGTCCGCTTTCGGACGATCGGGAAGGGCAAGATAGCGCACACTGCCGGACCAGATGATGAAATCAGGACTACGGTCAGGCCGTTGGGGATCTGCCTGGACTGCGAAGTCGTTGCTATCGGTCCACGCAAGATCGCTAGCGAGCGCCTCATCGCGTTTCTGCACCGTAACTGAAATCACCGTTCGGCGATCACTGAAAACTCCTGCTAGTGACGTCGACGTATGCGGCGCCGGCCCAGAAATCGATACGCGCAAGCTGCCAGGGTTGTAGGGATCTGACGTCACCGTAGCCGCCCGCTCCGGGGTGAGCTGCGCAAAATCGGCTAACACCACGCGAGAAAGCTTTGCTTCGGTAAGTGCGTACGGCTGATAGCGAGCGAGTGCCAATCTTACAAAGGGCGCAAACGTTGCCGTGCCCGGATTGACCGTAAGATCGCTATACCAGAGTTTCCGATCGGCATCGAAATGCACTGGGTGTCCGACCACGTCCACCTTGCGCAACTCGTTGGAGGCCGGATCATGTACGTCGAGCGGTAGGCTACGTTCGCTCGCTGTTGCATCCGGAAAGTGCGCAACCCGGGGGAAGTCGCTTAAGGGAACCGTCGTCCAAATGGGGTCCTGCCCCCACTGGCTGATAAACGGTTTCCATTTTTCCCGATCCACCGTCAGTTCCGAGATCAAGGTGACTCCCAGCAGCTCATCTCTGCCCGAGGAATACCATGGCCGGTCAAGATAGATACGCAAGCCTCCTCCCATGCGCAGGCTTCGCTTTTGATTGGTCTCGGTCTCACGTTCCCAGCCAAACGTGGGGACGACGTAGAGAATCTGCGGTGCTACCGGTCGCGCGGAAGCCGGAACATGCGCTTCGACCGATTCGCTTTGTCGCGTGAATACGAGCGCCGTTCCGTCGGCTGCAACGGGAGGAAAATACTCGCGGTAGCGAGATGTGGCGACGGCTGCGTACTTTACAAGGTGGTGCTTCGCGTCGCCGATGCGGTGCCGGGGAGCCGCGTCTTGATCGACGAGTCGACCCGAAGCAAGATTTCCCAAGAGCGACCCGGCAGGCGCAAAGCACATTAGATCGCGAGCGGCGTCGAAGTAACCGACTGCACGGCTGTCGCCGGCGGTTGTGAGATATCCATCCGAGAGGCGATTGAGCGGAACTTCGTCTACATGGCCGCTGAATGTCTCCTCGCCTGGTGCATTTTCACGGACGTCGTCCGTGGGATCCGTCCACTCGGCAACGACGTCGACTTTCGCCGTACCAGCTCCGTGTACCTCTAAGGCGCCAACCAGCCAGGCGTCCGTGCTTCCAAGCCTTCGCCATGAAGACAGAATGGCGAGTTCGGTCACCTCCGTTGGCGATCCTTCGGGCTGGGTTTCTAGCGCATTGGAAACCGTCGTATTCCGTTGCATCGTCAGCCGCGAAAAGGTTGGCCGTCCGATCGGTTGCTGCACCGCGTGAATGAGAGTCAGAAGGTGCGGAGGCGTCAGCATGCTGTGGCCGCCTTCTCGCGCGAGCTGGAGCACGTGGGCAATCCGGTCTTTCACCCCGAGCTCTCTAAAGAATTCCTGTTCCGGGTGCCGGCTAGTCACAAACTCGACGTACTCGCGCAACCATTGCCAGACGCCCAAGAGTTTCAGATCCTCGGGTTTGGTCCAGGAGCTCAGCCGAACGACGTACGTACTGGCCTTGGGCAGGAACACGGTGAGCAGACGACTCGCCGGATCCCAGTTGGGCGCACCGTTTCCTTCGCCCAAAGCGAACCGAAACGGCTTCACCTCTTGCCAATCCTCCTGGCCACCAAATCCGATAATCGTGGCCGACCCCGGACGCGGATTGGCATCGTTGATCAATTCATACGCAATGTCCGCGGCAGCACCAGTCCCGGGTTCAACGTGGGCAATCGTTCCCGCGAGAGTGCCCGGCAGATCTCGAAAGGCCGCGCCACGCGCCAGCGCGTCTGGTAAATACGGCAAGGAAGCGATGCGGTCGGCGGGTTCAAGGGGTACTTCTTGTTTCTCGCCATCGATCACCACGGTGTCGAGCTTAACTTGCGCGAAGTGTCCCTCGTCACGCTCCTTGATGAGCTGCCACATAGCCGAACTCGGGTTCAGGCGCCCGTTCGCACCATCGAACAATCCATGTCGCTCCGCCATTTCGACACTGCTGCGCGGTGGCGCAATGTGGCGATCGGCACTCGTCAAGTCCGCGGCCACACCATCGAGCGAAGGGTCGGAGTTGAACGAACGAATCACCAACCGGTCGACGGAGGAGCCCTCCCCGGTCACTCCTCGTTTGTCACGCAGTACGAGGCACGGCGAGGCGATCGGCTCAAAACGAAGATAAGGAATGACCCGATCTCCGGACGGCAGGGCGTGGGTCGGCGTCAGCAAATTCGTGGCTTGGTCAGCGACAGCTAATCCGTTTCCGGCAATGTCTACCGCACGAATTCTGAATCGGTACGCTCCACCAAAACGCAGTCGCGGCAGACTGCGTTTCACCACGGCAAACTTGGTGGTCATCTGGAACGGAGTGATGGCTTCATTTTCGGGATCCGGATGCGCGGCGTCGGGCACGGCCTTTTCAGGATCGCCCGAGCGTGTCAGATGTTGTCCCGGCGTGCCGGCGCTCAAACTCCATCCGGCCCAGCGGCACAACGCTTCATGCAGATAGAGATCGTTTTGGCTCCGCGTTCCATCGGCGGCGGGAGCTTGCTGCGTGGCGGCGAGCTGAAAAAAACCTTCCTCATCTTCGCTTTTTACCTCGATGGCGCTATCGCCAATGAAGTACGAAGCGTTCCTGCGGTGCAGTGAGTGCCACGCGCCCGTCGCTCGGTCCCAAACGTCCAAGCGGAATCCTCGCACTAAATCTTCCGCACAAAAAGGCCGCGGCTGCGCTTGGCCTTTTTCGAGCGCGTCATTGAACTTTTGTGAGTCCTGGAAAGTCGCAAGCAAAGAAATGGCCCGCGCGTCGGCGAGGAGCGAGAAGCCACCCGAGCGCAGGGAAGGTAAAACTGTGGTGGGATCGAATACCTCGGGGTGCTGCGGTGCCGCTTCACCCGGGGACTGCGCAAGGGTATCGGCCAGCATGGTAGCTTTGTGCATTCCGCCGTCGATGTCGATTTGCGCGAGGAAGTAACGGGTAGGGTCTAGATCGAGCAAACCCATAACCTCTAACGGTTGATCCTGTTCGACCAGGTGGCGCGAAGCGACACCGAAGGCTCGCGTTCCCCCGCGTACGGTATGAAAGAAAGCCGTCGAGGTTACCGGGATTTTCGTCGGCGTGTCCGTCGTCCAGTCTCCCTCGACGCGAGTAATTCGCAAGGTCGCGGCGACATCAGGATTGGTTTGCGGGAGGAAATCGATCGGAAGCGTCACGTCGAAAACGAGTCCCAGCAGGCGCTGCAAAACGGGATAAGTATTGAGCGAAGTCAGCGCTTGGTGGAAGTCGAGGACCGTCTTTTCATCCAGTGAGGCACGCGTAACGGGCGCCCCGGGCGGTTGATGACTGAAGACGCCAAAGCGCTCGACAACGTCCTGCTGCAGCCGGCCGAAATTCTGCGAGCTCGGGTCGAGCGTTCCGGTGGCCAGGAGTCCATCGTCGGCGAGTGATGGTGCGAGCGCCGATCGGAAGTTCGTCCCGGTGAGCCGGAACGCGGACCTTCTCTGCAGATCGGACTGCAAGCTGCGCCATTTCTGGCCCGAGGCTTGGTTCCATTGAAGAGCGTAGCCACCGACCAGTGACTCGAATAGCCCGCGTCGCATCGCTTGCCGTTCGCGCGGATCGCCTTCTACCGTTGGCATGGCCAAGGCGATTCCGGCGGCTTGGTAGGTGCTCTGCAGCAGGCCGATTGCGGGCCGGACCGGATAGCTCGAGATAAAACGGTCCGAGTAGTCGTCAAACTGGTAGGAACGAACGAAGGTGTCTTCATTGAAGATTGCTTCCCAAAGATCGGGACGCAAGATCGTGCGCGTGATGTCGACCGTATGCGAAGCGCCTTGGCATTCAAACGTGATGCGAAGACCGTTCTGTTTTCGCAGTTTGGTCCAGGCGAGCCAATCGGGATAGGCTGCGAGCGTGTCTTTGCCTGCAAGCCGCGGCGACACCACAACCGACACGGGCAGGCTGGCCGGATCGAGACTGAAACTGTAGGGAACCGCCGTAAAAATCATCAATTGGGAAGCGCCCATTCGAACACCTCGTCGTCCTTATGCGTACGCCGCCGCGTAATCTGACCAGGCTCCTGAATCCATGAGCTGTGCGAACGTTGGATCTCCTCCATCTCTCCCAAAGCTGCGCTCGACCGTTAATTCCACGGACTTACTGAAGCAGCCGACCTCGACACTGACGGTAAGCGTGGCTCGCCCAGAAGCCTTCTTCACTTCGAAGACATAAGTAAAGCAAAGATAGAATTCAACCGAGACGCTGATGAGGCCGAGAACACAGAGAGTGCCGCCGCAGCGCAAGTAGCCGCTCAGCAGCGACATCATGATTTCTTTGTTTCCGAAGTCGGGGCTGACCTTCTTTTCCATCTTGAAGTAGATGCCCGCCATGATGTGCACTTCACCGCTTGCCACACCCAGATCGATCGCCGCGACGGCACCAAACTCGAATGCCGCTTCGAGCATGCGAATGCCCGCCGTATCGAGTTCGATATGAAAGAATCCACCGCCTCCGAAGATGGTGACGGCCAGGAGAAAAGGATTGTCCCGCTGGGCAAACCCGAACTCGACCACCGGCTTGCCGTCAATAAACGGAATCGTCAGACCCGCCGAGAACGCGATGTTTTTCAGAGCGAAGATGCCGACTTCAGCCGGAGGGAGACTGATCGCGAGGCCGGCTTTCACTCCCAGCGGGTTTTCGATGAGGTCGATGCTGACGCCGTCGCCGAACACGCCAGGCGGAATCAGTTGCCGCAAGCCTTCTACAAATTCCAGGTCGCCTTCGAATTGAACGGGCTTCGCATCGTTGAGCTTGACGTTGACATCGGTCTTTTTCCCGCTCTGGGCTTTAAATCGGAACTCACTGAAATTGACCTGTAGGACCTTAAAAAACTCCACTTCAAAATGATTTACCGTTCCCTCTAGGCTGAATGTATCGCTCCCCGGCGCTCCGAGCTCTTTGCGGAACTCTCCGTGAACCTGTAGCGCCGTGTCCCCGTTGCTATGAAACGTGATGATGCCACCAGGGGCCGCTGGGGCCACCACGGAAGAACTCCAGTCGAGCTCGGTCACAATCGTGGTCCCTACTTTTTTCACCTGCATCTTCGGTGCATTGCCGGTCGCAGGGCCCGTCGGAAGCAAATCGGCTAGATCGAATACACCGAAGAGGGTTGCCAGTCCTTTCTTGAAAATCTGCTTGGGGTCGAAATCGTTGTCGAGCGCCTTTTGCGCTTCGCAGCCAAGGGGTCCAGCAGCGCGGGTCAGGCTCTTGACGGCAAGATTCGGCGTGGCAAATCCGCCCGCCTGCTCCGCCGCGAAGCCGACGTCCAGGCCAGCGCTTTGCAATCCGCCCGAAGCGTCCTCTTTGACAACTTCTGCGAAAAAATCGGTCTTGTTGTCGGCGTCGCCAAATCCATGATCGAGATAACGCGGGGCGAGACGAATGGTGGTTCGTGAATCCCTGCCCGTAAGCTGCTCGACGGCAGCGAGACGCACCTCCGCCTTAAAGAGCCGCGGTTTAAAAAACGAGTCACGAGTGATGCCTTCGTTTTCAAAATTGAGCGATACACTGACTAGCGTTGTGTTGTCGTTGGCACCATTGGGCGGCGCAAAGGTAACTTTCTGGCCCGGCACCGCCGCAGCACGGCGTTCGCGGTTTTCGATTTTGTTGAATTCCGTGTTGACCACCGCGAGATTCTGTTCGCTGTTTGGAACGAAAATTAGGGGCTTGGCGAAATCGATCTTGTTGCCGGCCACGTCTTCCGCAATGCCGTGGAATAGGAAGTCTTTCTGGTCAACCATGACCCAGAAAGATCGATCCGTGATGGATGCAAGAGGGTTGCTATAGGGATAGTCAATCTTTGGGGTCACCAGTGTCGTCAACCGGACCTTTTTAAGCGGCATTCCCCGGCCGCCTTGCGCTAAGCCTTCCTTCTCGTAGTCCTTCTCCGGCTCGCGCACCACGATGTACATGTACTGTCGTAGATACGCCACCGGTGCTCCAGTATCGGGCGCTGGTTCGAAGCGCCGTTCGGTGACCTTGACGAGGGAAGCGCGATTGCCGAGTTCTTTGAGCTTGCCGTCATAGACGATGCGGACATAATGATCGCGGCCTTGCGCTGCGATGTGTTTCCACTGCGACAAGTCGAGCTGCTGACCGAGAAGATAGAGCGGAGGCAAGATGAGGTTCGGGCTTAGCGCGGCGGACAACTGGCCGGCATCCATCTGCACGTCAGGTCTGGCCGCTGCGTCGCTTTGCGCTGCATCACGCGTGAGTGCGGTGATCCCTGGAAGGATGGCCGATGCCCGGTGGGCCGCAGATCTTCCCGAGGCACGCTCTAAGACGGGTGCATCCCTCAATGGGAACCTGCCGTGCGGCGTGAACCGTGACAGCGTCTTGTAGGGCGGGTCCCACATTCCGAATGAGCGCAGCCAACCGCCTAAAGGGGACAGCATGAACAAGCTGGCCTGAATCGGTTGCGGTACAAACAAGTTGTAGGCGCTTGCGGCGTAGCCACGGAAGGCGGAGGTCAAGACAACGATTTGATGCCTGTCGGCCTTCGACATGGCCGCGATTGTGCCGAGCGGCGCTAGATCGCCGGGGGTGGGAAGTTCTAGAGGATTGAAGTCGGGCGACCAGATCGCGCGCAGCGGGATGGTGCTCCCTTCATCGACGCGCGCGAGGCTTCCATCGGCACCGCGATGCGCAAGCCGTGTGTGCCACAGTTCGACGCGGCCTTTATGCGACACCACTCCTTTTGCATGGTCCCAGGCTACGTTTCGTGCGGGAGACAAATAGAGGCGATACGGCATTTCAATGGAGCTTTCGGTTGGTCCCGGCGCTCGAATCGCCAGCGCATCCGCACCCGGTTGTGCGTTTGGCGCCACATCGGCAATCGGCGCGACTTGCAGTTCGAGATTGGACCAATCGAGGAGGCCTTCGATGGTGAAGGGTATGCTCTGGCCGCCGGGAACGCGAAACACCAACCGGCTGACACCGCTCATGCGCGCCGTTACGGTCCCAGGGGCTGTGGGTAGAGGCGGCGAGGAAGGAGGCGCTTCATGTAGCGGGGTATCAATATCGAGTTTTTGTTCTACACCCCCGGACTCGTAAAACGCGGCTTCCGCTGTAGTTTGCGGAGGGAAGCGCACGACGAGCCATGCGTCTTGGCCGTCTGCTGCTTTTAAGTTGGGATTTTCTGCATCACTGGTGTCGAGGGCGAGGTTCACGGCTTCGATATCTAAATTGACCAGATCGTCCGGACGCAGCACAGAAATCCGAAGGCTCGCTGCCTGCGGAGCTTCGGGCGCTGCGGTGATCGGTATCGCATCGGAAAGATCGAATTTTCCCGCCTCACCCTCGACGGTGACGACTATCTCCGTGGGAATCAAATTGCGTGGATTATCGAAGACAAAGTCGGCGTAGGCAGTAATGGCGCCGGTGGATACGTAGGGCAGCGCCTGACCGGAATCAGGACCACTTACTTGCGTCAAGAATTCGGTGCCAGCTTTAATCTGAACGCCGACGGAGGATCCGGTTAGTTCTCCGACTTCCTCCATGGTGATCGAGATCCGTATCCGCACCCGTCCCAGCAGCACGGTAAGCTGCGGCAAGACCCAACGGCCGGCGATTTGGACTGATGTGAAGTCAGCCATGCTAGAGCACTCCGGAGCAGGTGACCGTCCACCGCTTTTCGACTAAGACTTCGTTGTCTGCGTTTACGTCGATGATGACACCCTTAAAATCAAGGTCGACGTTGGCCGACTGGCCCACCCTACCGCTAACTGCTGGAACATCCGTTGCCGTGTATCGGCAGCCGGATCTCTGGTCTGGCTTATCGTATTTTCCGTCCGGGTCAGGTGGGCCGTTTCGATGTCCGTAGAAGCGGGCCTTGCCCTTGTTGCCATCCTCCTGGAAGTTGTCAGGCGCACCCGGAGCCGGCCGCGGCGGCAACGGAATGGGAGGCCCCCCGCCGGGATCGGGCAGCGACTCTGAGATACGTTCACCGTCGAGAAAGTGGCTTCCCTGCACGAACTGTCGGTACTCAGCCGAGCCGCACACGCTCGGATGGCCTGTGGATGCGAACGATGCCTGAATCAAGAATGCGCGGCCGAGGCCTGCATCAAGAATCCCTGGCCCCGTTGCATGCTGACAACCTGTTGGATTCAGAGAAATATCGAGAGTGGCGGAGCCTGCTTGGATCCATTCGACCGCTGCCTCAACCGTAGCGGGAAGACCACTCCAAATCGTGGCAATCGATAGCGGGTAGGGCGGATTGACGACGTCGACTGTCCGCGACGCAAAACTTAGCCTTACGTACTCTGCGCCCTTGAAGAAATAGATCTTGCCGTCGCCGCCAAACGCAGCTGCGTCAATGCCAGACTGAAACGCCGGAGTCAGGCCGTGCCAACCATTGGGGTCAGAAATGTCACGGGGGTAGGGCGAAGTCCCCGGGTCCGGCGTGTCCACGCGGTCATCGCCTATGTGGTAGCGAAGATATTGGTTTCCCTTGAAGAAATAAGCTTTGCCTGTCCCGCTATTGAAGGCCGCATCGATGCCGGTCTGGAAGGAAGCGGGAAATGTGGGCCAACCATCTGAGATCTTGCGGGGCTTGGGTGTGTCGACGCGGTCGCTTAGTGCGTCGTATTTCCAATATTCATCGCCTCGAAATAGGTATACAAACCCATCGCCCCAATTCACTGCGGCCTTGATCCCGCTCGCGAAATCACTGCCCTTCAGCCCTTTAAAGCGCGTATCTATGGCAATGGGGCCCTTAACGACACGATCGGTGCCAGGCCGAGGATCGTACTCGAAGTACGAGTTGCCCTTAAAAAAGTAGATCCGCTTGACCATCGATCCTCCCGATCAGGAACAATGAAACGGAAGCCCGAGAGAGCCATGCCTCGGATATGTGAGACTCGCGCCCTCGGCTGGTCTTCCTAGGTACGGGCGCGAATCCGGTAATTTCGAAAACCTGGTTAAAGCGCGGAGGTAGTGCCTACGTCAAATACCGCGTAGGATAACAGGCGATTGAGAGATGTCAACTAGAGCCAACACGGGGAAATCCCAGCCATCGCCTCGGGTTTACCTCCTTTTCTCAGATAGTGCAAATATGGCGCGAATCGTTTCAAGGCAAGCTCACCTGTTGGCTCGCCCTGTTTCGTCTCTTGGGTAGGCTCATCCGATTTTCCTTCGACGTGTACACGACGATTGGGGAGGCTCGAACATGAAACCGAAATACGAACTCGTCATCCAGCGCTCCAACGGAAAGAAAGCTAAGGCGTACTTTCTCGCTGCTGCTGGGCTGCCCCAAAAATCCCGCAAGCTGCAAGGCCTGCGGAAGTTCGCCAACATCACTTTGAAACGGGGCTACACGGTCGGCCGGAGCCTATACGACTGGCATCAAAGAAAGGCCAAAACGAAGGGTAAAGGAAGCAAAGCGAGCATTTATCTTCTCGCCGAATCAGGTGCAAGAATCTCGTACTGGAACCTCAATGCGTGGCCTTCGAAATACCAAGGGCCGTCGTTCAGTGGCAAGGGGAATGACGTCGCGGTCGAAGAGCTGCAATTGCGTGGCGAAGGAATCGAACGCGGGGATTTGGACTAGTGTGATTCGTCTCGGCGTTTCCTCAACTGCCCTCGAATTTCGTAACGTCGACCAGCTGCTGATATCCTTCGTCAATGAATCTGTCCGATGCAGTTGAAAAGGCCCAGCGGATTTTGGTCGAAGAGCAGAAAAAACCGACGCGTTCGTACAAATACGCGAGAGACACTGGCGCTACCGCCGGCCTGACCAATGAATCGCTAATGAAGCTCGCGGCGCACGCGACATTAATGTCGGATCGGCAGGAGTGCCCACGCGACGTGCATGAAGATCCGAAGGAGTACAAATTCGAAAGTGTGAACTTCGACCTGCTGGTCAAGATTTTCCACCAGGTTCAAGAGACGGAACGGCCTCAGTTCATGGCTGCCCTCTTGAAACTGGTTGAGAGGCCATTCCCTGCACAGCCGGTGTCTATGCAAAGCTTCCCATCGGTGAATGGCAAATCGTCGATGCTTCCGCTGATCGCTGAATTCTGCGTACGCACTGGGCATCTGAACGAATTGCTTGAAGCGACAAAGATACCGAAATTCCCAACTGCGAGCCTTGCCATGATGGTGATGGAACTGGAGGAAATGGTCGCTCTGAATTTCAACCTCTTCAGCGACCTCCAGCTCGAAGTGATGCCGAAGGAACTGGCGACGCTTCGTGCCAATTCCGATCTCCAAACCTATGCGTCCAAGGGTGAACGCGGCAAGCCACACTTGAAGAACCCGCACTACAAGCCGGGATTCGAGGACATGGGCCGGCTAGTCGTAAAAAGAATAGACGGGCTATCGGAGGAGTGCCGGAGCACGGTATTTCTACCTTAAGGGGGCATTACAGGAGCTTCCGAATCTCGAGATCGAAAGCGACAAAATAAAAGTCGTCGGATACCTCGACAGCCTCGGCTTCAACCCGATCCTCGCAGCATCGCTTGCCCGCGCCGAACAACAATACAGTTCGGCGTCTGGCCCTTTTGACTGGAAGGAATGCCTCGGGCACATACGCAGTTTCTATGAACATATGAACATCGACGCCGGTCAAGCCATAGCTAAGAGCATGAGCAAGGTGGTTGTCGATCAATGGGACCCCACACTGACGTTTCTTAAGAACAGCAGATTCTTTACGGAACAGCAGGATAAATTCGCCCGTGGCCTCTATACGTTGTTAAGCGACGAAGGCGTCCATCCGCTCATCGCTGAGAAAGAATTCGCGAGATTGCTGCGAAACATGGTCATTGAATACGGCTTGATGTTCCTTACAATGCTCGAAAAGAAAGGCATAAGGATTTGAGGTGGGCGAGGCAGGACTGGCGTATCCGATAGGGAGCAGTCGGCGCGCGTCCGCGACCCGACGATTCGTCGTCACCTTATACAAGAGGCGGAGGGCTTATCGGCCAGCTGTTATAGGCGAAACCCTCCTGAACGATGCCCTTCAGCTTCACTGGATCGTCAACCAGATCGCTCCAATTACAAGCATAGTAGATCGTCTCAAGAATTCGAGAGCCCAACAGATACGGGTCCGAATAGAGCGCTTCGCTGAGTTCGTTCGCGGAGAATCAGCCCCTGTTGCAGACCCTGCGCTGTCCTCTAAACGACATCGCAGGTTTGGGACGGCTGCTGGCTTCGGAAAAACACGGCGCATATCAAATCACGGAAATTCGGGACGGAACTCACTGGGCCGGTCGGAGAGCAATTTATCAAGTGCTGAAAAACGCCGCTCGCGGCGATGTTGTCCTTATCTACTACTCAGGTCACGGCAAATTGGATGAAGACGGGAACCTCTATTTAGCCACGCGCGATACCGAAGTCGAGGCGCTACCTCCCACTTCAATTCCTGCGGCCGATATCAAGACGTACATTGCTGAATCATCAGTCTCAACTGTCATTGTGATCTTTGACTGCTGCTTTAGCGGCTCAATCAGGAAATTCTTCAAAGGGCCAGTAGCCGACCAGGCGACGCAGGCTGTCAAGGAATTCGAGGGAGCTGGAGTCTGCTATCTGTCGGCCAGCACTGATACTCAGCTAGCGGAAGAAAAAGACACCGACAATTTCAGTCTACTCACGAAACACCTTGTTGCCGGAATTGCCGAAGGAAGTGCTGATCTGAACGGCGACGGAAGGGTGTCGTTCCAAGAGCTTTGCCGATACGTGCAGGCGACGGTGCCACTGGAGGGAACGCAAAGGCCGAAGAGTTGGTTCCTTGAAGCAGAAGGCGAAATTACGGTGGCGCTAACCGGAAAACCTGCCTATCAGAATCAACGAAACGAGATTGCCCGTAAGCTTTATGAAATGGCGAGTCAGGATCTAATTACAGACCGGGTCGTGTCAAACATTCTCGACTTTATGGATCAAACTGCGGATCCACTCTCCCCAGAGAGATCCCGCCTCGAAGAAGTAGTGCAATCCTTGCACCCGCTACTCGATAAGCGAGGCCTTTTCCTTCAGAAAGCAATCGAGCTTTCAAGTAGTTTAGAACGAAGCCCTGCAATTCGGAGCGAGGCACTCCCTCCAGCTACGCCTGCCCCTCCCGAGCCGCAAGCTCCCTCGACCCTGCGAATTCTCCCAAACCCCATTCAAGAACATCAGGGCGCTCTTCGGTCATCGGTTTTTCTTCCCACTCACGACTGCCGCAGTAATTGTCGGGCTAGTTTTTGTGAGCCTATGGGGCTATCGCATTCTTCAGGGGAGGAATAGTCAAGCTCGTGCGCAGCCGATCACGTCGTCTCAACGGCCAACCGTTGAGGGACATACCTGGCCCTTCAAGCTTGTGCAGGAAGGACCACTGCAAAATTGGGGTGTTACGTACGAGATAGACGGAAATTGTTCGATGACCGGTGACCATGTGGCCGTGAAGATCGTTTTAGGATTCGTTAAGCTTGGCAACAATACCTCGCCAGCAAATCAAGTTAAGGTCACTCAATCTTGGCTTGTGTTCGGCCACTCCAACGGGTCAGTGGGACATCTATCCCCATGACTTTCTTCCGGGCACCTCATTTTCAATTAAGGATGCCATTGTCACTAAAGACGCCCAATACACCTTTGGACCGCGCGAGCTTCAACTTCCGTTACCACCCAACGTGGACACTAGTGATACTTGGTTGTGCGGTTTTCTATGGAGCAATATCGGAGGTAATTTTCCCGCCCATCAGCAATTCAGAAACACTCTCAAACCTTGAAATGCCCCGGTTCCTCCAATTCCGGCTCCAGTTGGCCGGTTTCAAGTGACGCGAGGCTCGGCTCCTGATTCCACGCGAAATTTATCATGCGTTGGTACCACTAGGTACCACGCACTGGTGATGGTACGATACGGTACCAGTATCGTCAAGGAGAAAGTGATGGCTACGGCATGGATGTCAAAACGCCGCCAGAAAGGCGGAGACGAAACTGCGGTGCGCGAGCGCATCCTTGAGGCGGCCTTTGCCGCTTTCATGGAGAGCGGCTACGCAACGACGAGCACGCTTGAGATCGCGACGCGCGCGCGCGTTTCGAAGCGAGAGCTTTACGCGCAAGTTGGCAACAAGCAGGAACTGCTGATCGCTTGCATCAGCGAGCGCGCCAAGCGACTGGACGTGCCCGCTGACCTGCCCGTACTGTGCGATCGCGAGACCCTAGAGCAGGTGCTGGCTTCTTTCGGGACGAAGCTCGTCTGCGAGATAAGCGATCCCACGGTCATTGCGGTATTCCGACTGGCAATCGCCGAGGTGGTCCAGGCTCCCGAAGTGGCGCGTGCGCTCAACTCTATAGGACGCGAGACAAGCCGCGCAGCCCTGCGTAAAATCATGGCCCGGGCCCAGACGTCCGGACTGCTCACAGGCCGTCCTGCCGAACTTGCCGAGCAGTTCGCAGGGTTGCTGTGGCGCGATTTGATGGTCAGCCTGCTGCTCGGAGTCGCCGAGCGACCGAGCGCCCGCGAAATCGCGGGACGTGCCCGCACCGCCGTTGCCGCCTTCCTGCAACTTCATCCGCTACGCAATGACGGGCCAGTATGAGCCGATTTCTAACCTTACTTGCGATCGTCGCGGGATGTTTGTGTTCAAGCGGATGCAACGTCGCAAGGAAGGGGACCCTAATGGACGGATCGTGGTTTTTGTTCATGCGCGGGTTCGACCTCACAGTAGCAACGATTGGCAAGAAGTACGACTCGCGGACGTTAGTCACGCTTCGCCCCCGATAGAGAGGTGATGCGATGTGCCCATTTTGCATGGCAAGTATAGGGATGATCGTCGCCGGCGCGACTTCCGACGGAGGGCTGACAGCCTTGGCCGTGAAGCTGTCTCGAAAGAAAAAGCTGGGACGGGAAGTTACTCCCAACTCGACTGAAAGAAGCTCGCAAGTTAAGCGGCTGATGCCGAGTCCTAAGGCTTAGGTACACAGGTGTTCCTAATTGCGAATGCAGCGCCAGCACTGCCAAGGTGGGGCTGTGCCGAGCGCGAAGGCCAGAGAAGCAAACTGGAAACGTTGCCCACCGAGAAGGTTTCGCGGGAGGCGGAACATGAAGATAGCCGAAAGATCGAGAAGGGTACGCCGGATGGTCATCGGGAGGTGGACGCCCAAGATTTTGTTTTAGCTACAATGGAAGCCTTATCGACACGGGCAGTTGCGCCGCCACCTGGGAAGCATTCCGCAACGAATGCTTACCAGAACTCTTCGCAATCTCGAGTCCACGGGATTAATCACTCGGCGGATCATCCGATCGAACATCGTCGCCGTCGAGTATTCCCTGACCCGACTCGGAACAACCATCATCGTCCCGCTCGGAGGCATGTGCTGGTGGGCGAGACGCTACGGCAGGCGCGTGAGAGCTGAGGTGCGCCTGACGGAAACGGCCGAGGCACAATGACCGAGTGCCGGGCACTTCGGGATGGAAGTCTAGTGGAGGGACGTATGTGTCCAGCATGGATCGCAAGCACAGCAGTAATGGTCGCGGCGCTGCATCCACGGGAGGAATTCTGGCGGTGTTCATCGGCAAGTTCAGAACATTTTGCAGTGCGAATGGTCTCAGAAAACAAAGGAGAAATGAAAATGGAAACAAGCAAGCAGAAAATCGAGAAGCAGAAGGACGATCTCGGAATGCAGACACCGCTGGTCGTGTCGCTGCAAGAATGGGAGGCTGCGCGCCAGCAGCTCCTGGTGAAAGAGAAGGCCTTAACGCGCTCGCGTGATGCGCTGGCCGCCGAACGCCGGCGGATGCCGTGGCAGGCTGTGGGGAAGAAGTACGAGTTCGAAGGGCCGAAGGGCAAGGTGAGCCTGCTCGATTTGTTCGAAGGCCGCCGTCAATTGGTCGTATACCGCGCCTTCTTCGAGCCTGGCGTTTTCGGCTGGCCGGAGCATGCCTGCCGCGGCTGCTCGCTGGGCGCCGATCAGGTCGCGCACTTGGCCCATCTGAATGCACGCGACACCACACTCGCGTACGCCTCACGCGCGCCGCAAGCGGACATCACGCGACTGAAAGTAAGAATGGGCTGGGAGATGCCGTGGTACACCATCACGGATAGCTTCGACAAAGACTTTGGCGTGGACCAATGGCACGGCCACAACGCGTTCTTCCGAGCCGGCGAGCGGGTGTTCCGCACTTATTTCATCAACGGCCGCGGCGACGAAGCGATGGGCACCACTTGGAGCTACCTTGATATGACTGCTCTCGGCCGTCAGGAGACTTGGGAGGACTCGCCAGAAAGTTACCCACAGACCGCGCCATACAAGTGGTGGAACTGGCACGACAACTACGACGCCGAGGCCTCGCCCAACCCGAAGTGGATCGACATAATAACCGACCCTCAAGAAGCCGCACGAAAGCGTGCGGGAGAGGCAAAAGCATGACCGAGTCTACAACCGGAGAGCGTGATGAAAGATCTCATGAGTTAGGAACTTGGAGCACCTAAGATAGTCGAGCGGAGCACTCTCAGACCGAGCTGGACGCATTGCGAGTTCGCGAGAAAGCTCACACAAGAGAAGGCGACGCCATTGCAGCCGCCCGCAGACGACTGCCGATGGTGGAGGTGGACTCGACCACGCTAATTGGCCCGCTCGGGCCGGTCACACTTCTCGAAGCGTTCGAGCGCCGTCGACAGCTGATCGCCTACTACTTCATGTGGCACACCGGTCACCCTACGCCGCAGCAGTGCGAAGGATACGCGTGGGTCACCACCCAGGTCGCGGAGTTGTCTTACCTTCATTCTCGCGCCATCACTTATGCGGTCTTCGCTCAGGGCCCCTACGAGGAGAGCGTCCGCTACCGTCACTTCGTGCGCTGCCGACGATGGATCTCCACGGCGCAAGCCATGAGCTTCATCGGACCGGATGGACGGAGTCGAAATCGAGGCTCAATTCGAGCACGTTCACACGAGGTTGCCCGAGAAAACTCGGAGAGCAAGACGTAAGGCGGTGTGCTTAAATTGAAGACTCTGCATGATGTGGCGCGCGCGGCCCGCGTGCAAGCCCCGAGTTTTCAGAAGGTTTGGCACCATCAGATCCATGATGGACTTGCGGATGTTTGGCAAGCAACCGGCAGGCGGCTTCCGCATAGCTCAGCGAAAGGAACGCCCGTCGCAAACGACGGCTCTCTTTTCTGACGGTGTCCTTCCTGATGCAGGGGGCATCGGAGAAGATACAGTGAGAGGGCATCTGGCAACCAAGAGAGATTAGCGTGCATAGCGCGCCAACAGCGGTCTGCCGGCGGAGCTTTTTCCTTTCGGCGAAACCGCGGGAATTACACATGAAGGAGACCGCCATGGAAGGTTATGGTCGTTCCGCCAGGATTCTGGCCATTGGCTCGGCAGCCTTTGCTTTGATGCTGTTCCCGATTCGAACTCACGGTCAAAGCGCCGACAGCAGCAGCCAACAATCCGCCGTTCCCTCCTCCCGCGATGATGTAAAGGCACTCGGCGAACTCGTGCGAGAGCTGCAGGCTCAGGTGCAAGGTCTTAATCTCCGGGTTCAAACTCTGGAAAAAAACGAAATGGCTGCAACGGCGGAGTCTGCGAGTTTGCGAGCGCAGTTGGCGATGGCCCGAGCACACGTCGCTGTGCCAGGGGGAGCCAGTGAAACGGAAGGCACGCGAACGCAAACTGTCGGCAACGCTAACGACGTTTCAAGCGCGAATGCCTCTTCAGCGGCGCCTGCTGATACGCGGCAAAGTTCGGACGAACGTCTCTCGCAGCTCGAAGAAAATCTCGAGCTTGCCAACGCAAAAATCAAAGAACAGAGCCAAACCAAAATCGAAAGCAGTTCGAAATACCGCGTGCGCCTGAGTGGCCTGGCACTGTTCAATCTGTTCACGAATCGAGGCGCGGTTGACAATCAAGACGTTCCGCAAATCGCCATTCCTGCGCGGCCCCTCGGTACTGGCGGCACGTTTGGAGGCTCGCTTCGGCAGTCGCAGATTGGTCTGCAGGCATTTGGCCCCGACGTTGCCGGAGCGAAGACCAGTGCCGAAATTCGTTTCGATTTCGCCGGCGGTTTCCCCCATGCGCCCAATGGCGAGCTCACCGGGCTAGTTCGCCTGCGAACCGGAACCGTGCGCTTTGACTGGACCAACACTTCGGTCATTGCCGGCCAGGACTACCTCTTTTTTTCCCCATTAACGCCCACGTCCTATGCTGCTCTGGCGATTCCGGCGCTGTCCTACTCCGGAAATCTGTGGGGCTGGACGCCGCAGGTGCGCGTGGAGCACCGCTTTCATGTTTCTGACTCATCCACAATTGCCGTGCAAGGGGGCATCCTCGAAACTCTGTCTGGCGATGTGCCTGACTTTATTTACTCTCGCACTTCGACTTGGGGCGAAGCATCCGGTCAGCCTGGATACGCCGCGCGCGTTTCGTGGAGCCGCTCGGCTTTCGGGCAAAACATCGTCGCCGGACTCGGTGGTTACTATGGCCGCCAGGGTTGGGGCCTCGGTCGTAACGTGGATAGTTGGGCCGGCACCGCGGATCTGCTGGTGCCCTTGGGCCGATTCGCGGAATTTACCGGTCAGTTTTATCGCGGTCGCGCGGTCGGTGGCCTGGGCGGCGCAATTGGCCAAAGCGTACTTTGGAATGGACAATTTTTCGATCCGGCCACCGAAGTTTATGGCCTTGCGTCCATGGGAGGCTGGGCGCAGCTGAAAGTGAAACTTGCCCCGAAATTCGAACTGAACGGCGCCTTTGGCAACGACAGCCCGTTCTCATCCGGTCTGCGCGAGTTCAGCGGCAATCCTATATATCTCAACTCGCTGCTTTCCAAGAATCTTACGACTCTCGGCAATTTTATCTATCGTCCGCGTTCAGACCTGATCTTTTCGATAGAATATAAACATCTGAAGACTTTCACATTGGACAGCAACGCTAACTCGGCAAACAACATCAATTTAATTGTCGGATACATATTCTAGTGTCACTCAAGACTGTAGAACTCCTGATCGTCCGGTGCTGCTGCCTGGCCTCGGCAGCGTTATGCCTGAGCGCCAACCCCGCGGCAAGCCAAGACCGCGTCACGGCTCTGGTCCACGTTGGTAGTCCCGGAAAGGATAAGGCTGCCGTACCTAGAGGCGACGGAGAGGTGGTGGTTTGGCTGAAACCTCTGGACCACGCAGGTCCGAACACCGAGCAGTCAAAGCGACAGAAGTTGATCCAGAGCGGCAAGACCTTTGAACCGCACATTCTCGTCGTGCAGGTTGGTTCGGTGGTCGAGTTTCCGAATCGCGATCCGTTCTTTCACAACGTTTTTTCGCTTTTCGAAGGGAAGCGTTTCGATTTGGGTCTTTACGAAGCTGGCGCTACCAATTCAGTGCGCTTTGACCGCCCTGGCGTCAGCTTTCTGTTTTGTAACATCCATCCGGAGATGAGCGCCGTGGTCGTTTCCGTAGATACCCCTTACTCCGGTATTTCTGACGCCAGCGGCAAAGTGACCATCGCAAATGTCCCGGATGGAAAGTACGAAGTGCACTATTGGTCCGAACGCGGCTTGCCGGAGAGCCTCAGAGAGTTAACACGAATCGTCACCATCTCCGGCTCGACTCGCAGTTTGGCAGCTGTCCAGGTTGTGGAAAATCCGAACTTCACCTCCGCCCACAAGAACAAGTATGGCCAGGACTACGCTCCGCCGCCGAACACCGACTACTCTCGGCCTTAGCCTTCTAATGCCCCTCGCGTTACGCAACGTTGATCTGGGAGTATGTGGCCGCGGGTTGCTCGGCGCGAGGCAACTTAACCAGAATCGTCGTGCCTTCGCTTGACGAACCTTCGACGACAGCTGAACCCGCGTGATCCTGCACAATTTTACTCACAATGGCCAGCCCGAGCCCCGTTCCGTTGGGCTTTCCAAAGCTCACGAAGGGATCGAAAAGCGTTTGTCGAATGGGGTCTGGCACTCCAGGTCCATTGTCTCTCACGCGAATTTCGAAAAGACTGTCATTCTGGCGCACGTCCACCTGAATTGACGGCTTGGTTTCGGCCGTCGCTTCGCAAGCGTTCAGCAATAGATTGAAAAGTGCGCGTTCCAGTTTTTTGGGATCAAATACTCCTGGTAGGTCCTCTTCCGCCCGCAGATCGATATGAACGCCCCGGTACTCCGGTTTGGCGTGAACCGCTTCAATCGCTTGCCGAATCGCTTGCGTCAGGTTCGATGGCACCGGCGAAATCGCGCTGCGCTGCGAGGAGAGCTCGCGCAGAGAATCGATAAGATCGGTCATCTGATTCGAAGCCATTTTGATCTCGTCGTAGATTTCCTTTTTGTCGACGTGCAATTGATCGGCTTCGTAAAGAAACTCGGCGTTGGCAACCACCGTCGCCAGGTAGTGGCGGAGGTCATGTGAAATTGAACTGGAAGCCCTGGCCAGAGCGGCAATGCGCTCGGCTTCGATGCGCTGCTGTTGCGAAGCCAGCAATTGGCCACGCATTTGCGCGAAAGCCGTACCGAGTTCAAAGACTTCGCTGCTTCCTTCAGGTCTGATGGAATAGTGGAAATCGCCGGTGGCCAGCGCTCGAACACCGGCTACCAAGTTGTCCAGCGGTCTGGTAATCGTTCGAGCCACAAATCCAAACAACAGCGCTGCCAGCAGCACCGCGGCGGCTCCAGAGATGAAAATCGTACGATTCAGCCGGCGCAAAAAGGCGTTGATAGGTGCCAGCGGCATCATTACATAACAGCGAATTGGGGAAGGCGGCGCCTCATGAAGCAGTACCGACGCCGACGCATAGTGATCTGTCTCGAGCGCCAATTCAGAACGCTCTTGCTCGCCGCCCCCTCCGTCTTGCAGGAGACTTTGCAGCTGCGACTCGTCCATCGGCGGCAAATTCGAGGCAATTACTTTGTCTCCGGTGGTCAGTGCAATTTGTCCCCCGGTCACGGCAGCCAGTTGTTGCGCGACCGTCGCATCCACCTGGTAACCGACCACCAGCAATCCCAGCGGCTGCGCCGTACGGCCGCTCCCGGCAGTGATCGGCCGGAGGAAAACCCAATATAACAGCCCATCGTCATACCACCAGGAAGCGTCTTCTCCGGCTGAAGTCGAACGTTCCACCTGCCTCTGCGAAGCCGCCAGAGTCCAATGCGGTTGGTTCGCATGCTGCGCGATAACCTGGCGATTCGGTTTAGCCAAGACCAGCAAATCGCTCCCCGAGAGCTTCCAGAAAGTCTCCGATCCATCTTGGATCGTCGGCGCATGGTCGGTAGTCATCAATGCTTTCAGCGTGGGCAGGTCGGCCAGCATTTCCGCTGCGCGAGAAAGCTGCGCTTCCCGCTGGCCTTGCACACTTTCGAATGTGCGCACCGATTCCTGCGTCCCCTCTTGCACTTGTTTCTGGATTTGAGTGCCGACGGTATGCCGGACGATCAAGAGGATCGCTCCGGTGAGTGCAAAAATGATGAGCACCGTGGCGACCAGAAGCTGTGTGCGAAGTGGAAGATGGGCCATGCTCAGCCGGTGCTTCTATTAGTTGTTGCTTGGGGCGCTCGAAGCATCGAAGACAAATTTGTATCCCGCGCCGTGGACGGTCAGAAAGTACCGCGGAGTGGTCGGGTCGGGTTCGAGCTTCTGCCGCAACCGAAGGACGTGATTGTCTACTGTGCGGCTGGACGGATAATTCTGATAACCCCAGACTTCGTTCAGCAAAGCGTCCCGTGAGTGCACCATTCCGGGCGACGATGCAAAGAACTTCAAGAGTTTAAACTCCTGCGCCGTCATGGCCACCGGCACGCCAGCCCGGCTCGCTTCCATGCTGGTGAAGTCAATACGCGCGTCGCCGAAACTCAGCAGCTGGTGGCTCGTCGCCTTTACCGGCACGCCGGTAAACGTAGGCGGCTTCACGCTTCCGCGGCGCATCGCGCGCCGCACCCGAGCGAGCAGTTCCTTCGGGCTGAATGGCTTGGTGATGTAGTCATCAGCGCCCAATTCCAGCAGCAGAACCTTATCGTCCACCTCGGAATTTGCGCTGAGCACGACGATGGGGATCGAAGAAGCCAACGACTTGAATTCCCGGCACAGCTCTTTGCCGGACATGCCCGGCAGTTTCAGGTCCAGCACTACCGCGTCGGGAGGCTGCTTGCGAAATGTGTCGAGCCCCGATGGCCCGTCGCCCGCCAGGGCCACGTGCAAAGAATCGGCTTCGAATAGCCTCTGCAGCGTCCTCTGCATGGGTCGGCTGTCTTCCACCACGAGCACTGTTTCCACGCGTTCACCTTCCAGGTTTCGAATTCGACGGGTGACCTTTGGCATTTGCTTACATGATACCAAGCAATGCCTTATCGGTGGGTCCGCCATCGAGGGATTCTCGAGTTTGGATCCGTCTATTGCCACTCTACCGTGATTTTCGACCAGGCAGCAGGTTCTCGCAAAGATATGACGGAAGCATGACAGTATGCAGACAATCCAGCTGGTCGCTGAGCGCCTTTACATTTTGTTTACAGTGAAAGCGGTCCATTACCAGTTGTGCATGGTCCCATCGAGCTTTCGATTCACGGGCAGGTATGCTCGCCGGTAAGGAAATCTGGCAGCCAGCGACTCATCGATATCCACGCCAAGGCCCGGGCTATCGCCGGGAAACATCATCCCATCGGCGAATGTGTAGCTATGCGGAAAGACCCGATCGGTCTCTTCGGTGTGCCGCATATATTCCTGGATTCCAAAGTTGTGCACGCTAAGGTCGAAGTGCAGCGCAGCCGCCATGCACACCGGGCTCAGGTCGGTTGCTCCGTGCGAGCCCGTTCGCACGTGGTACAACTCCGCGAGGCTGGCAATTTTGCGCAAGTGCGATATTCCGCCCGCATGTACGACCGTCGTGCGAATGTAGTCGATCAGTTGCTCCTGAATCATTTGCCGGCAGTCGTAAACGGTGTTGAAGACCTCACCAACCGCCAACGGTGTGGTGGTATGCTGCCGGATCAAGCGAAATCCTTCTTGCAACTCTGCGGGAACGGGGTCTTCCAGCCAGAAAAGATGGTACGGCTCCAATGCCTTGCCCGCCCTTGCCGCCTCGATCGGCGTGAGCCGATGATGCGCATCGTGAAGCAGATGAACCTCTTCTCCAAATTCTTGCCGCAGCCGCGCAAAAAGCCGAGGCACAAAATTGAGATAGCGCTCGGAACTCCACAGATTCTCAGGCGGACGGTCTAACTCAGCCGGCTCGTAGTGCATTTTCCCGCGGCCCACCCCGTAGGTACTCTTTAGGCTCGGAATTCCGCTCTGGGCGCGAATCGCCTGGTAGCCGAGAGCAAGATACCCGGCCACTGCTTTGACCGTGTCTTCGATATCCGCCCCGCTCGCGTGCCCATAGACCAGCACCGCTTCGCGCGACGCTCCACCGAGCAATTGGTATACCGGAGCATTCAAGGCTTTCCCCTTGATGTCCCACAAGGCGGTGTCCACCGCTGCGATCGCGGACATCGTTACCGGCCCGCGCCGCCAGTACGCCCCTTTATAAAGGTATTGCCAGATGTCCTCGATGCGCCGGGCATCGCGCCCCATCAACAGCGGGATCACGTGGTCGGCCAAGTAACTGGCCACCGCCAATTCTCGGCCGTTCAGCGTCGCATCCCCAAGACCGTATATTCCGTCCTCGGTTACGATCTTCAGCGTTACGAAGTTCCGTCCGGGGCTGCATACAATCACTTTCGCGTCGGTGATTCGCATTGCGAATTGTTATCCTCGCTGTAGAATCTCTGCTGCATTGTCGCATCAACAAGGAGAAGAAATCTCTTGGGTCACCCGAACCTTGACCTTCAAAACAAGACTGCGGTCGTCATCGGCGGCACCAGCGGCATCGGCTTGGAGATAGCTAAAGGATTGGCCATCGCCGGGGCGGATGTCGTCGCGACGGGGCGCCGCTCAGAACTTGTCCGCTCCGCTACCGCCGCCATCGAATCACTCGGCAGGCGGTCTCTGAGTCTCACTTCTGATGTTACGGACCAGTCCTCCCTGAAGAATTTGCTGGATGCGACTTGCGGTGCTCTGGGAAGTGTGCAAATCCTCGTCAATAGCGCTGGGCGCACCAAGAAAACTCCCTCGCTTGCTGTTTCATCCGAGGAATGGAATGGCATCGTCGAGACAAATCTGACTGGAACCCTCCGCTCCTGCCAGGTCTTTGGTCGCCATATGATCGAACGCGGCTATGGCCGCATCGTGAACATCGCCTCATTGGCCTCATTCGTCGGCCTGTTTCAAGTTGCCGCCTACTCGGCCAGCAAAGCCGCCGTCGCCTCGCTCACCAAATCCCTCGCCGTTGAGTGGGCCACTCACGGAATCTGCGTAAACGCGATCGCTCCCGGGGTTTTCCGAACCGATCTAAACGCGGCATTGCTAGACGGCACCGAGCGCGGTAAGGAATTCTTGCTTCGAACTCCGATGCATCGTTTTGGTCAGCTCAACGAGCTTGTCGGAGCCGCAGTCTTTCTCGCTTCGGATTCGGCAAGCTTCGTCACCGGTCATGTGCTTTCCGTAGACGGCGGTTTCCTCGCCAGTGGCGTGAATCAGTAGCGACTCGCCAAATAAATCGCGTCAGTCGGCCGCGATGTCTGCAGGCCTCAGCTTTGGACTGAGCAAATGAATGCATAGCAACGCCAGAAGATATACCGACGCCGCAATGAAGAAGGGAATCGCGTAACTGCCCGTCCACTGCAGGACGTGCCCGACAACCTGCGCAATCAACATCCCGCCAACCGCGCCCGCCATTCCGGCAATCCCGACAACCGAAGCCACCGCACGGGTAGGGAACAGGTCTGACGCCAACGTGTACAAGTTCGCTGAAAATCCCTGATGCCCGGCGGCCGCCAGCCCGATAAGAACCGTCGCGGGCCACAAGCCGGACAATCGATACACAGCCGCTATCGGCAGCACGCAAAGCGCGCAGCACAACATCGCCGTCTTGCGGGCCACGTTCGCGGAGATACCTCGCCGAATCATGGTGGATGACAGCCATCCACCGGCCACACTTCCGACGTCAGAAATCAGGTAAATCACAAAAATCGGCAAGCCGATTCCAGTCAGTCGGACCCCATGCACGCGCTGCAGATAATCTGGAATCCAGAATAGGTAGAACCACCACACCGGATCTGTCAGGAATTTTGCCGCGGCGACCACCCATGTCTGCCGGTGGGGCAGCAGTTTCGCCCACTTGACTCGCACGGGCGTCGCGATCGCATCGCCTTCAATCAACGCCAGTTCAGCGCGTGTGCACCGGGGATGCTCCTCCGGGCGGCGGTACAGTTTCAGCCAAAGGAGCAGCCAGGCAAAGCCCAACGCTCCAGTGACCACAAACGCCCAGCGCCAGCCCCAATGTTCGGCAATCCGGGAAACAATCGACGGTGTGATCATCGCGCCGACGCTCGTGCCTGCGTTGAAAATTCCCGTGGCCAGCGCTCTCTCCTTTTTCGGAAACCA
>Ga0075425_100001004_pt1 | contig 27074 bp, 26 predicted proteins | sample SoiMethybrSBSTD4_FD_75300 | JGI IMG/M metagenome (GOLD analysis project Ga0075425, IMG submission 75300) | Bulk soil microbial communities from a Populus tree surrounding site in Tennessee, USA - Soil MetaG P. TD hybrid SBSTD4 | ecosystem: Environmental > Terrestrial > Soil > Tree plantation...
TGAGACTTCTGACGAGCGTAGTGCGGGAAATCCGCACGCTACGTTCTGTGGGAGCCGGGAGCGGGTAACCGCTCCTGGCCACCCGGTGGAGAGTGGGTGACCGCTCCCCCTATGCCGATTTGTGTTCAGCATTCTTCTGCTTCTAATCGCTTCATCCTGAGCCGGGCAAGATTATCGAAATCTATCAGTCACCAGCAGGCGAAGCGGTCTGCGGCCTGTCCAATTCGTCAAGTCGATTTCTCCGGCAAGAAAATGAAACGCCGCGCGGGATGAGCCGGTTTTCATAGGCCTGCCGTTCCAGTTCCTGGCGGAAATCGGGATGTGCGAGATCGATAATCCCCCGGGCGCGTTCGGCGACTGACTTCCCTTTCAGATTGACCATGCCGAACTCGGTGACCACATACATGACGTCCGAGCGCGGCGTGGTCACGATGTTTCCGGGCGTGAGGGTAAACACGATGCGGCTGCGGCGCTCGCCGCGCTTCTCGTAGGTTGAGGAAAGGCACATGAACGACTTGCCTCCCTTCGAGGCATATGCACCGCGCACGAACTGCAGTTGTCCTCCAGTGCCACTGATGTGGCGGTGCCCGTCGGATTCTGAAGCCGCCTGACCCTGCAGATCCATTTGACAGGTGTTGTTGATGGAGACCGCCTTCTCGTTCTGCATGATGATGTGCGGCGAGTTCGTATAATCCACCTGGTGGCAGTACCAGTCAGGATTGCGGTTCGCTGTGGCGTAGAGCGCCGGCGAGCCGAGCGCAAAGGTATAAATCACCTTGCCTCGATCCAGGGTCTTCCGCGATCCGGTGACTCGGCCCGAACGGTAAAGCAGGGCGAGGCCGTCGGTCATCATCTCGGTGTGGATTCCTAGGTCCTTCACCCCGCTTTCAAGCAGCAGGCAGGTGACGGCGTTCGGCATCCCGCCGATTCCGATCTGAAGACAAGCTCCGTCTTCGATTTCCGCAGCAATCAGCTTGGCAACCGTGCGATCGGTTTCGCTCGGCTCGGGATTTGGCAGCTCCGCGCAGGGTTGATTGTCGCCCTCAATGATGTAATCAATCTCACTCACGTGCACGCCGTTGTCACTGCCGAAGGCATAGGGCATCTGGCGATTGACCTCTACGATCACCATCTTGGCGCGTTCGATCACGGCACGCTGCCAGAAATTCGTCGGGCCAAAGTTGAAGTAGCCGCCGTCATCCATCGGGCAAGTCTTCAGAATGGCGATATCCACGGGATCGAGAAAACGCCGGTAGTAATCTGGGACCTCACCGAGATTCAGCGGCGCGTAGTTGCAGCGGCCAAGGTCGTGTTTCTTTCGGTCATAACCTGAAAAATGCCAACTGAACACGTGGAAATGCTTGCCCTCAGGGTCTTCTTCGAGTACGGCGCGCGGCCGCAGAGTGAGGCACGAGCGGATCTTGACGTCCTCAAGTTCGTCTTTGCGCGCGGCGAGGGCTTTATCGAAAACGTCGGGCTGGCAGTGCGTGGCGCCATAATCCAGCCACATTCCCGATTCGACGAAGCTGGCGGCCTGTTCAGCGGAGATGGTTTCACCAGACATTGGAAGCTCTTAGAGGCGGGGTACTCGCTTTGGCACAAGAGTCTATAACGAAACGGCGGGGATGAATAGCATCAAGCCGCGGGCGGGCCTCATTACGGCGATTCTCAAATGCGAAAATCCAATTGGTTTCCGGCGTGTACTAACGCACAGCTTGTTTGACCCGGCTTTCCCGAGCGCATCAGTTCATGGTAAACGTCAAGGCTGTTGACTTCCCGCCTCCGGGAGCAGGATTACTTACCCGAATTTTGTTCGCCGTTCCCGAGATCGCAAGGTCGGCGGCGGGAATCGCTACCCGAACATGTGTCGAATCAACGATTACTGTGGTTCGCTGCGCCCCATTCCAGAGTGCAACTGAGCCTGGGACAAAGTTCGATCCAGTCACTGTTACCCACGTATTGCCTGGAGCTACAACGCTGTTGGGCGACAAACCAGACACATTGGGCGTAGGGTTCGGCGTAGCCGACGGCGGCAAAACGAAAGCCCCACCTAATACGACCACGCGCCCGCTCCCGTTCCCCCAAAAGTCTTTCGTGGTTCGGAACGCAATACCATCCCCTCCCCAGCGAACTAAATCAAAAGCGTCTCCGGACATGTTGTCTAGCTGGACGGACCCGGTAGTGACGAAACGGCTCGGATCAACAGCTGTAATCACACGGGAAGTCGTGCTACCGAAGTTCTGATCCAAGAAAAACCCAGCGTTGATTGTGGTATCCACTGCGTTCGATCCCCCACGGGACAATCTACCAACGAGACGCGGCGTGTTTGGGGAAACGGGCGAAGGATCCACGACACCGCCACCGTCGGAGAAGAGCCGCCCGCCAGAGTACGTGATCTTTCCACCAACCGCATCCAAATAGGTGGAGTCTGTCTCTGCAAAGCTAGTGCTCCCAACCGTAAAGCGATGCAGACTCGATGGGCTCAGCCCCTCGTCATTGGAATAGAGGCGGGTAGCACTTCCCCAAGCGAGCACACTGCCTTCGTAAACATCATTAACCAGAGCCCTGGTTAGAGGACGGGCCGTTGCTCCGGCATTGGTCACGTCCCACACTTGAATCCCGTCCGACTAGCCACAGGTCGCGGACAACTGGGATTGCCTGGCATTACCGCCACATCGCTGGCGGTAAAGCGCCAAATAGCGGACTGGTAGTAGTGAATTGAGTTCCAGTGAGCGTGGTTAAGTCCAGTCTACGTACCGCATTCGCGCCCGAGAGCACCGCATATAAATACTTGCCGTTGTCCGAGATACCCAGACGGGTCGGCTCGCTGCCGATGAAAATCGGGGTGCCGATCTGACCCGTGAACGGATCGATGGAGACAATGCTGTTGCCGGTTACGCGAGACGAAGTACTCGGTAAGCTCGCGTAGAGTTTGCGGCTAAACGGGTCGAAGACGATATCATTCGTGTCCAGTGCGATGGATCGATAAATGCTGAAGGCCATTGCCGCGGAGGTACCACCACCCGGAGCGCCATTGCTGACGGTCACCTGAGCGGAACCGAACTTTGTGACAAGACTGGCCGCAACCGATGCCGACAGTTGGGTACTGCTCACAAAAGTTGTCGGCAGGGGCGTACCATTCCAATTGATAGTGGAAGTTGGAACAAAGTTAAAGCCGGTCACTGTGAGAGTCGCGGCACCACCACCGCGCTGAGCACTTTGAGGTGAAAGCGACGAAAGGACGGGCGTCAGGGTATACGCTGGACCGGTAACAGCTATCACCGCGCTGGCGTTATTATTGGAAGTCTTCGGATCCGGCAAGGACCCTTTTACCAGAGCATTGCTGGTCACCTTACCAGCAGCTACAGGTATTACTGTGACCGACACAGTGGCGCTGCCGAGGTTATTCATTTGACCAAGATCACAACGCACCGTCAGACCGATTGCGCAGCTACCTTGACTGGTAGTAGCAGAGACTACGATCGGACTTCCAGAAAATGTGCCGACTAAGGTCACATCTGACAAGTCGTTTGGACCAGAATTATTGATCGTAAGAGTTACCGAGGTGTTCGCTCCCGTGGTTGCGGAAGCTGGCGCCGATGAGGAAACTAATATATCGGCGGGCGTGGCACTCAAATCCTTTACTACGGGACTGCGCAGTACGTACACGCCGTTATCTGCTCGGATCGCAAGGCCGTTCTGGCCCCATCGCACTAGGGATGAAGGGCTATTAAAACCGCTCGTATCCACTCCGCCAACCCCAACTGATCCCAGCGGCACGAAGGTGTTCATATTGAACGCGGTCACCTGGTCAGGGATCCCAAAGGCTTGGCTTGAATTCAGAATGAATGCTCGGCCCAGACTGGAATCGGGCACGACCGGGCCCGAAGCCGCAAAGGTCCCTAGCAGGTTCCCCGTCACGTCCAGTACCTGTCCCGAGGTGAGATACAATTGGTTCTTGTTCAAATCGAAGACCGTTCGAGTAACTCCCCGCACTATATGTCTTGGTAGCTGTAATGCCAGTGTTCCCGACGGTATAGCTGGATAAGGCGCGGTTATTGTATCCGTACAAGGCGCTGGGCGTGGTTCCATAGGCAAGATATGATGAACCGTTTGTACCGTTGTTTGGCCTGGCAGTAGCATCATCAAAGATAGTAACCAATCCCGCCGCATCCACCGCTACTGTCGACGAACTTCCTGGAGAAGCAGCAATATCCGAAGCATAAACATTGCTTTCCCAACCGCCGGGAAAGTACATTTGAACGCCAGTTAAAGTCATCGTATTCAGATTGACTTTTCGAACTGAAGGTGAGCCACTAAAAGCAACCCACAAAGTGGAGCCGTCGCTTGAAATCGACAATTTGTTAGGCTCACTACCGACCCAAAGCGCTGGCCCGAGAACTCCGGTGTTGGGATTGATTGAAACAATCGAATTTCCAATGCTGGGTCCTGCACTGCTCGGCACTGATGCCCACAATAGTCCACGAGTGGAGTCATAAATGAGGTCGTTGGTAACAAGCGGAAGGCAGACACTCACCGTGGCTGGTGAGGAAACTCCGCCGGCGCCATCGGACACGGTTACCTTATTACTTCCAAGCAATAAGACGTCCTGTGCAGAAATTGCGGCGTCCGTTGAGAAGAGCTGATAAAGTTCACAGGGCGGGGCGAACCATTCCAGAGTACTTCGGACGTTGACAGAAAATTTGACCCCACGACGCTGAGCACGAAGCTTCCGCTCCCCACCGCTACCGCCGCTGGAGTAATAGACGACAGTAGCGGCGCATTGCTCGAGGCGATCGCCGTGGTTTTAGTCGTAGTGCGCTTAGTCCCTTCTTGAGCGAACAGCCGCAACGGCGTGATCAGAAGCGAAAGACCCAACATTAGCGCTCCAACACGACGGGAGAAAACTGCCATACAAGCCTCCTTGTTTAGTCTTCTCTTTGGGGTTGTGTCTGCATAGTCCCAAGCACAGTTTGTAAGTAAGGATGTAAGTAAGAAGGAGCCCGGGACACTCTGCAGGACCACTGGCGTCGTCGCAAAGGACCACACATAGGCACCACAAGAGCGACAGGAACTCCTGCCACAAAACTCGAGAATAGTTTCCTGTGCGATCTTTCGCAACCAACAAACGGAGGCAGGGAAGAGCGAAATCGCGCCGCGATTATACCCCCAGATATCTAGAGCCACGACATTTTTCGCGACGTTCACCCGCGAAATTCGCCCTTGCGGTTTTATTCAGCACAGAACCATGCCCCGCAGGAAATTTGACCCTTGCTCGGGCCCTTGACTAGACTGAACTTTCCATGTCAGAAACCGTCCATATCAAGCTCCCCGATGGGAGCGAGAAGGAAGTCCCTAAGGGCACTACGGCGCTCCAGATTGCGAACGAGATCAGTCCGCGGCTGGCGGATGCGGCGTTTGCTGCGAAAATTACTGGCAACGGCGATCAGGCGGCCGAGGGCAACCGCCCCACACAAGAATTAATCGACCTCACCCGCCCGCTGGAACGCGACACTGAGCTGACCATCCTTACGGACAAGAGTCCCGAGGCGCTGGGAGTTTATCGGCATTCGTCCGCGCATTTGCTGGCGGCGGCGGTGCTCGAGCTTTTTCCTGAGACCAAGCTCGGCCATGGCCCGGCGACCGAGAGCGGATTTTTTTACGACTTCTATCGTCCGACTCCGTTCACGCCCGAGGACCTCGGCAGGATCGAAAAGAAAATGCAGGAACTGGTGCAGCAGAACCTGCCCTACGCGCGCGAATTTTTGCCTCGCGATGAAGGCTTAGAGCGATTCAAGAGTGAAGGCGACTTCATGAAGTGCCACTTCATCGAGCAGTTCACGCGGCCCGATGAAAAAATCTCGATTTACAAGACCGGCAAGTTTCTCGACTTCTGCCGCGGGCCGCACATCCCCTCGACCGGCAAGATCAAGGCGTTCAAACTGCTGAACATCGCCGGCGCCTACTGGCTCGGCGACGAGAAGAATCCGCAGCTGCAGCGCATTTACGGTACGTCGTTCTTTTCGAAAAAAGAGCTCGACGAATATCTGCACCAGATCGAAGAGGCCAAGAAGCGCGACCATCGCGTGCTCGGCAAGCAGCTCGACTTGTTTTCAATTCAGGAGCTCGCCGGGCCGGGGCTGATCTTCTGGCATCCCAAGGGCGGCATTATCCGCAAAGAGATGGAAGACTGGATGCGCGACCAGTACCTCAAGCGCGGATATTCGCTGGTGTACACGCCGCACGTCATGCGCAAGCAGCTTTGGCAGACCTCGGGGCACGAGGGCTACTACGCCCAGAACATGTTCGACGTGATGGAGCTCGACGACGCTGAGTATCGCCTGAAGCCCATGAATTGCCCCGGTCACATTCTTATATATAAAGACTCGCTGAAGTCGTATCGCGATTTGCCGGTACGGCTGGGCGAGCTGGGCACGGTGTATCGGTATGAGCGGTCGGGCGTGATGCATGGCCTGCTGCGCGTTCGCGGGTTCACCCAGGACGATGCGCACATTTTCTGCACGCCCGAGCAGATTGAAAGCGAAATCGCGGCGTGCGTTGAATTCGCCCGAGACGTGTTGCGCGACTTCGGATTCGACAAGTTCGTGACCGAGCTTTCAACGTGGAATCCTGACGACAAGAAAAATTTTGTGGGATCGGAGGATCAGTGGAACTTGGCGACATCGTCTCTCGAAAAAGTCTTGAAGCGGTTGGGGATTGAATACACCACGATTCGCGGTGAGGCGGCTTTTTACGGCCCGAAAATTGATATCAAGCTGGTGGACACGATCGGCCGCCTGTGGCAGCTTTCAACCGTGCAGTTCGACTTCAACCTTCCCGCTCGGTTCGGTCTCGAGTACGTAGCTGAGGACGGAACGCGCAAGCAGCCGGTTATGGTGCATCGCGCGTTGTACGGATCTGTCGAGCGCTTCTTCGGCGTGCTGATCGAGCACTACGCAGGAGCGTTTCCGGTGTGGCTGTCGCCGGTGCAGGTCGTAGTGATTCCCATCGCCGAGCGGCACGTGGAGTATGCCAACAAAGTAGCGGCGATGCTGCGAGGAGACAGCGGTTCCCACTTCTCCCAAAATCGGGGAGAAGTGGGGCACCACAATGTTTCTAATGAGGGACTAAATCAACCGGGGGTGGCCCATGTCTCGCCGACTTTGCGAGACATGGGACGAATCAGTGTGCGTGTTGAAGTCGATGCTCGCAACGAAAAGATGAACGCCAAAATCCGCGAGCACGCGCTGCAGAGAGTCCCATTCATGCTCGTCGTCGGCGACAAAGAAGCCGAAGCAAGCAAGGTGAACGTCCGCACGCGGGGGAAAGAGAAGACCGAGGATATGAGCGCGGAGAATTTCGGTGAGCAGATCAGAAGCTTAATCGCGGCGAAAACCGCCACGCTCTAGGGACGACTCTACCGACGCGAACTCGGCAGCACGTGGAATGCCCGCCCGTTCGCCAGCCTGTACTCGGAAAAGTCCTGCAAATCAAGAGTGAAAATCGTGTCTAGGCCATCTCGTGCGGCGATGTGGACAAGCGCCGCATCCGCGAGTTGGATTCGCACGTTGCGATACTTTTTCAGAATCGCCGCAATTGGTAACGCGTCTTCGTTAGTTAGAGACAGCAGCTCCAGGAATCCGCCGTCTATACTTTGGAATAGACGTTGAACCGCATCGGAGGTGCGACGCAGCAGCCAGGCCGCTTCAGTCAGAACGGGCCAGCAAGTAAACAGCGGACTCGGCATTTCGTGCAGTGCTTGGACACAAACCTTATGGTATTGGTCGCGACGGCTCAAAATAGCAACGATGGGGCCGGTGTCCACCAAAACCCGCCTCATTTGCCCTTTCCGAAATCTTTGAAGTGTTGTCGTTTCGTGCTCAGGCCCTTGGGCGCCGTTTCGACCACGCCAATAATCCCCGCCTCTTCGGCGAAATCATAGGCGGAGTCGCCTTTTTCGCAGAGATACTGCTCCAATGCCTCCCGCACCAGCTTGGACTCGGTTTGCCCCTTCGATCGCGAGCGGCTGCGCAGGCGTGACGTGAGCGCCTCCGGCAGACGTACCGTGATTCGGTTCGAGGCCATGTCGGACATTTTAACACACGTGTCTGACAGGCGTCGAAAAACGGCGAAGCTGCGGCGTTGCACGATTTGGGACTTGTGTCCCGTTTTGGGAGTTCGTATCGCCACCGAATTGTGACCGATGAACAGGGAGACTGAGACCGTCCAACACGGATCTGATACGTTCGCGCTCGAAATCGCCGAGCATGATTTTCTCCACCGGTGCGCAGGACGTGCGGCTTAACACCTGAAAACACTGGATCGGAACAACAGACGGAGCTCTCGACTAAAGGAACAATCCGCGCCAGGGAAAGAGCCCTTTCAACTCGGGAGCAGCATTCCCTGTGAACGAAATCAAACCTTGGTACTCGGAATGCATAGCTAGATGCAATGCCACCGATGGCGACTAGAGCATGGAGTTGTGCGCGGGTGCAAGAACGATCCATGCAATTGCGCCTCAGAAGAGCGGGCAACTCACGAGATTCATTTAGGAGAACACGGTATGAAAGCATTAGCTCTTTCCGAGGGCGTTCTAACTGCTGTTGCGTTGAGCCTCACAATCACACTAATTGCCAGGACTTGGGCATGGTTCACATCTGCACAGCTCGCACCAGACACTCTGCTGTTATGCGTCGCAGGGGCGCTGGCTGCCAGCGTGGTTGTGATCTTTATCCGGCGTATGGATCGCAGCATGAAAGTGCGGCTCGATCTTCTTTTCCGCATGGGCTACCAAGCACCGTTCGTGCAAGCCATTCCTGAAGATGCCGAGGAACGGACGCTCTATGGCGCATCCATTCTTCGCAAACTGCGGGACTTGGCGGAGTTGAACCGGGCCTATCCAGACGAGCGCCTTTGCTCCTACTACATCGGGTGCCTGGCTTTTCTCGCAAACGAGAAACGCGCAAACCTGCCGTGGAGCGCGTTCCGAGATGAACTGGCAGAGCACTTCACCGCCGAGATCCTGAACGGAAAAATCGCGCGGCACGTGATCGATGATCACTACCAAGGTGGGTGGCCTGATCTGGTGGAGGCCGCTGAACGGGCCACCGAACAACAGAAAACTGCTCGTCGTACTTTACGGCTCGGGAGGGTCGCTGCTGCGAAATCTGGCCCTCGACGCTGATGGTCACCGCGGCGACGCTTGGATACCTTGCAGAGCCTTGCGTCTGGTTAAGCTGGTTTCTGTTTTCATCGCTTACTCTCGGCTCAAAAAACTCCCCATCATCGTTGATTTGGCGGCGCGACGCAATGGGATGTGGCAGCGTTCAGCATGTTCACGTCGCCTGGAATATGATTAAACGTTCCGTGCGGCGTCGTATTCGCACGAGTTTGATCAGGAGCTTGTAAATGCCCGTCGCGACTCGCATTGATCCGCTTTCTTATCTAACTGACCAGCTGAACGATCTCAAAGCCAAAGGCACACATTTCAAGCTGCGCGTGCTCGAAGACGAGCAGGCGCCCGAATGCACATTCGACGGTAAGCACGTAATCAATCTCGCTTCCAACAATTATCTCGGGCTGACCACTCATCCCAAGCTGCGCGAAGCAGCTTTAGAGGCTACGCGGAAGTACGGCGTCGGCTCCGGCGCGGTACGAACGATCGCCGGAACCATGAAGATCCACATGGAGCTGGAGGAAAAGATCGCGCGCTTCAAGAACGTGGAAGCCTGCGTGGTCTTTCAGTCCGGATTTGCAGCGAATGCGGGGACCGTTTCGGCTGTGCTTGGCAAGGAAGATTTCATCATTTCCGACCAGCTCAATCACGCTTCGATCATTGACGGCGCGCGGCTCTCGCGGGCCAAGATTCTGGTTTTCGAGCATAAGAATCTCGCCGATGCCGAAGCCAGGCTGGCCAGCGTGAAGAATGAACCGGGCAAGAAGCTCCTGATCAGCGATGGCGTCTTCTCAATGGATGGCGACATCGGCCCGCTGCCAGGCCTTTGCGATCTCGCAGAAAAGTACGGCGCGATCATGATGGTGGACGACGCGCATGCCTCCGGCGTTCTCGGCCGCAACGGCCGCGGCACGGTTGATCACTTCAAGGTTCACGGACGTGTTGACATTCAGGTTGGAACGCTATCGAAGGCCATCGGCGCTCTCGGCGGATACGTTTGCGGCTCGCACGACTTGATTGATTTCCTCTATCACCGTGCGCGACCGTTTTTGTTTTCTACTTCGCATCCGCCTTCGGTAGCGGCAACATGCATTGCAGCTTTCGAGGTTCTGGAAAACGAACCGGAGCGGATCGAGAAGTTGTGGGAGAACACTCGTTTGTGGAAGAAAGAACTCGGACTACTCGGGTTCGACATCGGCGGAAAAACTACACCAGCCAGCCAAACGCCAATCACTCCAATCATCATCGGCGACGGCAAGCTGACTATGGAGTTTTCGCGGAAGTTGTTCAAAGAAGGCGTGCTTGGCACCGGGATCACTTACCCGACTGTGCCCGAAGGCAAAGCCCGCGTGCGGACGATCATGACGGCCACGCACACGCAAGACGAATTGCAACGAGCGTTAGAAATGCTGAAGGGTGTGGGGAAGAGGATGGGGATTTTGTAGGTCACGGCTGATGTTGTGAAATCGCCTGATAACGGCATTGTCCTTAGGCTGAAGTGCCTGACGTAACTTGGGATCGCCCACGTCAGGCCATTACCACTGAGCGTGCATGAGGGTTTCGGGACAACCATACGGGTAGGGCTACGCTCAAAAATGTGATGATCGTGATCGGAGTATGGACGTGTTCAAGTCTCGTAGCCTTCGGGATCAAGGGGCTCTTAATTCCCGTGAGTAATCGGCTGGCATTTTCAGGTGATATAGGCAACTTGGAAATGTGGTTATGGCTGCGACTGCCCGAGATACTTGTCGCGGCGCTTGCAGCTATTGCGGTGTTGCGGGTGATGGATAGGAACAGGCCGTTGATTTGAGTCACTGCCCTTGCCGTGCTGTTCTTGTACCGTGGATGCTTGCGCGCTTGGCGACTTCTTACACATGGATGGCGAACAAACCCGCGCACGTCCGATTACATTGGAATCATTGCAGCGGCCATCGTCCCGGCCCTAATGTGTCTCATTATTGGCGCTTGGCGCGTGCGGCATTCAGGCGCACACAATCTGTCGACAGCGTAGCTGTTGAGAAATCCCGATAGCTCATAGCCTAGGAACGCTCCTCACGTTCTCTTCGGTTTATACTTCCTCATCGGGCACCTCGACGTTCGCTTCGGAGAAATTATGCGTCCGGCTACCTTCTGCCTTTTTGGTTTCCTGCTGGTCTTGCCAGCTCTTGGCGATGAAGGGCACCATCACCCTTTGAGCGAAGACGAAATCGGATCCGTCCAGTTTTCAACATCGTGCTCGCCGCAGGTGGCGACGCAGTTCAATCGTGCCGTGGCGCTCTTGCATTCTTTCCAATACGAAAGGACGAGGGCCACATTTGAAGACGTCGCGAAGCAGAACCCGAGTTGCGCCATGGCTTACTGGGGCGTCGCGATGTCGCACTATCACGGGCTGTGGGGCAACGGAGACACCAACGCCGGCCGCGCAGCGCTGCACAAGGCAGAGGAAATTGCCGCCGCGAACTCCGCAACCACTGCGCGCGAAAAAGCCTATATCGCCGCTCTCGGCGAAATCTACAAAGTTGATGATCGAGACACGGCCGCTCACGCCCAGGCTTTCGAACAAAAGATGGCCGAGTTGCACGCCGCCTATCCAGACGACACCGAGGCCGCCATTTTCCACGCTCTGACGCTGGCGATCACCGCGCCAAAGACCGACAAGACTTTCGCCAATCAGCGCAAGTGCGGCGAGATTCTGGAGCCGATCTTTGCCAAGAACCCGCATCATCCCGGCGTTGCACACTACATCATTCATTGCTACGACAATCCGGTGCTGGCGGAGCAAGGTCTGCAAGCTGCGCGGCTCTACGCGAAAATTGCGCCGGCCTCGGCTCACGCCAACCACATGCCCTCGCACATCTTCACGCGCGTAGGATCGTGGGACGAATCAATCAGTTCAAACATGCGGTCGGCTGAAATCGCGACGGCGGATGAAAAGACCTCGCAGAACGGTGAGGCCCGCGACCAGCGTTTGCACGCGATGGATTATCTGGAGTACGCGTACCTGCAGAGCGGACGAATAACGCAGGCGAAGGCCGTTCTTGACCAGATGAATTCGTTGCAGCCCGTTCCCGGATTGTCGTTGACCGGGAACTACGGGCAATCAGCGATTCCTGCCCGTTATGCTCTAGAGCGCCGAGATTGGCGCGAGGCCAGTGCTTTGAAGGCCAGCGACGGCGGCGTTCCCTGGGCCCGCGCGATCACCTGGATGGCGTATGGGATCGGAAGCGCGCGAAGCGGAGATCCTGCGGCTGCATCCCAGGCGGAACAGATGCTCGTGTCACTTCGAGACTCCGCCGCGAGTATTGACCAATATTGGTCCAAGCAGATCGAGGTGCATCGCCGCGAAGTTGCCGCGTGGATCGCCGAGGCCAATAGCAAATCTGATGACGCGATCGCCACCATGCGCTCCGCCGCCGAGCTTGAAGAGAGCATGGACAAACACGCCGTCACACCCGGCGCTGTTCTTCCCGCACGCGAGATGCTGGGAGAACTTTTATCAGTTCACGGACAGGCTCAAGCTGCGCTGGCGGAGTACCAGGCGGTGTTGAAGGTTGCTCCCAACCGTTTCAATGCTCTTTATGGAGCGGCGAGCGCGGCAGAGTCAGCAGGGAACTCGGCAGTGGCGAACCAGTACTTTCACAAGCTGACTGAAGTTGCAGTGGGCGAAGAACGTCCGGAGTTGGTGACCGCGAGAAAGAAGGTTGCGGCGGTCGCGCAAAACACGCCCTAAGACGTAAAAGCCGCTGAAACACGACACCATGGGGAAAGAGGGTAACAGGATGGCTCCGTCATCCGGGGTAGGAAATGAGAGTCAAATGGGTGGTGATTTGGAAGGGTGGCGGCTTACAGCCGCATCGTCCGCGAAGAAAAAATGGCTTACGGCACGGCTGTAAGCCGTGCCCTGTCAAAATCACGGTAGTCGAGTTTCGGTAACCCGTTACGGTCCCTGCGTCACCGATTGTTTGTCCGTCACGAGCCGCGCCCGAAAAATACGGTTTGAGACGGGCTCCTCTCCTACCACATCGACATTCACGATGTAGTCGCCGCGCGAAACGTTATCACCGAAAGGGATTTGCAAATCCCGCGTCTGCTTTTTCAACGGAAAGTGTTGATATCCGATCGCAGTCGCTCTGCCAATTTCGTTCACAGCTAGAGCAACTATCGTCAGATCAAAATCGCGGCCCGTGCGATTCGATACTTTGACCGAGCCGTCAATTCTCTGCCCATTCACGCGGGCAGTGCGGTCCCATTCGGCGGCGAGTGGCTTCTCAACACGAAGGGTGAATTTCTTAATTTGCTGCTGAGGCGGAGAGTTGTTGTCGCGAACTGCGGCGGTGAACTCGGCCGCGGCGGAATCGTCTGGCGTTCCGTGGATCTCGCCATCGTCGCGGAGCTCCAGACCACTGGGCAGTGAGCCGGACGCGCGCGTCCAATGATATGGACGGATTCCGCCCGTCAGCTCAAGAGAACGCGAGTAAGGCTCCCACAGCGACGCTGGGGGCAAATTTTCGTTTTCTATAATCGTGAGCGGCTGCTGAGCGAACATCCGGAGCGGCGCAGAAATCACCGCCATCCACAATGCAGATCGAATTGTGCGCTGCAAGCGTGTCATACGATTCAGTCGGCACCCGAATTACGTCAGTCTATATCGTGTGCTCGAAAAGAAGTCTCCAGCGGCAGAGAATCTGCCATGAATCTAGGAACGAACGAGAGGCGGTCTCTTGCTACAAATGTAGCCACAGGAACGACAAGGTTACAAAAGCAAAAGCCGGGAACTTTGTTCCCGGCTTTTGCGGCTTTTTGCCCCAAGCAGTTATTGCGGATCGAGTTCCACGGTATCGCCCACCAGCAGCGGTTCCATGGCGAACACGATCATTCCAGTCGAAGTCGAAGCTGTCGTCCCAACCACTACGATCTCAGCCACCGCCCTGCGAGGCATGTCGGCGACGTGCACTGTCGGTCCGCCTGTCTTGCTCAACCAGTTCGGATCAATCTCGACCTGCTTCGTTTGCGTGTCTTCGTTCGTGGTCGCCTTGAATGACAGCGAATCCACCGGATCCTGCTGGTCGCGCACGTAACTGCGGACGGCGCGTAGATAATCCCCAACCTTCAGGCCTTGGCTGGAACCGATGTTCATATAAAGCTTGCCGCCAGTGCCAAGTTCGGAATCGAAATCCTTCGCCATGATGACGCGGGCGCTGACCTGCCCATTCGCCGGAGCAAAGCGGTCGAACCGCATAGGTGGATGAAATGCGGTCATCTGCTTTTCGACATATGGGACAACAAAATCTCCCGGAACTATTGGGTCGCAGCTGAATTCCACGCGCGCGATGGCGTTACCTTTATGTCGCGTGTCAATAATCTTGATGCGCGCCAGCTCGGCGTAGGGCTGACCTGCCGCTTTCACGGCTGCAAACTGCCCAGGATAAAGCTCGTAACGATTGATGTCCTGCGATTCGCGGACAATGGTGTATTCCTGGCCCGCCTCGTAGCCTTGGCCCTTCAGGTAGATTGCCTCGCCGTTCACGAAACGGGTCGCGTGCGGCGATTCCAATCCGCCGGTCACGTACTTGTCTTTCGAGATCGGCTTGCTAATGAAGCCAGCGCAGTAAACATCAGCGGTGGTCGGTGTCACTACCCGCTCGACCGGAAAATTGACCGACGTTTGCACGGTCCCTGAGGGAGTCGCATCGTTGGAGCCGCCTTGCGCCCACAAAACCCCGGGCACCAGCAGCAGGAGTAAAGTCGCTGACTTCTTCATTCATTCCTCCCTTAGGGCGTCGACATCGGTGTCCCTAAGTTGCTTAAAACAAAGAAACTTCCATTGATGAACTTAGCAAGCCGGCAATTGAGGGTCAAGGTTACGCAGGTCTAACGGCGCCACTGCTAAAAAGTTTGCTGCGAACAAAAAGCACAAAGAATGTTGCATCTGGACTCGCGTCCCTGTAATATCGCGCCGTCCGATGACTGCGGAAAACAATCATTACGCGTCCAGATTGTTGCACTTGCGGCTGCCCAGGGTTTGTGTCGCGATTGCCGGAACCGATGCCAATGAAATGATCGACAAGGCGGAGGCCTTGGCGCGCGATAACCCTTTTATCGAGTTACGCTTAGATTACCTAGCCAAGCCGGGTCTGGCCCTCCCCAAAATCCGCCAGTTCGCGGAATCTCATCCCTATGTCACGGTTATCGGGACCTGTCGCCGTGTCGCCAGCGGCGGCAAGTTCCGCGGTTCAATCTCTTCCCAAGTCGAGCTGTTGGGTAAGGCCGCCGACTCCGGTTGTCAGCTCGTCGACCTCGAAATTCAATCGGCGAGCCGGCTGCGGCCGGCGCAACTTGAAAAACTCCGTGGGAAAGCAGCTCTGGTGCTGTCCTTCCATGATTTTCGTGGAACCCAGAAGCTGGATGAGACCCTAAGAAAGATGGCCGCCTACCCGGCTGACTTTTATAAGGTGGTCAGCACCGCAACCAGCCTTTCCGATAACGTGACCATGATGAAGTTCCTGGATCGCCACCGCGATGCTTACCCCTTGGTTGGGCTCTGCATGGGCGAGCAAGGGCTTGTCAGTCGGGTGCTGGGTGCAAGATCCGGCAGCGCATTCACCTTCGCTTCGATCACCGGCGATGAAAAAACTGCGCCCGGGCAGGTCACCGTGCAGGAACTCATCAACACATATCGCATTGAACAGCTCGATCCGGCAACGAAGGTGTATGGAGTGGCCGGCGATCCGATTTCGCATTCGCTCTCGCCCGCAATCATGAACGCCGCCTTACGCCGTGAAAATGTAAACGGAGTCTTTCTGGCACTGCACGCTAAATCACTCAAAGATCTGCTGACCTGCGTGCGGGAAATCCCCATTCCAGGCTTGGCAGTCACTATGCCGCATAAGCAAGCAATCCTTCCTCATCTCGATAACACCGATCCCTTCACCACCAAGATCGGTGCGTGCAACACGGTCGTGCGATCGGCAGATGGGAAACTCTACGGTTTCAACACCGACACTTCCGGCGTGGTGCGGCCTCTCGAGCAGCGCATGGTTTTACAGGATGCCAAGATTCTGGTTCTCGGCGCTGGCGGCGCGGCGCGCGCGGCTGTCTTCGGTCTTAAAGAGCGCGGAGCGCAGATTTTCATTTTGAATCGCAGCCTCGCGCCAGCTCAAAAGCTCGCGAGGCAAGCCAAGGCGCGCACTGTCAAACGCGCGGACCTGAAGAAACTAGACTTTGACGTCATTATTAATGCGACGCCGATCGGCATGGGGAACACCCGCGAGTCCCCGCTGAACGCTGAAGAGATCAAGGCCAAGCTCGTCTTCGACATGGTTTACGATCCAGCGGAAACTCGCCTGCTGAAACTCGCCAAAGAGCGCGGTTTACCCGTCATTGCCGGCAGCGAGATGTTCGTTCACCAGGCAGCGCGTCAGTTCGAAATCTGGACCGGCAAGCCCGCTCCGCGCGAAGACATGCTCAAAATCGTGATGCAGGAGTTGGCAAAGAGAGCCGCGTCTCGCAATGGGCATCTGCAGCAGTGATCAAGGCCTGACGATCAGTGCAGATTCAGGAAATTCCTAATCAACTTCTTACCTTCCTCAGTCAGCACGCTCTCAGGATGAAACTGAACTCCCTCAACCGGATGTTTCTTGTGTCGCAGTCCCATGATGGTTCTGCTTCCATCAGGCTCGCTGGTGGAAGCGCTGACTTCAAGCTCCTGAGGCAAAGTCTTCTCCTCGACAATCAGCGAGTGATAGCGGGTCGCGGTAAATGGAGAGTTCAAATCTTTGAAAACCGTGCGTCCATCGTGTGTGATTTGGCTCGTCTTGCCGTGCATTAAATAAGGCGCTCGAACGACGTTTCCCCCAAAAGCCGCTCCGAGCGCCTGATGCCCAAGGCAAACCCCCAGAATCGGCAGTTTGCCGGTCAATTTCCGGAATAGGTCCATACTTATGCCGGCTTCGTTCGGTGTGCATGGTCCCGGAGAGATCAACAGGTGACTGGGATGCATGTCCGCGATCTCGTCCACTGTCACTTGGTCGTTACGGCGCACCACCACTTCCGCTCCCAACTCGCCTAGATATTGCACCAGGTTGTAGGTGAATGAGTCGTAATTGTCTAAGACGAATACCATCGCGTATTCAATAGCTTACATGAACACCAGTGGCCAATTGTCAGTGGTCAGTCATTAGTTTCTCGGGTAACGCGCCCACACTCACCCTGACGATTGCCCCCCCGCCACTGATTATTGGCAACTGGCCACTGGCCAGCGACCGTCCTAACTTCTGCTTGACATGCCGCGTTTGAGGTCTCATCCTTACAATGGTTTTTAAGGAGTCTCCCCCATGGCCGTCGAAGTTCAGCAGGCGGAAAAGCGAGCTACCCGGCGATTCGCCCTGCGGCTGCCGGTTTCGGTGAACTATCCCGGAGAGGGTGAGGCCTTTGCAGCTCAGACCCGCGACGTGAGCGCCCGCGGCATTTGTTTCTACATGGACGCGCCCCTGAAAACCAACTCGGAAATCGAGTTTACGCTCACCCTCCCCCCTGAAATCACGCTTACGGAAAGCATCCGTGTACGTTGCCGCGGCAAGGTCGTCCGGGTCGAACCCGGAATGGCCGACGCGAAAGTGCCGGTGGCCGCGGTCATTGACGAGTACGAATTCCTGTCGGAAGCCTAGTTGACCTTTCGCCCGCCAGATGCAATCCACTGAGTCATAAGGGTTTCGCCGCCGCAACTTTCCGCCAAAAAGTGCATCCGTATATATGTGGTTTAAGTCGATGCCGAGGCAAACGAAAGCTGCCTTGAAGCCCAAAAGCGAAAACACCAAAAACTGGCTACAACTGTACGTGGATGCAACAACTGAGCGCGATCCCTACAAGCGCCTGGCACTGGTTCGCGAATTACGCCAGATCCCCAAACACGACGAATCGGAAGAATGGATGGACAGGATTTTTGAGGCCCGGCCCCTAACAAAAAGGCCACGTCCATCTAGAGACGTACGGCGTTCATCGAAGCTGAAGAGGTCTCGTACACGCTGACGTCGCGAAAAACGAGAGCAATGAAAACCTACTACTTACGCCGCGACGAAGACGTCTCCGGTAACAGCGGCTGCGGGCGCGTGGCGCAAGTCGCCGAGTTCGACGACGGTACGGCTGTCCTGCATTGGAACCTCGGCGCCAACCAGTCCGGCGTCTCCAGCACAGAAGTGTTCGCCTCGATTACTGACCTGCTTCGGGTTCACGGTCACAACGGGCGCTCGGTTCTCGAACCGGTTCAATCGGCAGAACCGGTCGTCCAAGGGTAACTGCGCAGGACTTTATTACTCTGCCTACTAGTGCTACTCTCATCGCAAGTCTCCAGCGAATTAGGACTAGCTTTGTCTCGCATACGGGCCTGGTTTTACGCTCCAGTTCTGGTGGTCTGCGCAGTGGTGTGTACCTTTGCGCGAGCGCCCGTCGAGGTCCGCTCGGTCACAATCTTGCCTGAGAACGGCACCTCCACCATTGCCATCCTTTCGACCGGCCCACTCACTCCGAAGTTGCAAGTGGTTGAAGATCCCCTTCGGCTGGTAGTTGACATACCCGGCGCAATGCAGGGCAGCGTGCGAAAAAGGATCCCGTTTCGCAACGAGCAGGTCAAAGGCATTCGCATCAGCCAGAACCAGGCCGTGCCTCCTGTCACACGCATAGTCGTAGACCTGGCCGGCCCCGTGCTCTATACCTGGGATGCCCTCGGCAACCGCTTGAACATCCGCGTGCGTGCGGATCAAGCCGCAACTGCCAAACCGGCTTCCGTGCCGGCACTTTCAGCGGGTGTTCAGCCGATTGCAGTTCCGTATGCCGAAGGCAGCGGAGGGACTTTGGTTGAGGCTGGAAGCCGAGTCGCGGCGGGATCGTCAATTACCGCCAAAGAAGAAACCGCCGTGCTGCGGCTCAGCCGCGGTGGAGAAGTGAAAGTCTGCCCCGGAACCACAGTCTCGGTTACTGCATCTCAATCCGGAAAAGACCTGCTGCTCGGCATGAGTACGGGCGCAATGGAGACGCACTACCGTTTGGAAGAGTCTTCCGATTCCGTGCTGACGCCAGACTTCCGCATTGTCCTCCCCGGTCCCGGCGAATTCGATTTCGCTATTAGCGCTGACTCGCATGGGAACACTTGCGTTGGTTCGATGCCAGGGACAACAGCGTCGGTGGTAGTTGCGGAACTGTTAGGCAACGGAACCTACGAGATCAAGCCGAGCCAGGAAATCCTTTTCCGGCAAGGGCGCCTCGATACCGTTGAGCATCCCGAAGGCCCCTGTGGATGTCCGGCGCGCCAGGAACCGGTTCTCACAGCCTCTAACTCTTCCGCGGCAGTAATTCCTGAAGACCAGGCGGGAACGAAGCTGCAGATGGCGAACTCTTCCGACCCACAGCCCAGTGGCGACACACCCGCGCCCACAGCTGTGAACACTCCGCATCAGTCTGGGAACGAAACCGAGGCGCCTCCGCAAACAAAAGATGGAGACATGCAGGTCCAACTCGAAGCCCCGCTGGTGTTTAGCGGCCGCGAGATCGCGGAAGCCCGGAAGCGCTCGGCACCTGCGCCACAGACGGCAGCGGCCTCTGCGCTGCCGCTTTCTTCGAAACCAGCCGATCCGTTGCCCGCGACAGTGGTGCTTCCGCCGGCAGCAACCAAGCCACAGGGCAAGGGCTTCTTTCGGAGCTTGAAAGGATTCTTTTCGAAAGTCTTTTGATCTCAGACCTAGCCGCGCCGGATCGCTCGGGTCAAAGGCCTGACTCGGTCCCGCACTTCATCAGCGAAATCCGCGCCGCGCTCGGCAGCTTCTTCTGCGAAGTCGCGAGCGCTTTCCCGAAGATCATCAAAGCTCTCTTTCGCATTTTCGTAGCCGCGGCGTAGATCGCGACGCATCTGACGCCCGGCTTTGGGCGCGAACAGCATTCCCACCACTGCGCCGGCCCCCAGACCGATCAAAAGAAAAGTAATTGCCGTACCAACATTTCCGCCGGATTCGTATTTGCCTTCTCGCATAAGTGCACCTCGTCGAAAGTCTTATTTTTGATTCAATCAGTAACATTCTAGCTGTCTCAAAAGAAATAACTGCAATTTTTGTTGCAGCCAAATCATGTTCGGCAGTGGCATGGGTCAATTCCCAAATTCGAACAAGCCGTATAAAATAAGCTGCTTAGCCCACACCGGCAATTGTGGCTGCCTGCGCCTTCGGCCAGCCCTCAATAAGATCAATAAGGAGAGCATTCAGCAATGGCGATTCCAGCCACCCAGCTTCGCCCCGGTATGATCATCAAGCACAACAATGACCTGCACTCGGTGTTTAGCGTAGAGCACCGCACGCCGGGAAATTTGCGGGCCTTCATCCAGGCAAAGTTGCGCAACCTTCGTACGGGCGCCATGTTCGAACACCGCTTCCGCTCGCCCGACCCGATCGAGAAGATCACCGTGGACGAAGTTCAGATGGAGTTCCTGTACCAGGACGGCACGGACTACTACTTCATGAACACGGAAAATTATGAGCAGACCCATCTAACTAAGGACATCCTTGGCGACGCTGTGGACTACCTCACTCCAAATCTTCCAATCAGGGTGGAATTCTTCGATGGCAAGGCCGTCGGAATTGAATTGCCGCAAACCGTCGACTTGAAGGTGATCGAAACCGAACCAGGACTGAAGAGCGCGACGGCGTCAAGCGTCACCAAGCCCGCGAAGACTGAAACTGGCTTGGTCGTGCAAGTACCGCCGTTCATTAACGAAGGTGAGACCATCAAGGTGGATACGGCGGAAGGCGTTTATTTGTCCCGGGCCTAACTTGAAGTCAGAAGTACGAAGTAAGAATGCGCAAGTAAAATTCCAGTCTTACTTCAGAATTCAGCCTTCTTACTTCTGACTTCGATGAGCACTACCGAATCAGTTCAGGCCCGCCGTTTCCTGGTTCGTGGCCGCGTTCAGGGCGTCGGCTTCCGTTGGTTCGTGGAGCGCGAGGCGCACATGCTGGGGATCGCCGGTTGGGTGCGCAACAATCACGATGGCAGCGTAGAAGTGCTCGCCATGGGAACCCGCGATCAACTTCTCGGTATTCGATCCAGACTGCGGCAGGGCCCGCGAGCGGCGCGTGTGGATGATGTCGAGGAATCAGAGGCCAAGCCGGTCGCAGGACTGAATACATTTCGCATTGAAGGAGCATGGTGATGGCGGAAACCTCGGTAAAGGTCAGTCCTAATTGCGAGCCTCTGAAGAAGCTCATCCGGGAAGTGCCGGATTTCCCCACGGAAGGCATTCTCTTTTATGACATCACCACGTTGCTCAAGGACAAGGTTGGGTTCGCAACCCTGATTGACGCCCTCTCGGAGCAGTACCTCGGCAAAGACATTGACCTTGTGCTGGGCATGGAGGCGCGCGGCTTCATCTTCGGTCCCGCGCTCGCGTATCGACTCAATGCCGGATTCGTCCCCGTGCGCAAGCCCGGAAAGCTACCCGCAGCGACCGCCAAATACGACTACGCTCTCGAGTACGGCACCAACACGCTTGAAATCCACCGTGACGCAATTCAAAAGGGCCAGCGCGTGTTGATCGTAGACGATCTGCTCGCGACCGGCGGCACCGCCGAAGCCACGGCAAAGCTAGCAGAATCTCTGGGCGGAGAGATTGTCGGCCTGGGGTTTGTGGTGGAACTGGACTTCCTCAACCCTCGCGAGAAGCTGAAGAACTATGACGTGTTCTCGCTTCTGCATTACGACAAGTAGCCATTAAATCTTCAGCACGACCTTGCCGACATTCCTTCTCTCGAGCAGCAGCTTGTAAGCTTCGGGTGCCGCTTCCATCGGCAACACCTCTCCAATAATTGGCCGTATGCGTCCGTCCCGCACCCAGGCTGAAAGCTGCTGCCATGCCTCCTGCATTACATTGCGATTCGTAGATAAATTCGTAAGCCACAGCCCGTGCACACTGGTGCCCTTGGCATAGAGGCTGCCAACGTCGACTTGCGCCCGCTGACCTGTTGCTGAGCCGTAAGCGATCACCCGTCCGAAATCCCGCAAGCAACGCCCGCTCTTCATCGTGTGTTCGCCGCCCAACATTTCGAACACGACATCCACGCCTTCGTCGTGAGTCAGATCTCTAATGGCCTCCAGATAGTCCTGCTGCTTGTAGTTGATAGCGTGTTGCAATCCCAGATCTTTTACTCGCTCCAGCTTTTCATCGGATGAAGATGTCCCATACATCTCCACGCCGAGAATCTTGCCAATCTGAACTGCCGCCGTACCCACTCCTCCTGCAACCGCGTGAATCAACACGCGAGCGCCTTTCGGCGGATTCAGCAGGCCTGCTTTCCAATATGCGAGGTAAGCGGTGAAGAAGTTCACCGGAAAAGCAGCGCCTTCTTCCGCGCTCCAGCCCATCGGTACCGGCCAGAGCAGGGAACTGCGTGCAGCAATCAACTCGGCGAAAGCTCCCCACTGCGTGTAGCCCATCACCCGCTCGCCGTTGCTGGCACGCGTGCCACAGAACTCGCGTCCGGCTACCAGCGGCGGTTTGGGTGTGCCAGGATATCCGCCGCCTGCGGACATAGTGTCGGCAAAATTAACTCCGGCCGCTTCTACTCGAACGAGTTCTTCGCCGGCGCCGCCAACGGGATCAGGAACGTCTCGAACCTCGAGAACCTCGGGTCCGCCATAGCGGGGGATGACGACGGCTTTCATGAACAGAAGTGTAGCAACGGTGCGCGAACTCGCGGATTGACACTAACTTACTTACTACTGTTCGATGGCGAGATCACGCGTCCGTACTCGCTTGCGCGGGCCAGGCGATCGAACATGCGATAGGCATCGAGCGAGATTTTGCTGATGGCCTCTTCTCCGTCGCGCTCGCGTCGCAAATAGGTCGTCATAATGCAAAGAATGTATGGGCGCTGGTCTAGAAATACGATCCCCGAGTTGGTGCGCACGCCTTCGAGTTCGCCTTCCTTGTCGGCCACCTTCAAGTCCTCCGGCAAATCTCGCGGAATCCATGAATTCTTTCGAACACTCAGGATGTTAAAGAAGTCCTCGGCGAGGGTTTTGTTCAGCACTCTGCCTCGGTAAATACTCTCCAGCAAAGTCGTCATATCGCTCGGTGTCGAGATATTTTCCCGGCCCTCGCTAGCAGCTTTCAGGTCCATCATCTTGCGGCGCAGGCGTGTATTTGTAAGCCCGAGCGAATCGAGCAGAGAGTTTACGTTCTCCATGCCAACCCGATCGATCAGAATGTTCGCGGCGCTGTTGTCGCTGACCGCCGACACCATTGCGGCAAGGTCTCGTAACGTCAGCTGCGTGACCCCCGGTGTGAGGCCATGCATAATTCGGCTATCCGCCACCAGGTCCGACGCCCTGACCTTATACACGTCCGTAAGCTTCAGCTTGCCTTGTTGTGCTTGACGATAGAGCTCCGCCAGAATCGCAATTTTGATGGAGCTGGCCTGCGGAAATACCTCACTCTCGCGCAGCTGATATTTCTGGCCGGTCGTAAGGTCTTCGATAGCGACACCCATCACGCCATCGAGGTTGCGGTCCACCTCCGCGATCGACGCTTCCAGCTTTTGCCAGAGGACCTTCTGCTTTACCAGGGCAGTCTCTTGTGCGCCGGCGAAAACGAGCAAGGCCAAGAGTACGAAAATATGACGCAAGCAGTCCTCCAAAGCGCAAGATTATATCGCCTTCGGCCCAAAACTGAATGATCCATGCCCGGCACGAATGTTGTACGATGTCCCCTCGCTTTCAATGCCTCCCGACTACACATTTCCTCAAGCCGCCGCCCGCAAACCGCGCACCGGATGCCTCGGTTGCCTCTGGCAAGTTGTCGTGGTGCTCGTTCTCGGGTCAGTCCTCCTGATTGCGATCACCGGAGTTTTTTATCCCTGGGGGTTCTACCTTGGCGGGAAATTCCACATCATCCCTATGTGGTCCGGCTGGGGCACAGCTCACGCCAAGAGCGGAGACTACGTGGTCTGGGTGCAATTCGAGCCCACGCCAAGTGGAAGCAAGATGTATCTCGGAACCAGCCTCACCGGGCAGGCGACAGTCTGCACTCCGCGCGGCGAGCGGCTCCGCATGCGCTTAGGTGGCGGCATGGGCAAACACCTGAACCTCTCAACCGATGGTGAGCCAATCAGCCTTTACATGAACTACTGGCCGCTCGGCTATGGATCATTCATCGCCGATCGCCGGCCGAGTTTGGAATTCCGCGGCAATTGGCGCAATCCTAACCTCGTCACCGACGACCACGGCAGCATCGCGCGCTCTTTTAATCCGGACGGAACTGTCTACCGCACACATGACCAGAACCGTCCGTACATGCAGGAAGTCGTGCCCGTCACGTTTGTTAGTGGTTCCCACTCCGACTTCACCAAAGCATGCACAGCGGCAGTCAAAAAATAGGACCACCGCACGAGGGGTAATGTTCTAACGGCGTTTTTGGGGAGTTGCCCGCACTTTCGAAGTGGTGGGTACGACGAACTACCGCTTCACTTCATCGCGCTCAACCACACCATCCTTGATGTAGATCACGCGATGGGCGTATTCGGCGATGTCATGCTCGTGCGTGACGAGAACGATCGTATTGCCTTCGGAGTGAAGGCGATCGAAGAGGGCCATGATTTCGTTGCCGGTTTGCGAGTCAAGGTTGCCGGTGGGCTCATCGGCAAGGATGATAGAGGGCCGGTTCACCAGGGCGCGGGCAATGGCAACACGCTGACGCTGACCTCCGGAGAGTTCGTTGGGCTTGTGGCTCATGCGGGATTCCATGCCGACAGCTGACAATGCGCCCTTCGCGCGTTCGGCACGCTCAGCAGCCGGTACTCCGGCATAAATAAGAGGTAGCTCGACGTTGTGCAGGGCAGTTGCGCGGGCCAGCAGATTGAAGGTCTGAAAGACGAATCCGATTTCTTTATTTCTGATTCGCGCCAGTTCATCATCATCCAGTTCGCTGACCAGCTGTCCGTTGAGCCAATATTGTCCCTGGCTGGGAGAATCGAGGCATCCGATCAAATTCATCAAAGTCGATTTCCCCGACCCGCTTGGTCCCATGATCGCTGCGTATTCGTTGCGGCGAATCTGGAGATTAACCCCTCGCAAAGCATGGACTTGCTGCTCAGAACCCATGTCGTAGGTTTTCCACAAGTCGCGAGTCAAAATCATCGACGACTCAGGAGTGGCCGACACGAAGGGCTGCGCAATGCTGATTACTTCCGCTGTTGCCATGCTTTTCTCCTGCTCAAACGGAGACAACTGGTTTGCTCCGAACCTTCTGTTGGACGCGCCACGTAGGCGTTAGTTAGAAAGAATATGGTTTCCAGTATGTCTCGCCGTTAACGCCCCGGATACTTACGATTGGGAGGTACGACGGATTGGGGGAAAAAGTTCCCGGACGAAGCGATTATAGCGTGGGGACCGATAAATTTGGATGCCCTCTGTGTGGTTCTTCTGCTGGTTCCGAGCCACACGGTTTGAGGTTTTGACAAAACCCGGACAACCAAACGGCAGGTACATAGAATCAGGGCATTTAGGAGCTTGGGCGCCCGAGTATGCCTCCGTGTTCGCCGTCTTGTTTTCCCACCGGCAAAGACATAGAATTGTTGACGCCCAGGGTGTCCGAAGGAGTATCTCTCTTTATGTTCCGTTTTCTGCTGTCAGTTCGCCGTTTTGCGCTGTCCGTTCTCATTTTGGGACTGCTGCCCTCGTTTGCAGTCGCCCAACAGAACAGCAGGACTTCAGAAAAATCCGGAACTTCGGACCAAGCGGCCCCTGTAAAGGTGGACCAGATCGAGGACCAATCGGGCGATCCATTAAAGCGACCGATCACCGAGAAGCGCAAGAAAGAAAACCGCAAATCCTTCAAGGCCGAATTGAGTCCTGATGATAAGAAATGGCTCAACGAGGACGTCCGCTGGATCATTACGGACGACGAGCGCAAGGCGTTCATGCAGCTCTCGAACGAGGAAGAGCGCGAGAAGTTTATCGAGGCATTCTGGGACCGTCGCAATCCCGATCCAGACAGCGAAGACAACGCTTTTAAAGACGAGCACTATCGCCGGATCGAGTACGCCAACGAGCATTTCCCTGCCGGCATGCCCGGATGGATGACCGATCGTGGCCGCATCTACATTGTGTACGGACCACCGGATGAGATTGAGTCCCATCCTTCGGGCGGTACTTACCAGCGGCCGATGGAAGAGGGTGGTGGCGAGACTTCCACATATCCTTTTGAAGATTGGCGTTACCGGCACATCGATAATATCGGCGAAGAAGTGATCATCGAATTCGTCGACGACTGCATGTGCGGCGCTTATGAAATGACGATGGACCGCAGCAAGAAAGATGCGTTGCTGATGGTGCCGGGCGCGGGCCTGACGCTCTATGAGCAGATGGGAATGGCCAGCAAGACGGACAGATTTACCGGTGGTAACGGGCTGGAACGCCTGGGTACAGGCCCGGGTGGCTCAACTATGCTGCAGAGCAAGGAATTTGATCGGCTGGATCAATACGCAAAGCTGAACCAGGCTCCTGCCGTAAAGTTTAAGGACCTGGAGGAAGTCGTCCGCACACACATTTCCTACAACCTGATGCCGTTTGATGTTCGCACCGACTTCATCCGGATCACCAATGACACGATTCTGGTTCCGGTCACAGTGCAAATCAAGAATCGCGATATAACGTTTGCTAACAAAGATGGAGTTCAACACGGGGTCGTTAATATTTTTGGCCGGGTCACGAGTCTCACCGGAAAGGTAATGCAGACGTTCGAGGAAACTGTCACAGCGGACGTGCCTGCTGAATTGCTGCCGAAGGAAGTTGAAAATTCCAAGGTGTATTGGAAGGCCGTGCCCCTGCGTCCCGGCCGTTACAAGCTGGATGTGGTTGTGAA
>Ga0075425_100001007_pt1 | contig 27059 bp, 25 predicted proteins | sample SoiMethybrSBSTD4_FD_75300 | JGI IMG/M metagenome (GOLD analysis project Ga0075425, IMG submission 75300) | Bulk soil microbial communities from a Populus tree surrounding site in Tennessee, USA - Soil MetaG P. TD hybrid SBSTD4 | ecosystem: Environmental > Terrestrial > Soil > Tree plantation...
GCCGTCAGCTCGCTGCTGGAGCGCGCCATCGTCTGGCTGCTGCGCAGCGCATACGAGAAGCTCGACATCGCGACGTACGTGGATGAGTTCCGTCCGCGCATCGCCGCGATCGCGAAGCGGCTCGACGATGTGCTGCCGGCGCCGCTGCTCGCGTCGCTCAAAGTGCGCGAAGCGGAGCTGATGGCCGACGGCATTCCCGAGTCACTGGCGCATCGCGTCGCCAGTCTCGACGTCATGAGCTCGGCGATGGACATCGTCCGCATCTCGCAGCGCGGCGGCGAAGTCGAAGAAGCCGCGCGCGTCTACTTCAACCTCGGCGCGCGCTTCAGCCTCGATCGCCTGCGCATCGCCGGCGCATCGATCACCGCCGAGACGCCGTGGCAGAAAGCGGCCGTAGCCAGCGTCGTCGACGATCTGTTCAACTACCAGAGCGTGCTGGCCTCGCGGGTGATGGCCGAGTCGAACGGCGACGGCGTCGACGCCTGGCTCGCGAACCGCGCGCGCGTCGTCGAGCGTGTCGATCAGACGATGAACGAAGTGAAGTCGGCGCCGAGCGTCGATCTGGCGATGCTCACCGTGGCGTCGCGTCAGTTGCGGGCGCTCGTGGAGTCGTAGGGGTGACAGCCGCGCTTTAGCGCGGCTGGGCGGACGAAGGCGTCCGCCCCTCCAAGCGTGTTGCGGCGGCGAGCGCGACGTCGCGGAAGCCGACACTCCGGCACGCGCCGAGGACATCGACGACTTCGCCGTATTTCACGTGAGCGTCGCCGCGCACGAGGACGGGGCGCTCGGGATGTTCGGCGTGCAGGCGTTGCAGCTCGCCTTCGAGCTGATCGCGGCGAATGGCGACGGAGTCGATGTAGAGCGTTGCATCTTTGTTGACGGTGATCGGGAGCTGGCGCGGTTTTTCGTCCAGTGCAGTTGCCGTCGCGGCGTTCGGCAGTTGTACCGGAACGCCGGTCGTCATCATTGGCGTGACGACCATGAAGATGATCAGCAGCACGAGGCAGACATCGACGAGCGGCGTGACGTTGATTTCCGACTGGAGCATGTCGTTTGGACACGCGAGCGTCAGCGGATGAAACCGCGGTTCTGCAACTCCTCGAACGCCGGCCGCAGTTGCGGCGTCGCCACGACGTCGCGCGTCACGTAGACCGGCCGCGTCGTCACGAGGCGATAGAAGAAGCGATTCAACTCGAGCACGACCGCCTGCGTCGCGGTTCCGTCGCGTTGCCATTGCGCGACCCACGGTCGCAGCGCGCTGACGTCGAGATGCTCGCGGCGCTCGAGTTGATCGAGATACCACGTGCGAATCAGCAGTCCCGTTTGCACGACGTGGCGTTCGGGATGAAGCAGGAGCATCGGCGAGATCAGCTCCCAATCTCCGCTGACGATCGTTGCGTTCGGCGGCGCTTTCGCGATCACCGCCTCGACGCGATCGCGCGCGAACGTGTCGCGCGCATGGTTCTGATACGACGTGATGAACGTGACCACGACGATCAGCGGCAGGAACGTTCGGAGCTCTCGCGGAACCGCCACGATGAGCGCGATGAAGAGCGGGATCAGATACGCGTCGAGATCGTTCTTGATCGGATAGACGATCACCCAAGCTGCGTTGACGGCGATGATCGCGGCGAGCGCGACGAACAGCCGCCGATCGCGGCGGAAGAGAAGCGCCAGTCCGATCACGCCGGCGATTGCGACGAAGGGGAACTCGCGCACGACGATCTTCGCCGGACGCGCGAACTGCAGCTCGCCGGCGATGTACTGCTGATATTGCTTACCGCTGACGTGATCGATGAAGCGTTGCAGCGTCGTCGGATTTCCCCAGTTCATCGCCGGATCGCGCGACGCGGCGATAGGCAGATACGCATAGAGCATCAATCCGGCGAGGACGAACGGGACGACGTCGCGGAGACGCACGCGTCCGATCAGAATCGCGCCGCCGATGGCGACGATCCCCGCCGTCACGTAATGCACGGCGAGGGCGAGACCGAGTGCGAGCGCGGCGAAGCGGAGAAAGCGGACGTCGCGTGTGCGGCGCCACCGCACGACGAGCACGAGCATCGCCACGCTGAGAAACGTGTTGAGCGCGTAGACCTCCGCGACGGACGCATAGGCCCACAACGTCCGCGAGAAGGCGAGGAAGAATCCCAGCGCGATCGCGATTAGAAAGTCGTCGGCGATGAATGTCATCGCGGCGGCGGCGAGCGCGGCAAAGAACGCGGAGGCGAAGTTCGCGCGCACCGCGACGTCGCCGAGCGGGACGAGCGTGAAGAGATGAGTGACGAGAACGTAGAGCGGGAAGCCGGGCGGATGAGCGACGCCGAGGGTTTGGGCGGCGACGGTGAGCTCACCGCTGTCGGTCGGACCGACAGTCCGGTACATCGTGAGCGCATAGACGGCGAGAGCGATCACGAAGACGACCGCGGCGCGTCTCATTCGCAGCCGATGATACGGCTCATCAGCTATCTCGCGCCGAGCATTCCGGAGGCGTTCTTCTCGCTGGTGGCGCGGCACATCGAGGCCTCGACCGGCGTGCCGTCGTCCGTCGTCTTCGAGAAGCGCATCTCCGGTCCGCTCGCGGGCGACGACGATCCGTTCGCCGATGCGCGCGTCGACGTCGGATTCATCTGCGCTCCCTCCGTTCGATTCCTCGGCAACGAAGTGAGTGTGCTGCCGTCGCTCGTGCCGAACGATCCCCGCGCGAACGGTCGCGCCGTGTATTTCGCCGACGTCGTCGTGCGCGCGTCGTCACCGCATCGCACGTTCGACGAGTTGCGCGGCGCCACGTGGGCGTACAACGATCCGAACTCGAAGAGCGGCTGGTTCAGCATGCTCGAGCGCGCCGGCAACGCCGACTACTTCGCGCGCTGCGTGCAATCGGGATCGCATCTGCGATCGCTGGAGATGGTTGCGAGCGGCGAAGCGGATGCGGCGGCGATCGACTCGAACGTGCTTCGCCTGCACGCGCGCGACGATCTGCGCGTGATCGAATCGTGGGGACCGTTCCCGATCCAGCCGGTCGTCGTGCGCAGCGGACTCGACGCTGGAATGACGGAGCGCATTACGCACGCCCTCCTCACGATGCACGAAATCCATGGCGCTTCTTTGGACGATTTCGGGTTTTCCCGATTTGTAGAAAGCGATCCGGACGCCTATCGGCGCTAGAATCCGCGTGTGGGTCCTCGGCCGCTCCCGCTCGGCGAGGCGTTCGGAGCTGAGAAACTTCGCCGTCTGACATTCGATGCGTGGCGCGAGATCCTCGACGCGCTTCCGGTCGCCGTGTTCGTGCTCGATCGCGAAGGAACGCCCTGCTACGCGAATCGAAAATCGGAGGAGCTGCTCGAGCAGCCGCTCCTCGAGGCGAATCCTCACAACCTTCCGCGCGTCTATCCGACGTTCATCGCCGGAACGAACGAGCCGTATCCGCCGGAGCGACTGCCGATCATCCGCGCGCTCAACGGCGAGCGCACGCAGGCGGACGATCTCGAGATCCGCACGCCCCACGGCTCGCGCATCCTCGATGTGATCGGCATGCCGGTATTCGATGACGCGGGCGAAGTCGAGTTCGCGATCGCCGCATTCAGCGACGTGACCGACCGGCTGCGGCTCGAGCGCTTCGTGAAGTTGCTGCAGTCCGTCGCCATCGCCGCGAACGAAGCGGCGACGTTGCATGACGCATTGCAGGTCGGGCTCGACCTCGTCTGCGAGATCGCGGAGTGGCCGCTTGGACATTGTTGGATCGTCGAGGGCGGCGCGCTGATGTCGGCGTCCATCTGGCACAACGCCGGCGGCGCGCAGCTCGCGCAATTCGTGCGAACGACGTCGCGCACGCAACTTCAGTTCGGCGACGGATTGCCGGGCCGCGTCGCGGCGACCGCGGAGCCGGCGTGGATTCTCGACACGCTCAACGACTCGGAATTCATTCGCTCGCATCCAGTGCAGGCGCCGAGTGTGCGAGCCGCATTCGCGTTTCCCGTCGTGGCCGGCCAGCAGGTTTGCGCCGTGCTCGAGTTCTTCGCCGCCGAGCCGCGCGAGCCCGATCCTGAGTTGCTCGACGTGATGCGCCACGTCGGCCAGCAGCTCGGCCGCGTCGTGGAGCGCATGCGCGCGGAAAGCGCGCTCGTCGAATCGGAAGAGCAGTATCGCGACCTGATCGAGAACAGCCTCGATCCGATTTGCATGCACGATCTGCAAGGCCGTCTGCTCATGGTCAATCGCGCCGCCGTCGAAGACCTCGGCTTCGAGTCGGCGGACACGTTGATCGGACAAAAGCTGCGCGACCTGCTGCATCCGTCGGTGCGCGAAGGCTTCGATCAATACATGGAGCGGATCATCGTCAACGGCCGCGATGAAGGTCTGATGACGGTCATGCGACGCAACGGCGAGAAGCGCGTCTGGGAGTACCGCAACACGCTGCGCTACATGCCGGGATCGCAAGTCGTGCGCGGCGTCGCGCGCGACGTGACCGAGCGCCTGCGCGCGGAGAACATGCTCGCGGAGTCGGAGGCGCGTTATCGACTGCTCTTCGAGCGCAACCTCGCCGGCGTCTGCCGGACGACGTTCAGCGGACAGATGCTCGACGTGAACGACGCGTTCGTGCATCTTTTCGGCTACGACTCGCGCGACGAAGTGCTGCAAGTCAACGCCGCCGATCTCTATCCGGACGACGATGCGCGCCGCGAGTATCTGAGGCGTCTCACTGCGACCGGCAGTCTGGCCAACCTCGAGCTGCGCCTTCGCCGCAAGGATGGATCGCTCTTCTGGGCGCTGATGAATGCGACGCTGATCAACGATCGCCGCTACGCCGAGGCACAGGTCGAAGCGACGGTGCTCGACATCACGTCGCGCAAAGAGAGCGAGGAGCGCAACGCGTATCAGGCGACGCACGACATGCTGACGCGACTTCCGAATCGCATGTTGTTCGATGACCGGCTGCAGCAGGCCATCGCCATCGCCGATCGGCAGAAGACGAAGCTCGCCATCGGCTTCATCGACCTCGATCGCTTCAAGCCGATCAACGACGCCTTCGGACACGCGGCCGGCGACGAAGTCCTGCGCCAGATCGCGGGGCGGATTCAGCGGGCCATCCGGCAGACGGACACCGTCGCGCGCGCCGGTGGTGACGAGTTCCTCGTGCTGTTGAAAGCGATCGGCGACCGCGACGAAGCGACGGCGGTCTTCACGAAGATCGCGTCATCGATCGACGAGCCGATCGCGGCGGCGAGTCGCGAAGTACTCGTCGACGCCAGCATCGGCGTCAGTCTCTTTCCCGACGACGCTGCCGACGCGGAGACGCTCGTGCGCCTTGCCGATCAGGCGATGTATCGCGTGAAGACGCTCAATCGCTCGCGCGGTCTGCCTCGATCAGACTGAACATCCCGCCGGTCGGAATCACGCGCGCGACGTTGAATCCGTTGTCGCCGAGGAGCTTCGTGAGCTCCGCGGCGGTGCGCTCGCGGCCGTTGAGCATCACCAGCATGTTCAGGTCCATGAACGCGACCGGCGTCGGCTGCGGATGATCGGGAAGAAGCATCTCGACGACGAGCAGCTTCGCGCCCGCTTTCGATGCGGAGCGGATGTTGCGCAGGATCGCCGCACAGCGCTCGTCGGGCCAGTCGTGCAGGATCGACTTGAGCACGTAGAGATCGGCGCCCGCCGGAACGCTGCTGAAGAAATCGCCCGCGACGAAGTCGATGCGATTGTCGTCCGCGAACGCGTGCTTCGCCCCTTCGATGACGTCAGGCAGATCGAAGATGATGCCGCGGGCATCGGCGTTTTGCGCGAGGAGCCCGCGCAGCAGCACGCCCTGGCTGCCGCCGATGTCGACGATCGTCTTGAACGGTTTCGCGTCGTAGAGGCGCGCCACGTCTTGCGACACCATCGCGGAGAGATTGCCCATGCCGCGCGCGAAGCTGAGCGCCTCGTCGTGATTCTTCGCGTAGTAATCCCACACATTCATGCCGAGGACTTCGGAGGCGAATGAGCGGCCGCTTTTGACGGCGTCGTAGAGTTGGCCCCACGGCAGCCAATGGCCCGGCGCGCACTCGGCGATGATCAGATCTTTGAGCGAGCCCGGCGCGTCGGTGCGGAGACACTCGCCGAGCGGCGTGAGCGCGAACGTTCGCGACGCAGTCTCGGTGAGGATCCCGCATGTGGCGGCGGCGCGCAGCAGGCGATAGAACGTGTCGCGATCGGCTCCCGCTTCGGCGGCGATGTCATCGCTCGACGTGACGCCGCGCGCGATGGCGTCGGCGGCGCCGAAGCGCGCGGCTGCAGCGAGAATCTGCGAGACCCAGAGTCCCATCAGCATCTGCAGGACTTGGACGGGAGGCGGCGGTGCGTTTTCCATGGCCATCACTTTACGATGTGACGACGTGCATGGATTCGTGTTTCGACGCTCCGTATCGTGGCCGACATGAACATCCGCACGCTCGCCGGCGACCTTGCCGACGCAACAGCCGACGCCATCTGCACCTCGACGAATCCACGGCTCTCGCTGGCGATGGGCACCGGCGGCTCGGTGCGCGAGCGCGCCGGATTCGAAGTGTTGCGCGAATGCGAAGCGATCGTGCGTGCTTCGGGAGGACGCGTGCCGCCCGGATCGGCGTTCGTGACATCGCCCGGCGCGCTGCCCGTGAAGGCGCTCATTCACTGCGTCGCCAGCGATGACGCGCATCGATCATCCGCCGCGATCATTCGATCCTGCGTAACGAATGCCCTCGGATGCGCCGACGCCCACGGATGCAAGAGCGTGGCGATGCCGGTATTCGCCACCGGTCATGTGCACTTCAACTTCGACCTGGCGCTGGCGACGATGAACGAAGCACTTCGCGATACGAAGACGCGCGTCGAAGAAGTGTTGATCGTCCTCAAGAGCGATGCGGTGGACGAGAGCCAATGAAACGCAGGATGGTGTTCAAGTATCGCTGCGGCTCCGCCGCTTCGATCCCGCAATGCGAGGCGCGGTCAGCGACGAACAGCTCCTTCGGCACGCGCAAGCTGTTGAACAGCTTCATGCCGAGCTTGAACGGAATGACTTCGTCCGTGCGGCTGTGCATGACGAGCACCGGCACGTTCGCGTCGTTCAGCCACTCCGCGGTGCGCATGGCGCGCGGCGCGAAGAAGCCGAGCGGCGGATAGAGCGCGTTGCCCAACGCGAGGAGCGACGGGAAGGAACTGTCGATGATCACGCAGCGCGAGCGGCGATTCTTCGCGACGAACGCGGCATACGGAGCGCCGAGAGACTCGCCGTAGATGACGATGTCCGAATGGATCTTCGACGCAAAGTCGTACGCGGCGAGCGCGTCGTCGTACAGCTTTTCTTCTTTCGCGACACCTTCGCTTTTTCCGTAGCCGCGCCAGTCGAAGAGCAAGACGGAGACGCCGTTCTGCGCGAATTCTTCGGCGACGCCGGCGCGCTCGGTGATGTTGCCGGCATTCCCGTGAAAGAAAATCATTAACGGTGCGCTCGGCGATTTCGATCGAATCAACCAGCCGTGCAATTTCACGCCGTCGGCCGTCGAGAAGCTCACATCTTCCGGCGCGATGGGGAGACGCGACACCTCCCACATTCCCTCCGGATATTTCTCCGGGAAGAACATGCCGGTCGCGCGGAGATAGCGCGCGAAGAGGTACGCGATGAAGATGACGACGATCGCCGTGATGGCTGCGCTCGTCAGCCGGTGCATCATCTCAACTCGACAACTTCTCCCAATCCCCGTCGGGCGCGTCGATCGCCAGCGCGAGGCCGCCGTCCGATCCGACGAACACCGGATCGTGCATGTACTTCACGCGTCCGCCGCCGACGGTCTTCAGCGCGTCTTCGAGCGCGCGCGGCAGTCCACGAATCAGTCCGCCGCCGCCGGAGAGAATGATGTTGTTCCGCACGCGCTCCTGGAACTCGGGCTCGACCTTCGCCAGCAGATCGAGCATCGTCTCGACCACCGGTCCGACGAGCGTCTCGCACGCGGCTTTCATTTCGTTCGTGATGTCGAGATCCGTCGGCACACCTTTGACCGGCGCGGTGACGACGATCTTCTCCGGCGCGCGGCCGACGAAGCTCGTCTTCTCTTTCCACTCGCGCACCATGAAGATGGTGACGTTCGCCTGCGGATAACGTTCTTCGATCAGCTTGAGGAGCTGCGTGTCGATCGAGTCGCCGGCCACCGTCAGCGTGCGCTGATCGTCTTCGGTCGGATAGCGGCCTTTCATCACGCAGAAGTCGGTCGTGCCGGCGCCGATGTCGATGATCATCGTGTGCAGCAGCGCGTCGAGTCCGTACGCAACCGCGAACGGCTCGCTCACGATCAGCAGGCTGTCGACGATTCCCTTCATCGCGTTGCGCAGGTACTGCTTGTTCGTGCGCAGCGCCGCGGCGGGCACGCCGACGACGGCGCGCACGTTCGACGCGTCGACGTTTCCGTTCCCGCTCACGCCGACGAGACCGAGGAGATGCTTGAGCAGCTCGCGAACGGCTTCGATGTCTTTGTCCGATCCTTCTTTCAACAGTCCGCGCTCGAGGGGGCGATGGAGGTCGAGCATCGTGCGGTTGTTGACGGCTTCGTGTCCGATGAGCACATGGCGTTTGAGGACTTTCTTCGCCACCATGTCGGCGGGCCAGCCGACGTAAGAGTCGACGACGAAGCGCTCGCCGTTCGACGCGGAGATTGCACTGCGTGAGGTGCCGAGGTCGATTCCGACATGGAGGATCTCAGCCATTCTTCAAATTCCTTTCTTTGGCGCGTCGGCCGCGCTCGCGTACGCGCGAATGCCTTTGAAAAGCGCATCCGCGATGTGCTGTCTGTACTCGGAACGATTCAGCATCTCCGCCTCGGCATCATTCGACATGCATCCGACTTCGGCGAGGATCGCCGGCATCTCCGTCGCCACGAGAACGATGAACGGCGCACGCTTCACGCCCCAGTTCTCGAGGCCGTGATCGACGCTGCGGAGATTGCCGAACAGCTCTTGTTGGATCGCGCCGGCCAGGCGATGCGATTCTTCACGGCGCGCGTCGGCGTAAATATTCTCGACGAGCTTGTGCATGTCGGCGACGGAGTAGCCGGACATCCGGTTCTCGTCGGCGGCGAGCTTCGTGAGCGACGGATCGCTCGTCGGCCCGAGGTAGTACGTCTCGATGCCGTGCGAGGCGGTGTGGTTGACGATCGAGTTGACGTGAATCGAGACGAAGATGTCGCTGTCGGATTCGTTCGCCAGCCGCGCGCGGTCGCGAAGGGGAATCAGACGATCGTCGGCGCGCGTGACGATGACGTCGAATCCGTTCTTCGTGAGGAGCGCCTTGAGGCGCGCGGCGACGTCGAGCGTGACTTCTTTCTCGGTGAGATGGCGCATCGAGGTGGCGCCGGGATCGTTGCCGCCATGTCCCGCGTCGATGACGACGCGATGTACGGACAATGGGAGCGCCGAGGTGTCGAGCGGCGTGGCGTCGAGTGACGTTGGAGCCGATGCGATGTGTCGCGGCGCGCGCGTGAGGAAGATCTTCGCGGGAGCGATCGTGTCGCGCGCGGGCGTGGGATCGGACGCGAGATACGTCGATCCGGCGAGCATGAGAAAGATGAGGAGCAGCGGCGTGCGGCGGATCCAGAGTTGCAGGAATCGGTGAGCCGGCCGCACGTTGCGCGGCGGGAGGCCGCGAATCGTCGCGATGTTGTCGTCGACGGCCTGCTTCAGTAGCCGCCGCTTGACCGTCTCCATTCTGGCCGCTCTCATCTCCGCATCCACCCGTAGCCGCCCAATTCTACGCCCAGCTGGCGGAAGGCTGGGTGAGGGGAGTGAAGCGGGAGATGGGAGCTTGAATGAAGAAGTTCGAATTTCGAATGAAGAAGGAAGAATCGGCGATTTCTCCATTCGTAATTCGAACTTCGAAATTCTGAATTCAATCCCTCGTCGTCGCGCCCCTCATCCGCCTTCGGCACCTTCTCCCCGCAAGCGGGGAGAAGGGACTATTGAGTGGCGCCGACCTTGATCTCGCTATACCTGCGCGTCGAGCCAAGATACGGATCGACCGAATTGACAGTCACAACGAACGGCAGCTTCATGCCTCCGACGTCGCGATAGTCCGAGTAATCGGTCTGCATCGGCGCGTCGCCGATCGGCGTGTGTGTGTAATAGATGCGGCGCACGAGAAGACCCGACGTCGCATCGAAGAAAAGACGCGACGTTGCGCTGCGGACGATGTAGACGTCGCGATCGTCGATCTTGTCTTTGCGAATGACGCGCGCATCGGCGGCGACGTCGTGCGGTGTGATGAAGCGAAACGCCTCGACGATGTCGTTCAATTCGGCCGCTTGCTGCGGCGTGATCTCGCGGTCGCCTTTCGCGTCGTGGATGGTTCCGCCGGTCGGCGTGATCTCCTGTCTGCGATCGGGATAGATCACGATCGTCTTGCCGGGCGAGAGGTGATATTCGGCGTTGACGCTTCCGTCGGGATTCTCGCGAACGGCCTTCATCGATAGATGCTGCAGCGCCGCGTCGTCGACTTTGCCGATTGCGGCGGCGAACTTTGCGACGACGTCGTCGCGCGACGGCAGCGGCGGCCGTTCCACTTTGACGGCAGTCTGCGGAGGCCGCGCTTGCGGCAGCGCCGGCTGCGCGACCGGCCGCGTCGATCCGCGATGGCACGAGTTGCACGTCACTTCCGTGCGTCCGTCGAAGAACTGTTTGTTCATCGCCATCGTCATGGTGATCATCTTGCGCGCAGTGACTTTTTCTCTCTTCGCATCGCTGGCGAAGTCGAAGTTGTTGCCGTCGCTGACGTGGCAATACGAACAGCTCACGCCGAGGGAGGCGCGCATGAAATCCATGGTGCGATCGAATTCGAGATCGGACAGACCCTTGAGGATTTGCACATTCTCATGGTCCTGCGCGGCGAGCGGCAGCGTGGCGAAGAGAATCGCAAAAACGAACGACAGCGCATGTCTCATGAGGCGCGATCGTACGCGAAGGCGTGGTGTATAAGTCGCAACAATTGTGAAGACGCTACCTGAGTTGTTCGCGCAAAACCGGGCGTGGTCTGCGGCGCGCCTCGCCGCCGATCCGCAATTCTTCGATCGCCTTTGTGAGATTCAGCGGCCCGACTATTTATGGATCGGCTGTTCGGACAGCCGCGTGCCGGCGAACGAGATCGTCGGACTCGATCCCGGCGAGATGTTCGTGCATCGCAACATCGCCAACATCATCACGCCGGGCGATGCGAATGCGCTCGCGGTCGTGCAGTACGCGATCGAGGCGCTGCACGTGCGGCACATCATCGTCTGCGGTCACTATGGATGCGGCGGCGTGCTCGCCGCGCTCGAAGGCGGTACGAGCGGCGCGGTGGAGCGATGGCTCGCGCCGCTGCGGCACCTTGCGTACGAGCACAGTGCGGAGCTCGAGGCCATCGGCGACCGCAACGAACGCTGGCGGCGCTTGTGCGAGATCAACGTCCGCGAACAGGTGCGGCGGTTGCAGTCGACCGACGTGTTGTCGGCTGCACAATCGCGCGGCATCGAGATTCACGTGCACTCGTGGATTTACGATCTGCGCGACGGCCTGCTACGCGACCTCGCTAAATGAAGCTCGAAGTCTCTTCGCTGACGCTGTTGAAGATCGCGCTGTTCGTGTTGTTGTGCGCGATCGTCATCAAGATCTGGCCGATCATCGTCATGATCGTCGTGGCGTCGCTGATCGCAGTGATGCTCGACGCGCTCGTCCAATGGCTGGCCCGTCATGGAGTGCGCCGCGGCGTCGGAATCACGCTGGTCGGCATCGTCATGTTCGGATTGCTGGCGGCATTTCTCTTTGTCCTCGTTCCCATCACCGTCGATCAAATGCGCGACCTTGGCAAACAACTGCCGCGGCTCGTGCAGGAAGTGTCGGCGCGCGTGCCGGCTGTGCGGCCGTACATTGCGCCTGTCGCGCAAGCGGCCGCGCATCCGCCGAACAACGCGGAGATGCAGCAATGGCTCGCGCGCGGTCTCATTGCGGGACGTTTTGCGCTGACGGCCGTCACGGCGATGACGCTGACGCTCGTCATTGCGCTCTATCTATTGATCGAAGGCCGCCGTGCGCTCGAATGGCTGATCGTCTTTGCACACGATCCGCACCGCGAGAAATTGCGGCGAACGATGCGCGAAGTGCATCCCATCGTCTTCGCGTACATGCGCGGGCAGGCCATCACCTGTGTGCTCTGCGGCGGCACTGCATTTACGACGCTCACGCTTCTGCACATACCGGCCGCAGTTCCACTCGCGGTGCTCGCGTTCGTCGCCGATCTCGTCCCGATCGTCGGCACTGTAGTGATGATCGCGCCGGCCGTTCTGCTCGCGCTCGTGGTCTCGCCGGTGAAAGCGTTGATCGTCCTCGCCGTCTATCTCGCATATCACTTCGTCGAGAGTTACTTCATCATTCCGCGCGTCTTCGGACGTGAAATGCGGCTGTCCAATCTGACGGTTCTGCTCGCGGTGACGATCGCCGGGATCCTGCAGGGCGCCGTCGGGGCCGTGCTGATTCTTCCGTTCGTCGCCGCCTATCCGGTCGTCGAAGAGATCTGGTTGAAGCGGCGGCTCGGCGACACTGTCGGAGAGCACGAGCGCCTCGAAGAGCGGTAGCCTCTCTCGTGTACAATTCGCCGTTTCTTTTGCAAGGAGCAATGAATTCATGACTGCCACACTCGAAGCCACACATCAGTTCGAAGCCGCGCGCGCGGCCGGACGCGAGCCGTTCAAGGTGCGCGATCTCTCGCTCGCGACGCTCGGCCGCGCCGAGATCCGGCTCGCCGAACATGAAATGCCCGGCCTCATGGCCGTGCGCGAGAAATACGCGGCGACGAAGCCGCTCGCCGGCGCGAAGATCATGGGATCGCTGCACATGACCGTGCAGACCGCCGTGCTCATCGAAACGCTCAACATCCTCGGCGCCGACGTGCGCTGGGTGTCGTGCAATATTTTTTCGACGCAGGATCACGCCGCGGCCGCGGTCGTCGTCGGACGTCCCGAGAGCGGCGGTACTGTCGACAATCCGCGCGGCATTCCGGTCTTCGCGTGGAAAGGCGAAACGCTCGAAGAGTATTGGTGGTGCACGAACGAAGCGCTGCAGTGGCCGGACGGCAGCGGGCCGACGCTCATTGTCGACGACGGCGGCGACGCCACATTGCTCGTCCACAAAGGCGCCGAGTGCGAGCACGCCGCGCGCGTTCCCGATTTCAATCCCGCCGATGATCCGGAAGAGTGGGGCGTCATCCTCGATCTGCTGCGCCAGGAGCTGAAGAGCGATCCGCAGCGCTGGCGCCGCGTCGCCAAAGACATTCGCGGAGTCTCCGAAGAGACCACCACCGGCGTGCATCGGCTTTATCAGATGCAGGAAGCCGGCACGCTGTTGTTCCCCGCCATCAACGTCAATGACTCCGTGACGAAATCGAAGTTCGACAATATTTATGGTTGCCGCCACTCGGTCATTGACGGACTGAATCGCGCCACCGACGTCATGATCGCCGGCAAGCTCGCGGTCGTCTGTGGCTATGGCGAAGTCGGAAAAGGATGCGCGCAGGCGCTGCGCGGACAAGGGGCGCGCGTCGTGGTCACTGAGATCGATCCGATCTGTGCGCTGCAGGCGTCGATGGAGGGATTCGAGGTCAAGACTCTTGAAAGTGTCGTTGAGAAGGCGGACATCTTCATCACCGCCACCGGCAATTTCCAGATCGTTACCGCCGCGCACATGGCTCGCATGAAGCACAACGCCATCGTCGGCAACATCGGCCATTTCGACAACGAGATCGACATGGCCGGCCTCAAGAAGACGCCGGGCATCAAGAAGGTCAACATCAAGCCTCAATATGACGAGTGGGTGTTCCCGGACGGCCACAGCGTTTTGATTCTGGCCGAGGGACGGCTGCTGAATTTGGGATGCGCGACGGGACATCCGTCGTTTGTGATGTCTGCGTCCTTTACGAACCAGGTTCTTGCACAACTTGCGCTGTGGCAGAACAAGGGGGAGTACGAGAAGAAGGTTTACGTGCTTCCCAAGAAGCTCGATGAAGAGGTGGCGCGGCTTCACTTGCAGCACCTCGACGTCGAACTTACCGAGCTCACCGAGGATCAGGCCAAATATCTCGGCATCCCGGCGGAAGGGCCGTACAAGACGGACCATTACCGCTACTAGCTCGAGTGCTACAGACTGCGGCCGAATATCTGCGCGACACGTCGCTGGCGATGACCGAAAGGTACGCCGGCGACTGTCGCCAGCACGCCTACAAAATCGCGAAGCTCCTCATTGCGGAAGGCCGCTCGCCGTGGATTGCGCGAATTCGGGAAACGATCGTGCGAGAGGACAGCGTCTTCCATGCTCCGCTCACGACGCGGCGCCTGTTTGGGGAGGACTCCGTTACTTGGACGACTCACTATGCCGCCTGCGACGGCTCGGAGGTATATGACCCCCTCATTGGCGAGCCGGTCCCTCTGGAGGGGTACACGCAGAGGCTGTTCGGGAGGGAAATTTCTGTAGAGATTTACCTCGATTGTGACGCGACTGAGCAATTCCTCAAAGATATACCCTGACAAATTATTATTGACTTTCTCTCTAATATGCCCAAGACTTTGTGCGACATACCGCACGAGGAGGATTAAGTGCCAAGAGGAAGACGGGGACCACAGACATCGGGCTCTCTCTCGCCACATCAGGCCAGTTACGTCCTGAACCGGATGATGTCGGAACGCCGCATCTCCCCGGGAGAAATCAATCGTTATCTCAGTGACATCAACCGCGAAATCAATGACCTCGAGCAGAAGCTCAATTCATTGCGCCAGGCCAGCGGCGCAGTGAGTGCAGCGGCTGCCGCCGGCGGCGGTGCTGCACCGCGCCGTCGTGGACGCCCACCCGGATCGGGTGTGAAGCGCGGACCGGGACGTCCGCCGGGACGTCCGCCGGGCCGTCCACCGGGACGCCCGCCTGCTTCCGCGGCGGCTCCTGCTGCAGCACCCGCAAAGGGCGGTGGCCGTAAGCGCCGTGCCGCGATTACGCCGGAGCAGTTGGCGTCGCGCCAGCTTCAGGGCCGTTATCTCGGCTTGATTCGCCAGATTCCGGCGAGCAAGCGCGGCCAGTATCAGGGCATCGCGAAAGACAAAGGTCGCGAGGCCGCAATCAAGGCCATGCAGGATTCCCTCAAGAAGTGAGCAGACTAAGGCCGGCGAAAGCCGGCCTTCTTGTTTGTCTGTTGTACGCAGCGCCGGCCTTCGCGTCGGCGCGCGTCGTTTTACTGCACTTTTCCGACTACCACTCGCACGCTCTTCCGTTCTACAGCGAAGGGCGCGAGGATCAAGGCGGCATTGCGCGCGCCATTCGCTATCTCGATCGCGAACATCGCCACGGCGCGCTCGTCTTCAGCGGCGGCGACACGATCAACAAAGGCTCGCCGTCCTGGTCCGACAAATACACCTGCGCGGAGTGGCCATGGCTCAACGGCATTGCCGACGCGATGGCGCTCGGCAATCACGATCCCGATTACGGCGCCGACGCGTTCGCGAAATGCCGTTCGAAGATCCGCTATCCGATTCTCAGCGCGAACACGAACGGATTTCAGCGCAGCGCAGTCTTCAAGTCGCACGGGATTCGCATCGGTGTATTCGCGCTGGCGGGATCGGATTTTCCGACGCTCGTGCATACGCCCGGTTTCACGTTCAGCGATCGCATCGCCGCCGCGCGCGACGTCGTCGCCGATTTGCGCAAGCATGCCGACGTGGTCGTTCTCATCGGACATGAAACGCTCGATGACGACGTCGCCCTCGCCCATGAAGTCCCCGGCATCGACGTCATCCTCGGCACACACAGTCATCTGAAACGCGAGCTTCAGAAAATCGCGGGAACGAACACCTGGATCATTTCGCCGTTTCAGTATCTGACGTACATCAGCCGGGTCGAGCTGACATTCAACGGCAAGCACAAGATCACGAACGTGAGCGGTGAGCTCATACGCGTCGACAATCATCTGCCGTCCGACGCGAACATCGCGAAACGCGTTGCATCGATGGAGACGGCGCTCGAGCACGATCCGCAATACGCGCCGCTCTTCGCGCCGCTCGGCAAATTGAAAAGCGGTTTGCTCGTGACGCAGCTCGGCGAACGAACCGTTGCGTTAATGCGAAACGTCGCGCACGCCGACTTCGCGATCTCGACGACGAGCAGCCTCCGTCAGGACCTTCCGCCCGGCACGATCACGATGGAAACGCTGCGCAATGCCATGCCATATGACAACGAGATCGTCACCGCCACAATGAGCGGCGAGCAGGTGCAGAAGCTGATCGACTTCAAAGGCGACGCGTCGTACCACACGCCGATCAAGATCGATGCGAATGCGACCTATCGCGTCGCGACGACCGACTACCTGGCGAATGTGAGCGCGTACAAGAGTTTTTTCAGTGGAGTTGAAAAGACGGGATTGCGCGTTCGCTCGGAGCTCAAAGCCACCCTTTTTCCCTAGCGATGCGCGCGGCCTCGACGCGATTCCCGGCGCCGAGCTTATTGATCGCCTCCGACAGGTAATTGCGCACCGTTCCCTCCGACAAATTCAATGACGACGCGATGTCGGCGCTCGTCTGTCCTTCCCCGGCCATGCGCAGTACCTGGCGCTCGCGATCGGTGAGCGGATCAGGCTCGCTCCACGCTTCCGCGGCGAGCTCGGGATCGATCACCCGTCCGCCCTGCTTCACGCGCCGCACGGCATTCGCCAGTTGCTCCGCGGGCGAGTCCTTCAATAGATATCCCGACGCTCCTGCTTCGAGCGCACGTCGCAGATATCCGCCGCGCGCGAACGTCGTGAGGATGATGACGCGCGTCGGCAATTGCGCGCGCCGCACTGCGGATGCGAGCTCGAGTCCTGTCATCTTCGGCATCTCGATGTCGGTGAGCAGCACGTCCGGCTTCTTGTCGCTGCAGATCGCGAGCGCCTGCTCGCCGTCATGCGCGCGGCCGACGACTTCGATGTCGCCTTCGATTTCGAGCAGCGCCGCCAGCGCGCCGAGGACCATCGCCTGATCTTCGGCGATGACGACGCGAATCACGCCGAGCGCTCCTGTGCTTGTACCTGTGGCACTGGAATCGAGATCTTCAACATCGTTCCGCGCTCACTGTCGCGCGTCAAAGTGCCGCCGAGCGATTCGACGCGCTCGCGCATTCCATTCAGTCCATGTCCGAATGGCGTTCCACCACCGCGTCCGTCGTCGCCGATCGTCAACACGATCGCGCCGTTCGTCTCATGCAATGAAATCGTGCAATGCAATGCGCGCGCGTGACGCACGACGTTCGTGATCCCTTCGCGAATGGCGAGCGTCAACACCGCTTCATGCGCCGGCTGCAATGCGACCGGCTCGACCTCGACGTCGAGCGTCACGTTGGCCGCCGTCAACGCATCGCGCGCCGACTCGATCTCCGCCTGCAGCCCGCGCGACTTGAATCCGCCCACGGCATGCCGCACTTGCGCGAGCGCGTCGCGCGAGATGCGCTCGACGTCGCGAATCTCTTCGCGTGCGCGCTCGATGTCGCGGTCCGCGAGCTTCGACGCCAGCTCCGACTTCAGGATGATCAGCGACAGCGTGTGTCCGAGGAGGTCGTGGAGATCGCGCGCGATGCGCTCGCGCTCCGCGACTTTGGCGAGATGCTCGATCTCGTCGTGGGCGAGTCGCAGCCGCGCGTTCGCGGCCGCGCGCTGTTGCTGATGCATGTTCGCGAACGCGATCAGGATCGTGAACACGCAGGGCCAGAACCAACCGTAGATCGGGATGTGAAAGACGATCGACTCCCCGATCGCGAGCAGCTCGAGAACCGCGATCACCCACATCGCGTGCTTTGTCGAGCGCATCCATCCGGCGAATGCGGCGGCGTAAATGAAGAACGATCCCGCGCCGTAATTGAATGGGAAATACGCCAAGGCGAGAAGCGTCATCGCCACGATCGCCACGTTGCGTCGGCGATCGCTCCAATAGCCCATGAAGTAGAAGACGAAGAAGATCGCCGCGCCGAGAATCGTGAGCGACCACTCGAGCGTCGTGGCGCCCCCTTTCATCGCCGGCCACGTCAGAAAAAAGGCGATGTAGACGGTCCAAAAGTACGGCGTCCAGCCGAGCTCTTTGTGTTTGGGGAGGAGATGCATCGTCTTAACCGTACATCTTCCCTTCATCGCGGCGGTAGCCCGCGTACGCGATGGCGAGGAAGAGGATCGTGAAGATGATCATCGCGATCACATGCGGAAGCATCGATCCGCCGCGGCCTGCGCCGATCGTGTTGAGCGCGATCTGCGAAAAGTGAAACGGTGGCAGAACGTATGCGAGCTTCTGGATCGCGCGCGGCAACACGAAGATCGGAATCCAGAGTCCGGAGAGAAACGACATCGGCAGATAGATGATGTTGACGATCGCCGCCGCGGAGTTCGGTCCCGCGAAATAGCCGACGGCCAGTCCCATCGCGCAGAAGGTGATCGATCCGAGGAGCAGCACGCCCATCAGCGGAAGCGCTTCAGTCAGCGGAACGCCGGCGCCGGCCACGCTGCCGAGGACGAGAAGGCCGGTGACGATGATGGCGCTGAAGATCATCGACATCACCATCTTCGCGAAGAAGTAGGCGGTGATCGGCATCGGCGTCGTGCGCTTGAGCTCGAGCCAGCCTTGTCCGCGCTCGCCGGCGACGCTGACGCCGAATCCGAACAGTGCCGCGGCGATGACGCCGAACGTGCCGTACGTCGCGAGCAGGTACTTCGCCATCGTCACGCTCGCGCTGATCTTCTGCTTGCCAAGGCCGATGCCGAAGAGCATGTAGAACATCATCGGAAAGGCGAGCGTCGGAATGACGTAAGCGGGAAGACGGAAGAGCTTGAGGAACTCGTATTTCGCTTCGATGAGGTGAGTCTTGAGTGTTCGCATGTTCGTTTACCTCGCAGTCAGCGCCAGGAACGCGTCTTCGAGTCCGGCGCTGGTGATCTCGATGTCGGCGAGCGACGTGTCGCGCGCCATCAGCGCGCGGAGAACTTCGTCGCTCGATGTGGTGGTGATCTCGATCGTGCCGCCGCCGTTCGATGCCGAGGCCACGAACGGCAGCGCGCGCACTTCGTCGAGCGAAAGTCGCGTGCGCACGCGAATGCGTTTGCCGGCCGCGCGCGCCTTGATCTCGGCGGGCGAGCCTTCGGCGATGATGCGGCCGCGGTCGATGACGACGACGCGATCGGCGAGCGCGTCCGCTTCTTCGAGGTAGTGCGTCGTCAGCAGGATCGACTTTCCTTTCGCCACGAACGAGCGGATCTGCGTCCACATGCCGCGGCGCGCTTCGACGTCGAGTCCGACCGTCGGCTCGTCGAGGATCAGCAGATCGGGATTGCCGCAGATCGCGAGCGCGAAGAGCACGCGTTGCTTCTGTCCGCCCGACAAGTCGCCGAACTTCTTCGACTCGATGCCGCTCAATCCTGCGGCCGCGACCACCTGCTCGAACGGCAACGGATCGGGGTAATACGTCGAGAAGAGCTTGACGTGCTCGCGCACGCGCAGCGTCTCCGGAACGCGCGCCACTTGCAGCATCGCGCCGGTGCGTGCGCGATTGGCGGCGTCGCGCGGATCGGCGTTGAAGACGCGGGCGATGCCGCTGGTCGGCGCGGCGAGGCCGAGGAGGAGCTTGACCGCGGTGGTCTTGCCGGCACCGTTCGGTCCGAGGAGTGCGTTGAGCTCGCCGGGATGGATGTCGAGCGAGACGTCACGAAGGGCGATGACGTTGTCGCCGTAGCTCTTCGTCACGTTCGCCAGGAGCGCGGGAACGATCGCGTGAATGTTCGTCATGCGTGTCAATTTCGCGCATGGAGGGAATGTTGGGGAGTGTGGAAAGTCAGCGGGTGTGGCGTGACTTTCGTCATGACGGCATGAGGTATGGGGCATGAGGCATGAGAGGACGCTGCGCGTCGGCGCAGCCTCATGCCTCATCACTCATGCCTCATGCCTCGGACTGATATCATCGAGTCCATGAGCGTCATCCCGTATCAAGGCAGTTGGATCGGCAGTTTCTACCGCTCTGCCATCGGCAAGAAAGCGGTCATGGCGGTCACCGGCGCGTTCCTTTTCGGCTGGGTGTTCCTGCACATGGTCGGCAACCTGAAGGTCTACCTCGGGCCCGAGCACTACAACGAATACGCGAAGTTTCTGATCACGATGGGAGCGCCGCTGCTGCCGAACAAGACGGCGCTGATCGTCGTGCGCACGCTGCTGATCATTGCCGTCATCCTGCACATCGACGCGGCCACGCGCCTCACCATCATGAACAAGAAGGCGCGACCGATCGGATATCGCGAGCGCGACTATCCCGGCGCCGACTACGCCTCGCGCACGATGCGATGGGGCGGTGTCATCATCCTTCTCTTCGTCTGGTACCACCTCGGCCATTTGACGTTCGGGAAGTTTCATCCCGACTTCGTTCCCGATGACCCGTACCACAACTTCGTCACCGGATTTCAGGTGTGGTGGGCGAGTGCGATTTACATCGTGGCCAACCTCGCTCTCGGCCTGCACCTCTACCACGGCCTCTGGAGCATGTTCAATTCACTCGGCATCAATCATCCGAAGTACAACTCGTGGAAGCGCGTCTTCTCGACTGCGTTCGCCGGTGTCATCACGCTCGCGAACGTCTCGTTCCCGGTGATGGTGCTGATCGGGGTGATTCGATGAGCGATCCGGTGCTGGACAACAAGACTCCTCCCGGCCCGCTCGCACAGAAGTGGGAGTACGCGAAGTCGCATTACAAGCTGGTGAATCCGGCGAACAAGCGGAAGTACGACGTGATCGTCGTCGGCGCGGGACTGGCCGGCGCGTCCGCCGCAGCGACGATGGCGGAGCTCGGCTACAACGTGAAGTGTTTCGTCTATCACGACTCGCCGCGGCGCGCGCACTCGATCGCGGCGCAGGGCGGCATCAACGCGGCGAAGAATTATCAGAACGACGGCGACAGCATCTTCCGTCTCTTCTACGACACGGTCAAAGGCGGCGACTACCGTTCGCGCGAATCGAATGTGCACCGGCTCGCCGAGCTGTCCGTCGACATCATCGATCAGGCCGTCGCGCAGGGTGTGCCGTTCGCGCGCGAGTACGGCGGGCTCCTCGAGAATCGCTCGTTCGGCGGCGTGCAGGTGTCGCGCACGTTCTACGCGCGCGGACAAACGGGACAGCAGCTTCTTCTCGGCGCGTTCCAGGCGCTCGAGCGACAGATCGGACTCGGGCGCGTGAAGATGTACAACCGCCACGAGATGCTCGACGTCGTCATCGTCGATGGCCAGGCCAAAGGCATCGTCACGCGCAATCTGATGAACGGCGCGATCGAAGCGCACGCGAGCGACGCGGTCGTCCTCGCCACCGGCGGATACGCGAACGTCTTCTATCTCTCGACCAACGCGAAAGCGTCGAACGCGACGGCGATCTGGCGCGCGTACAAGCGCGGCGCGTACTTCGCCAATCCGTGCTACACGCAGATTCATCCGACGTGCATTCCGCAGAGCGGCGACTATCAGTCGAAGCTCACGCTGATGTCGGAGTCGCTGCGCAACGACGGCCGCATCTGGGTTCCGAAGTCGAAAGGCGACACGCGTCCACCGCTGCAGATTCCGGAGAGCGAGCGCGATTACTACCTCGAGCGCAAGTATCCGAGCTTCGGCAATCTCGCGCCGCGCGACATCGCCTCGCGCGCGGCAAAGGAAGTGTGCGACGAAGGACGGGGCATCGGCCCGAGCGGTCGCGGCGTCTATCTCGATTTCGCCGACGCCATCAAACGCCTCGGACGCAACGTCATCAAAGAGCTCTACGGCAATCTCTTCGAGATGTACCACGACATCACCGCCGAGAATCCGTACGAAGTGCCGATGCGCATCTATCCCGCGCCGCACTACACGATGGGCGGACTCTGGGTCGACTACAACCTGATGTCGACCGTGCCCGGTCTCTACGTCGCCGGCGAAGCAAACTTCTCCGACCACGGCGCAAACCGCCTCGGCGCGAGCGCGCTGATGCAAGGGCTGGCCGACGGCTACTTCGTCGTCCCCGTGACGATCGGCGATTACCTTGCCGGCCAACTCGGCAAGAAGGTTTCCGCGGATCGTCCCGAGTTCGCGCAGACGATCGCGTCGGTGAACGATCGCGTGTCGCGGCTGATCGGCGCGAAAGGGACGCGCAGCGTCGACTCGTATCACCGAGAGCTCGGTGGAATCATGTGGGAGTACTGCGGCATGGCCCGCAGCGCCGAAGGACTGAAGAAAGCGATCGGTCTCGTGCGCGATCTGCGCGACAAGTACTGGCGCGACGTGAAAGTCCTCGGCACGAACGAAGAACCGAATCAGGCGCTGGAGAAAGCCGGCCGCGTCGCCGATTTCTTCGAGCTCGCGGAGCTGATGTGCATCGACGCGCTGCACCGCAACGAATCGTGCGGCGGCCACTTCCGCGTCGAGTATCAAACCGCGGACGGCGAAGCGCAGCGCAACGACGACGAGTACCTGTACGTCGGCGCGTGGGAGTACACCGGCGACAACAGCGAGCCGCGCCTGCACAAGGAACCGTTGACGTACGAGGAAGTGAAGCTCGCGACGAGGAGCTACAAGTAATGGATCTGAAACTTCACGTTTGGCGTCAGGCGTCCGCAGACTCGCAGGGCGTGTTCAAAGACTACGACGCGAAAGGCATCAGTCCCGATGCTTCCTTCCTCGAGATGCTCGACGTCGTCAACGAGTCGCTGATCGAGCGCGGCGAACAGCCGATCCATTTCGAGCATGACTGCCGTGAAGGCATCTGCGGCTCGTGCGGCATGATGATCAACGGCGTTGCGCATGGTCCGATCCGCGGCACGGCGACGTGTCAGTTGCACATGCGCCACTTCAAAGACGGCGACGAGGTGTGGGTCGAGCCGTGGCGCGCGCGCGCATTTCCGGTGATCAAGGACCTGATCGTCGATCGCAGTCCGCTCGACAAGATCATTGCCGCGGGCGGATTCATTTCCCTCAATACCGGCAGCGCGCCCGAAGCGAACGACACGCCGATCCCGAAAGTCGTTCAAGAGCGCGCGATGGATGCGGCCGCGTGCATTCAATGCGGTGCCTGCGTCGCGCAATGTCCGAACGGCGCCGCGCAGCTCTTCACCGCCGCGAAAGTCTCGCACCTCGGCCTGCTCCCACAAGGGCAGCCGGAGCGGCATCAGCGCGTGTTGAAGATGGTGGAAGTGATGGAAGACTACTTCGGAAGTTGCACGCTGTTCCGCGAGTGCGAAGCGGTCTGTCCGAAAAAGATCTCGGTCGACTTCATCGCGAGGCTGAACCGCGATTACCTCGCGGCTCAGCTCAAGTCGCGATAACGCTCTACTTCAATTTCTTCGCGATGTCGTGGGCCATCTTGTCGTGGTCCTGAATCACGGGGAGCGTCTTGTCGATCCACGACTTCAGATCGGGATCCTTGACCTTCTTCGACGCCTCCTGGAACTCCTTCACGTCTTTGTCGTGATCCTTGACCATGTCATCCATGTAAGCCTTGTCGAAGGCGGCGCCGCTCTTCCCTGACAGCTCCGTCGCCGTCTTCTGCGCCGCGCCGTTCGGCTGCGTCGGGAGATCGAAGCCTTTCGTCGACGCCCACTGCTTCAGCTCATCGCCGGCCTTGCCGTGATCGGTCTGCATGCGCTGGCCGAACGATTTGACGTCGGCGTTCGTCGCTTTCGATGCGGCGATGCCGCCGAGGGTCACTTCGCCGAGTCCGCCTTCCGCGGCTTTCATGGCGAACTGTTTGTCATCGTCGGCGAGGGCGACGGGTGCAGGCGATGTCGAAGTCGTGCCCGAAGTGTCGGTCGAGCTCACCGCGGTCGATGCGCTGCTTGTCGACGTATCCGTCGTGGCGGCGGCCGTGTCGGTGTTCGCCGACTCGTTCTTCTTGCAGCCGAACGCCAGCGCGAACACCAGCGCGGGCGCGGCGAGGAGAATGAACTTCCGGTTTCTCATTGCATGATGCTCCTTTCGTTTCGCGTAACTCCCGGGCCCGGTTGTTACGGTGCATGAAACGGTCCTACGGAGCGGCCGCGGCAGGCGTATAGTTGTGCGCGGTTCAATACGTCCGTAGGAAAAGTCCAATGACGCAACGCGATTCGTTTTTCGAAACGATCGTGGCTGATGCTGCGCGTGTAACGGGCGCGCCGGTCGCGATGCTCGGCTTTTTGTCTCAAGACGGCGAGGCGATGCAGGCCACGTTCGGATGGCAGATTCGCGAGCTGCCGATTTACGCCTCGTTCGCCGCGAGGATTGCCGGCGCCGATGACGTCGTCGTCGCACCCGACGCGCCGGCCGATCCGCGCTTCGCCGATCACCCGATGGTCGCGCATGCGCCGAACATTCGGTTCTACGCAGGCGTGCCGATCATCGTCGACGGACGCTACGCCGGTGCACTGTCGGTCGTCGATCGCGCGCCGCGGACGCTCACCGAAACGCAGATCAATCTCTTGCGCATGCTCGGACGACAGGTCGTTCGCGACCTGCAGGTTCAGATCGAGTTGACGCTGACGGCGGAGATGCTCGCGGAGAGCGAAGCGCGATTCCGCGAGTTCTTCGAGCAGACCGACGACATGGTGATGAGCATCGCCCCCGACGGCCGCGTGCTCCACGCCAACCTCGCCACCAACGAGATCCTCGGCATCGGCCGCGAGCCGCTGATGCGCGTGATCGATCCCGAGTCGCGCGACGCGTTCCGCCGTGCGTTCACCGATGCGTTCGACACCGGCGAGCCGCAGCGCGTCGAGACGACGTTCATCACGCCGGGCGGCCGGCGCATCATCGTGGAAGGATCTCTGCGACCGCGCATCGTCGACGGCAAGCCGCTGCTCGCGCGCGTGATCTTCCGCGACATCACCGATCGCAAGCAGTTCGAGTCGGAGCTCGGCACGGCGCGCGATGCCGCGCTCGAAGCAGCGCGGCTCAAGACGCAGTTCCTCACGAACGTCAGCCACGAGATCCGCACGCCGATGAACGGAATCGTCGGCACCATCGATCTCCTCCTCGACACCGCGCTGAGCGTCGATCAGAAAGATCTCGCGGTGCAGGCGCGCGCGAGTGCCGAGGAGCTGTTGTCGATCGTCAACAACATTCTTTATGTGTCGAACATCGAGGCGGGCGGACTGGCGGCGGCGAACGTCGACTTCGATCTTTACCGCACGCTGCAGCGCGTCGTCGAAGTCATCAAGATCGCGGCGCTCGGCAAAGACGTCGAGATCGCGTTCGCGTACGACCCGCAGCTTCCGCCGATCGTGCGCGGCGCGCAGTCGAAGATCCGGCAAGCGGTGACGAACCTGCTCGAGAACGCGGTGAAGTTCACCGAACAGGGAACGGTGACGCTGCGCGTGTTCGCGCAGACATCGACGGAGACGCATCTCGTCGTCCGCTTCGAAGTGCGCGACACCGGCATCGGCATCAGCGAAGACAATCGCCTGCTGTTGTTCGAGAAGTTCTCGCAGATCGATGCCGGCAGCAACCGCAACTACCAAGGCGTCGGACTCGGATTGGCGACGGCGCGACAGCTTGTCGAGACGATGGGCGGCTTGATCGACGTCGACAGCACTCCCGGAGTCGGATCGACGTTCTGGTTCTCGATTCCGTTCCCCAAGAACGTCGTCGTGCGTCAGCCGATCGCGTCGTCGGATCTCGACTTCAGAGGCAAGCGCGTGCTGCTCATCGATCACTCGCCGACGAGCCGCCGCATCGTGCGGCACTACCTTGAGACGACGTGGGAGATGCGCGTCGACGCCGCCGACACGGCGAAGGATGCGCTCGCGCTGTTGCGAAGCGAAGCGGCGAAGAACGATCCGATCCGCGTCGTCGTCTTCGATGCGATGCCGGATTCCGATGCGCTGACGTTCGCGCGCACGATCCGCGGCGACGCGGCGATCGCAGGCACGAGCCTCGTGCAGCTCGTCTCGATGACCGCGCAGCCGGACGAGGCGGCAATGCGCGACGCGGGGATCAACGCGTACACGCCGAAGCCCGCAGGTCAGCGCGAGCTGTTCGATGCGCTGACGATCGCATTCGCGCACGATGCGATTCCGCTGGCGCGATCGGCGATGTCGCAAGGTCCCGACTCGCGCAAGCCGCCCGCGGTCGTTCCGGCCGACGTGCGGCGCACGATGCGCGTGCTGCTCGCGGAAGACAACTTCCTCAACCGCAAGTTGACGCTAAGCCAGTTGGAGAAGCTCGGCTACGCGAGCGAGGCGGTCGCGAACGGGAAGGAAGCGATCGAGGCGATGGCGCGCGGCGCGTTCGACGTGATCCTGATGGACTGCCAGATGCCGATCGTTGACGGCTACGAGGCGACGATGGAGATCCGCAAGACACAGCGAGGCAAGCGTGCGTACATCATCGCCATGACTGCGAATGCGCTCGAAGGCGATCGCGAGAAATGTCTCGCTGCGGGAATGGACGATTATCTCGCCAAGCCGACGAAGCAGGAAGATCTCGACATCGCGCTCGCGCGCGCGGTGGCGTCTATCGGCGCTCACGCTCCAGCAGGAGCGTGACGGCGCCGGCGAGCTTCTCGTAGTCGCGTTCTTCGTTGTAGACCTGCGCGGAGATGCGCAGCAGGCGATTCGGCGGCGCGGGCCACGGCATGATCGGCACTTCGATCTTGTGCTCGAAGAAGAGCGCGTCCTGCAGCGGATCGGGATTGAGCGCCGTGGTCGCGACGGAGAGTCCGTCGGGCAGCGGGAACGAGACCATCGATCCGATCATGTCGTCCGGCGCGGAGGGGGCGATCGACCAGCGCGCGCAGAGAAGGTCGCGCGCGCGAAGCGCGAGGGCGTGATTGCGGCGCATGATCGCCGGCCAACCGCCTTCGATGAGGTTTTGCATGAAGCGCAAAGCGTCGGGGACGCAGAGCCACGGCGTCGGATCGAAGGTGCCGGTCCAGTCGAACTCGAGGTGATAGCGCGAGCGATCGGTGCGCGGCGAGTTCGCGCCGTGACTGATGGCGACGGGACGAATCGAGGCGCGGCGATTCTCGCGAACGTAAAGGAACGCGGCCCCTTTCGGCGCG
>Ga0075425_100001009_pt1 | contig 26970 bp, 28 predicted proteins | sample SoiMethybrSBSTD4_FD_75300 | JGI IMG/M metagenome (GOLD analysis project Ga0075425, IMG submission 75300) | Bulk soil microbial communities from a Populus tree surrounding site in Tennessee, USA - Soil MetaG P. TD hybrid SBSTD4 | ecosystem: Environmental > Terrestrial > Soil > Tree plantation...
CCCGAGTTTTCATCCCGGACACAACGGTTGTCTAACCATTGCGTACCAAGGAGTAACAGGCCGGCGCGACGGTAGCGCGGGTTTGGCAGGGGGCTTGAAAAATAGGGTTTTGGCAGTGGAAAGGAAAACATCATGTGGGTCTTCGACGGAGAAGAATGGACGGAAGAGGGCGGCAGTAGCGCGAGCAATCGCAAGCCGGAAACGGCCCTTCCGATGATCGACGAGATGATGCCGGAGCTCCAGGTCATCGAGATCGAGCACGTTCCGACACCGCGAACGAACTACGTTCCGGTTCCTCTCCCGTAAACCCGCAGCCAACTCCGACTGCAAAGCGAGGCCGCGCGAAAGCGCGGCCTTTTTCGTCCCACTGCGCTCATCTGGGCGAATAGCGCTCGAGGAACTCTTCGATGAGCGGCTCGATCTGCGTCGGCGCGTTCAGAAAGATCCGATCCGCATGGTAGTTGCCGGGGATGTCGATGATGTGCAGTTCCTTCGGCTCGTTGGCGCGCTCGTAGAGCGAGATCGAATGCGTGTGATCGATCAGCCAGTCGTTCTTCACGTGAATGAGCGAGAGCGGAACGTGGATCTGCTCGACGTCGTCTACCGCCCGCAGCTTCGGCGCGCGGAAGAGGTGCCAGTCGAATCGCGGACTCCGTCGAATCGCCTGCGTGAACATGATGTGGCGATGAATCGTGAATGGATTGATGCGCGGCGACACCATCGCGAAATCGGCGACAGGAGAAACGAGCAGCATCGATGCAAGCGGCAGCTCGTGTCGCGCCGCCGTGGAGATGGCGATCGCGCCGCCGTAGGAGAGTCCGATCATCGTGATCGACTCGGGCGCGCAGCGCTCGATGAGATCGTGCGCGACCGCGGCGAGATCGTGATGCTCGTCGAGATTGAAGCCGAACGTGCCGCCGCTCTCACCGTGTCCGCGCAGATCGCAGATGGCGGTGCCGTAGCCGGCGGAGACGAACCAGTTCGCCAGGCGAACCATCGAGGCGTGCCGTCGATCGCGCCAAAAACCGGGAACGACGAGGACAAGCGTGCGCGACGGAGCCTCGTAAAGATCGTAGAGAATCGTGGTTCCGTCGAACGAAGTGACGGTGCGCGCTTCCGGTTGTCGGATCGGTTCCAGCTGCGGCCTGCTTGACATTACTCCACTCACTTCTAATATATACGCCTCCGGCGAGTGCACGTTTCTTGCTCGCCCTTCCCTGGTTGTACCTCGTTTTGCATATCCCTTAGCTCGAAAACTAAAGTTTTGTTGGCCAAACGCGAAGGCGAGGTGATTCGGGCACCCCGAGTTCAAATCCGGCATAGTGACTCGAAAATCGAATGAAGCATCAGATCCAAGTGATCTGTGAAAGTGAAGGAGAACTACGCATGAAGAAGTCTGTATTGATGACCCTGATCGCCCTCTTCGCGATCGCCATTTTCGCGGTGGGTTGTAAGAAGGAAGAGAACGCGAACACCGATACCGGCGCGACCGACACGGCAGCGACGGCATCGACCACGACCGCCTCGACCACCGTGAGTGACACCGCGGCGACGACCGGCACGATGTCGACGACCGACACCGGCATGACCGGCATGAGCGGCGCGACCGGAATGAGCGGTTCGACTGGAATGAGCGCAGCGACCGGCATGAGCACCGAGACGTCGGCCACTACCACCACCACGACAACCGAAAAGAAAACCACCAAGAAGCACTAACGCAACACGCGAACAGGGGAAATCATCGAAATGAAAAAAACAATCGTTCTGATCTCGATTCTCGCTCTCGTTCTCTTCGCCTTCGGTTGCAAGAAGGATGAGAACGCGAACACCGATACGGCCGCTACGGACACCGCGGTGTCGAGCACGACTTCGTCGACCGACACTTCGGTCACCACGACCACGGTAGCGACGACCGATACATCAGCAACCGGCATGACCACGACCACCGACACCTCGGCTACCGGAATGACCGGCGGTACCGGCATGTCGGCGTCGACCGGCGCAACCGGGACGACTTCAGCTTCAACGACCACGGAAACGAAGACGACGACGACGAAGAAGCACTAAGCTTCCGTCGACCGCGTCAAGCGTTCAAACGCCCCGCTTCGGCGGGGCGTTTTTGTTTTTCGGGCACCGCCATTGCTCTCTCCGGTTTCTTCCGGCCAGCCCGGGCCGTCGAAGTGTCTGTCGGGAGGTGAGGCAGGCACTCTGATGAAAATCTGCGATCTCGTTAAGCACAGATTGATTTGAAGGAAGGAAAGAGCAATGAAGAAAGCAGTTTCGATTCTCGCAGTGCTTGCACTCGCCGGCTTCCTGTTTGCCTGCGGTAACAAGAATGGCGAAACGTCAACCTCTGACACCGCCTCGACGAGCGTGAGCTCGACGTCATCGAGCGATACGAGCGGCGGCGCGACGAGCACTTCCGGCGGCAGCAGCTCTGGCGGCTCCTCGTCCGGCAGCAGCACCGACACGTCGATGACGTCCGGCACGGGGATGACGTCGACCGACACGTCGGCAACCGGCATGACCGGCTCCACCGGAATGACCGGCTCGACCACCGGCACGTCCGGCACGAGCTCCTCGACGACCACCCACACCTAGTTTTCGTTTCCATTGGAGGGCAGGCGACCGCGCCTGTCCTCCAGATCCCTCTTCAGCGCTTCGTACACGCGATGCGTCGACACCTCCGCGCTTCGCATGTCGCCGCTGTTGTCGATGACGTAGTCGGCTTGTCGCAGGCGATCTTCGCGCGACATCTGATTCGCCATTCGCCGCGTCACTTCCTCGCGCGTCATTCCGCGAGCCACGGCACGCGCGACTTGCGTTTCCGGATCGAGGTCGACGACGACGATCTTGTCGTAGCGCTGCTTGCCTCCTGACTCGAGCAGCAGCGTCGCCTCGACGATGACGATGCGATCGCGCCCCGGAAATCGCGCCGCCTCATCGCCGATGATTCGCTGTTCTTCCGCGATGACGAGCGGATGAATCAGCGCATTCAGCTTCTGCGCTTCTGCCGAAGTCGCGAAGGCAATATCGGCGAGTTTCCGGCGATCGATCTCGCCGTCAGGACGCACGACCGCCGGGCCGTACGTGCGGACGAGCGCCTCGTGGCCCGCTGCGCCGGGGCGATACAAGCGCGCGACGATGAGATCCGCATCGATGGTCACGCAGCCGAGGGCGGCGAAAATGCGGGAGATGGTGGACTTGCCGCTGGCGATGCCGCCGGTGAGTCCGACGCGCAGAATCACGCTCGTCTCCACTCCGCGGCGGTCACCGTGTTCTTCATCAGCATCGCGATCGTCATCGGTCCGACGCCGCCGGGTACAGGGGTGATGTGACTCGCCACTTCGCGCACGTTCGCGAAGTCGACGTCGCCGGCGAGTTTGCCGTCGGCGCCGCGATTGATGCCGACGTCGATCACGATCGCGCCGGGTTTCACCATCTCTGCGGTCACGAATCGCGCGCGGCCTATCGCGGCGACGACGATGTCCGCATTGCGAGCGATCGACGCGAGATCGCGCGTGCGCGAGTGCGCGATCGTCACTGTCGCGTGGCGCTGCAGCAGCAATGCGGCCATCGGTTTGCCGACAATGTCGCTGCGTCCGATCACGAGCGCGTTTGCGCCGCTGATCGGCACGCCGGTCGACTCGATCAGTCGAATCACGCCCGACGGCGTGCATGGTGCGAGCGTCCGTCTTCCGAGATGCAGCTTGCCGACGTTGATCGGATGAAAGCCGTCGACGTCTTTCGCCGGATCGATCGCGTCGATGACCTTCGTCGCATCGATCTGCTTCGGCAGGGGGAGCTGCACGAGGATGCCGTCGACGTCGTCATCGCCATTGAGCCGATCGACAGCGGCGAGCAGGTCCGTTTCGCTCGTTGACTCCGGCAGAATCAGCTCATCGCCGCGAAGGCCGAGCTCGCGGGCTTTCTTCGCTTTGTTGCGGACGTAGATCTCGGAGGCCGGATCGTTGCCGACGCGCACGGCGACGAGGCCGGGAGCGAAGCCGAGTCGTGCGATCGACGCCGCCACTTCCTCTTCGATCGTCTTCGCGATTGCCTTGCCGTCGATCAGTTGCGCCGTCATCGCCGCGGGCTTCTACCATAGCCGCAAGTGCCCGGGAATGAATTTCTTGACTGGCTCTGTTGGGCAGTGTTACCGTTTCACCCCTTTCCGACAGGGAAGGTGTGTAGTTGTCTTTGAGTGAGTGACTTGCGGCGCCGTATCGGTTCACGCCTGCGCTCGCGAGCTCCAGATTGCGAATTTCGTTTCAAGGAAGAGTCATGCGTACCTATTTTCCGAAGCAGGGCGACATCGAACCGAAGTGGTTCATCATCGACGCCGAAGGCCAGGTCCTCGGCCGGCTGTCGTCCGCGATCGCGAAGATCATCTCCGGCAAGAGCAAGCCGACGTACACGCCGTTTCTCGACACCGGCGATCACGTGATCGTCATCAACGCCGAGAAGGTCGTTCTCACCGGCAAGAAAGAGACGGACAAGTTCTATCGCAGCCACTCGCTCTATCCGGGCGGATTGAAGTCGCGCGAGGCGCGCTTCGTGCGTGCCGAGAAGCCCGAGACGATGATCGAAGAAGCGGTCTGGGGCATGCTGCCGAAGAACAAGATCGGCCGAAAGATGCTGAAGAAGCTGAAGGTTTATCGCGGCACGAATCATCCGCATGCCGCGCAGAAGCCGACAAGCGTCGAAGTGAAGTAATCAGGAGGATTCCTTGGCTCTGGTTGAATACTACGGAACGGGTCGCCGCAAGACATCGACGGCTCGCGTGCACATCCGGCCCGGCAGCGGCGAGATCACCGTCAACGGCCGCAAGCTCGATGAATACTTCGGCAACGACGTGTTGAAGATGATCATCAAGCAGCCGCTCTCGCTCACCGAGACCGTCGACAAGTTCGACATGGTCGTCACGGTGGACGGCGGCGGACCGACCGGACAGGCCGGCGCGATTCGTCACGGCATCTCCCGCGCCCTTCAGGTTTACAACGTCGAGCTGCGCAAGCGTCTCAAGAAGGCCGGCCTCCTCACGCGCGATCCGCGCATGAAGGAGCGCAAGAAGTACGGCCAGCGCGGTGCGCGCGCTCGCTTCCAGTTCTCCAAGCGCTAATCCCAGATGTTCCGTTTTGCTTAAGTGTTCGATTGAAGACAGGAGCGGCGGTTCGCTCCTGTCTTTTGTTTTGGTCGCAGTTTTCAATTTTCACAACTTACTTTTGAGAGGAGGGTTCACTTGGCGGTCTCCATCACAATGAAAGAGCTGTTGGAAGCTGGCGTTCACTTCGGTCATCAGACCAAGCGCTGGAATCCGAAGATGAAGAAGTACATCTTCGGCAAGCGCAATGGGATCTACATCATTGACCTGCAGAAAACGCTCAAGCTCTTCAAGGAAGCTTCCGCATTCGTATCGGACCTGGCGTCCCAGGGCAAGCGCGTGCTGTTCGTCGGCACGAAGCGCCAGGCGCAGGATGCAATTCTCGAGGAAGCCAACCGCTGCGGGATGTTCTATGTGAACAACCGATGGCTCGGTGGCACGCTCACCAACTTCACGACGGTGCGCAAATCGATCGAACGTCTCAAAGAGATCGAAGCGATTCTCGGCGACGCCGAGAAAGAGATGTCGAAGAAAGAGCGCGCATCGCTCGACCACGAGCGTGAGAAGCTGCAGAAGAACTTGATCGGAATCCGCGAAATGGACTCCCTGCCGGATGCGCTCTTCGTGATCGATCCGAAGAAGGAGTACATCGCGGTCAAAGAAGCGAAGAAGCTCGGCATTCCTGTCGTCTCCATCGTCGACACGAATTGCGATCCGGAAGACATCGACTACGTCATTCCGGGCAACGACGACGCCATTCGCGCCATCCGCCTGTTCACTCAGAAGATCGCTGACGCGGTCCTCGAGGGTTACAACCTCGCCGAGGAGCGTTACATCGGAACCGAAGACAAGGGCGAACCGCCGGCCGAGCAGGCCGCCGTGCCGCCTGAAGCGACGGCGCCGGAGATGCAAGCCGCTCCCGCGGTGTAATCGAAAATCCAAACGACTACACACGGGCCGGCTCGCGATGAACGAGCCGGCCTTTTTCTTGGAGGTAGAAATGACTCAAATCACTGGAGCCATGGTCAAAGACCTGCGCGAACGCACCGGCGCAGGCATGATGGACGTGAAGAACGCCCTCACTGAAGCGAACGGTGACATGGAAGAGGCGACGAAGATCCTTCGCAAGAAGGGGCTCGCCGCCGCGGGCAAGAAAGCCGGACGCGTCACCGCCGAAGGGGCCGTCGTCGCGCATGTCGAAGGCAACGTCGGCGTGCTCGTCGAGGTGAACTGCGAGACCGACTTCGTCGGCCGCAACGAGAACTTCCAGAACTTCGCGCGCGAAGTGGCGAAGGTCGTCGCGCAGTCGAAGGTCGACTCCGTCGACGCACTGCTCAACGAGACGTGGCCCGGCGACGCCGAAGGACTCACCGTCGGACAGAAAGTCGCGGAGACGATCGGCTCGATCAAAGAGAACATCACCATCCGCCGCTTCGTGCGTTACGAGGTTGCGCCGAACGCCGCCGTCGGAACGTACATTCACGCCGGCGGAAAGATCGGCGTCATCACCGAAGTGGTGGCCGAGACCGGCGATAAGTCGGAAAAGGCGAACGAGCTCGCGAAGGAGATCTCGATGCACGTTGCCGCCGCCGAGCCGCGCTTCCTGCGCCGCGAGGACGTGACGCAGAAAGACCTCGACACCGAGCGCGAGATCGCGCGCGAGCAGGCCCTGAAGTCCGGCAAGCCGGAGAACATCGTCGAGAAGATGGTGACCGGCAAGATGGAGAAGTTCTACGGCGAAGCGTGCCTCCTCGAGCAGCCGTACATCCGCGACGACAAGTTGACGGTCTCGCAGTACGTCGCCAAGCAGGCGAAGGAGCACGGTTGCGCGTACGTCGTGACCCGCTTCACGCGCTACAAGCTCGGCGAAGGAATCGAGAAACGCGGCGACGACTTCGCTGCGGAAGTTGCTTCGTACATGAAGTAAATCGAAGGACTGAGGACTGAGGTCTGAGGACTGAGTGGGTTGCTCAGTCCTCAGTCCTCAGCCCTCAGTCCTTTCTGGTATAACCCGCCTCGCATGAATCCGCGTTACAAACGCGTCCTCTTGAAGCTCTCCGGCGAAGCGCTGATGGGCGATCGCAAGTATGGGATCGATCCCGAGACGCTGGCGCGCATCGCCGACGAGATCGTCGACGTGCAAAAGTCCGGCGTGCAGATCGCGATGGTGATCGGCGGCGGCAACATCTTTCGCGGCGTGAGCGGCGCGACGCAAGGAATCGACCGCGTCGCCGGCGATCACATGGGGATGCTGGCCACGGTCATCAACTCCCTCGCGCTGCAGGACGCGCTCGAGCGTCGCGGCGCGCACACGCGCGTCAACTCCGCGATCACGATGGCCGAAGTCGCCGAGCCGTTCATCCGCCGCCGGGCCATTCGGCATCTCGAGAAAGGGCGCATCGTCATCTGCGCCGCGGGAACCGGCAATCCGTTCTTCACCACAGACTCCGCCGCTGCGCTCCGCGCCAGCGAATTGAAGTGCGAGATCATCTTCAAGGCGACGAAAGTCGACGGCATCTACACGTCCGATCCCGAGAAAGACGCGAACGCGGTGAAGATCCCGCACGCGACGTATCAGCGCGTGCTCGCCGAGCGGCTGCAAGTCATGGACGCCGCCGCGATCGACCTCGCGCGCAGCAGCGCCATTCCGATCTATATTTTCTCGCTGCGCGAGCACGGCAACATCAAGAAGGCATTGCTCGGCGAGCCGATCGGCTCGATCGTCTCCGACGACGCAGCTTGAGATGAGGTAAGCATGATCAACGATGTAATCAAAGACGTGCAGCACCGCATGCATGGCGCGATCGAAGCGCTGCAGCGCGAGCTCAAGACGCTGCGCACCGGACGCGCCAACGCAGCGATGCTCGACGGCATCACCGTCGACTACTACGGCACGCCCACGCCGATCGCGCAGGTCGCGTCGCTCAAAGTGCCCGAAGCCTCCCTCATCGTCGCCGAGCCGTGGGACAAGTCGATGCTCGGCGCGATCGAGAAAGCGATCCGCAACTCCGACCTCGGACTCAATCCCGCCAACGACGGAAAGATCATTCGCATCCCCATTCCCGCGCTCACCGAAGACCGCCGCAAAGAGCTCGTGAAGCACGCGCATCACGTCGCGGAGGAATCGCGCACCGCCATTCGCCAGGTGCGCCGCGACGGCAACGATCGCCTCAAGAAGATGCTGAAGAATCACGAGATCTCCGAGGATGATGAGAAACGCGCGCTCGATGAGATTCAGAAGATGACCGACAAGCACATCGACGAAGTCGGCACCGTTCTGAAGCACAAAGAGCAGGACATCATGGCGGTGTGAGCGAGCCTGGCGTAGTCGTCATCATCCCGGCCGCCGGAGCGGGCTCGCGATTCGGCAGCGAGCTTCCCAAACAATTTCACATGCTCGGCGACCGCACGATTCTGCAGCGCGTCATCGAGCGCTTCCTATCCGACGAGCGCGTCGAGCTCATCGTGGTTCCAGTCAGCGAGCGCGCCCTTCTCAACTTTGGCGAGCAGCCGAGCGGCCGGCGCGTTCAATTCGTCAACGGAGGCGAGACGCGGCAGGAATCGGTGACGAAAGGCTTCGAAGCCGCCGGCATGAAGAAAGGCATCGTCGCCATTCACGACGGCGTGCGCCCGTTCTTCAGCATCGACACGTTTCACAAAGTGATCGATGCGGCGGTCCACTACGGTGCGGCGTTTCCCGCCGCCCCGATCAACGACACCCTTCACGTGCTCGACAACGATCAGATCGTCGACACGCCCGATCGCACGAGGCTCTTCGCCGCGCAAACGCCGCAGTGTTTTCGCGCCGACGTTCTCCGCGACATCCTCGCGCGCGGTGCCGGCGGCGACGCCACCGATGAAGCGGGACTGGCGGCGAAATACGGCTACGTCGTGAAAGCCGTGCCGGGCGACAAGCTGAACTTCAAGATCACGCGTCCTGAAGACCTGGCCATCGCGGAACGCATCTTCCTGGAGTTCGGAAAATGATTCGCATCGGACAAGGCATCGACGTTCACCCGTTCGACGACTCGCGCCCGCTGATCCTCGGCGGCGTTCGCATCAGCGACAACGGCGGACTGGCAGGTCACTCCGATGCCGACGCCGTTCTTCACGCCGTCACCGACGCACTCCTCGGCGCCGCCGGCGCCGGCGACATCGGTCATTACTTCCCGTCGACCGACGAGCGCTGGCGCAACGCCGACTCGTCGCGCTTTCTCGCCGAAGCGAAGCGAATCATCATCGAGATGGATGGCGAGATCGCGAACATCGACATCACGATCATCGCGCAGAAGCCGAAGCTCGCCGCGCATCGCGACGCGATCCAGGCGAAGATCGCGAACCTGCTCGACATTCCGAACGGCCACGTCAACGTGAAAGCAACGACGACCGATCACCTCGGATTCATCGGACGCGAGGAAGGGATTTGCGCGATGGTGATTGTCGCGATTAACGTGCAGCCGTGACTGTTCGCGTTCGCTTCGCACCATCGCCCACCGGCCACCTCCACGTCGGCGGCGCGCGCACGGCGATCTTCAACTGGCTCTTCGCGAAGCGGCACAGCGGCACGTTCATCATCCGCGTCGAAGACACCGATCAGGCGCGATCGACGCGCGAGTCCGAAGCGATGGTGCTCGACGACTTGCGCTGGCTCGGACTCGATTGGAGTGAAGGTCCCGACAACGGCGGACCGCATGCGCCGTATCGGCAGTCGGAGCGCGTCGATGTCTACAGCGCCGCCGCGCAGCAACTCCTCGCATCAGGCACTGCGTATCGATGCTTCTGCACCGAGGAGCTGTTGGAGGCGAAGCGGAAACAGGCGGAGGCGGATGGACGTCCGCCGCATTACGACTTGACGTGCTATCGGCTGTCGCCGCAGGAGATCTCGGCGAAGCTCGCGATGTGGACGCCGTTCGCGCTGCGCTTTCACGTGCCGGAGGATGGCGACGTCACGATCAACGATCTCATTCGCGGCGAGGTGACGTGGAAGAAAGAATCGCTCGGCGACTTCATCCTCGTGCGATCCGACGGTCTGCCGACGTACAACTTCTCCGTTGTCGTCGACGATCACGACATGGAGATCACGCACGTGATTCGCGCCGAGGAGCATCTGACGAACACGCATCGCCAGGTGCTGATCTATCGCGCGCTCGATTGGAGCGTTCCCGAGTTCGCGCACGTCTCGCTGATCCTCGGGCCGGATCGCAGCAAGTTGTCGAAGCGGCACGGCGCGACGTCGGTGTCAGCGTACGCAGACGAAGGCTTTCTCCCGGATGCGATGGTGAACTACCTCACGCTTCTCGGCTGGTCGACACCCGACTCGCGCGAGATCTTCACGCGCGAGTACGCGTCCGAGAATTTCTCGCTCGACCGCGTGAATGCCGCGCCGGCGGTGTTCGATCGGACGAAGCTCGAGTGGATGAACGGTCAGTACATTCACGCCATGAGCGCGGCGGAGCTGCGTCCGCTCGTCGCGAAGTTCTTCGATGCGCCGTGGCTCGAAGAGGGGATCGACGTCCTGAAGACGAGTGTGCATTTGTTGACGCAGTTCGGGGAGGCGTTGCGATTCGTAGTCGAGTACACGCCGCCGCAGATCGATCGCGACTTCGCGGAGAAGCTGCGCGACGAGTTGCGCACGAACGGCGCGCCGACGGATGAAGCGTCGTACAAGGCGATGGTCGAGCGGCTGAAGACGTCGACGGGGTTGAAAGGAAAGAATCTGTTCATGCCGCTGCGCCTGGCGATGACTGGCATGGATCACGGGCCGGAGCTCGTGCGCGCGATTCCGCTGCTCGAGCGTGCGAGCGAGGCCGACGCGCGCGTGCTCTCGCCGCTGGCGCGAGTCGAGCGATGTATCGGCTGATTCGCGATCTCCTCTTCCGCCTCGACGCGGAAGACGCGCACGAGTTCACCGCGCGGCAGATGGCGGCGCTGCAGCAGATTCCGATCGTGTTGCGCGCGATCGAGGCGTTCTGCAAACCGCCGGCGAGCGCGGCGCGCGAGATTCTCGGCATGAAGTTCCGATCGCCGATCGGCATCGCCGCCGGATTCGACAAGAACGCGTTGATGATGCCGATGCTCGCCGCGCTCGGATTCGGATTCGTCGAAGTGGGGACGGTGACGCTGCGCCCGCAGCCCGGCAATCCGCGTCCGCGCCTCTTCCGCTTTCCGGAGCAACAAGCGATCGTGAATCGCATGGGCTTCAACAACGACGGCGCCGACGCCATAGCCGAGCGCGTCGTCCAGTGGAGGATAGGCGCCCCCGCCTGTCCGCTTTTCATCAACATCGGAAAAAACAAAGACGTCCCGCTCGAAGAAGCCCCCGAAGCCTACGCCGCGTGCTACGAGAAACTCGCGCCCCACGCCGACGCAATCGTGATCAACGTCTCGTCCCCAAACACGCCATCGCTGCGCGAGCTGCAGCGGCCCGAACACCTCGCGCGCATTCTCGACGCGGTGTCATCGACGAAGCCGCTCTTCGTAAAGATCGCGCCGGACGTCGATGACACACTCCTCAACGAGATCTGCGATCTCTGCGTGAAGAAAGCGAATGGCATGATCTGCACGAATACGACTGCACACGAAATGGGCGGTCTCTCCGGCACTCCGTTGATGGAGAAATCGACGAACGTTCTGAAGCGCGTGCGGGATCATGTCGGGAAAGGATTCCCGCTCATCGGCGTCGGCGGCGTCTTCACGCGCGACAATGTGCAGGCGAAGATGAACGCGGGGGCCGATCTCGTACAGATCTACACGAGCTTCATCTACGAAGGACCGCTGCTGCCGCGGCGGCTGGCGCGATGATCATCTACGGCGTCAATCCGGTGCTCGAGGCGATTCGCTCGCATCCCGAACGCGTGCGCTATGTCGGCGTCGCGCGCGAACAGACGTCGCGGCATCAGAAGCTGATCGGCGAGGCGAAGAAGGCCGGCGTCGGCGTCCGCACGATGCAGAGCGATCAGATCGATCGGCTCGCTTCGCGCGGCGTGCACAACGGTGTCGTCGCCGAAGTCTCCGAAAGTGCGTACGTCGATTTCGACGACGCGATCGAGTCGGCGAAGCTCGTCTTGATCCTCGATGGCATCACCGATCCGCAGAACTTTGGCGCGATTCTCCGCGTGGCCGACGGCTTCGGTGTGAACCTCGTCGTCATTCCGGAGCACGACAGCGTCGGCCTCACACCGGCGGCGGTGAAGGCGAGCGCGGGCGCGAGCGAGTGGGTGCCGGTCGCGCAGGTGACGAACCTCGCGCGCGCGATCGAGGCGCTGCAGAAGAAAGAGTTCTGGGTCTACGGCGCCGCCGCGAACGGCGACGCGCCCGATGCGATTGACTTCAAAGGCAAGGTCGCGATCGTGATGGGAAACGAAGGCAAAGGGATTCGCCGCAACGTGCTCGAGCACTGCGACCGCGTCGTCACCATTCCGATGAGCGGTCACGTCGACTCGTTCAACGTGGCGACTGCGGCAGCGGTGCTTTGCTACGAAGTGGCGCGCCAGAATCGCGCTTGAGAAACGTGCCGCTGTTCGCGTAGTCGGGTCGATGCAGGGTCACTTCTTCGCCGCCGGAAGAAAGATGGTCGATCAGCTCGACGCCTTGCATGAAGCTGTGATCCTGATTCGAGACCTCGTACTTCCAGGCGCCGAAGCGGCCGCGCGAAAAGATGCGATGCCGCTCGAGCTCGCGATGAATCGCATCGAGCACTGAGTCGCGATCGACGGACGGCGTCGGATAGCCGAAGGGCTCGTAACGATGCCAGCGGCTCACGACGTCGTCTTCGCTCGCGATGAGGCCATCGACGCGAAGCGCGCGCACGACGTCATCGAACACGGTCGCATGATTCACCGGCTTCATCGGCGACTCCGACACCTCCGCCATCAGCGACCAGTACGCCCCCACGGGCACGTTGAACGGCGAATAGTTCGAGAAGACCGTGACGCGATAGTACGGACTGTGCGGCTCCGGAAAATACATCCAGCACTTTTTCTGCAGCGACTCCGGCGGCGCGCCGCGCAGGCCGATGCCCAAGACGTGCGTCCCACTGTGCACGAGCGAGTCCGCCGAGACGATCGTCGGAACGATCTTTCGCGCGAGCACCTTCAGCGGCATCGAGGAGATGAGCGTGTCGTAGCGCCGTTCTTCGCCGTTCGCCAAATGCACGATGCGACGTTGTGCGTCGATGCGATCGACGCTCGCGTCGAGTTGCAGCTCGGCAAACGTCTTCGCCAGCTCGCGCCAGATCACGCCCGTTCCGCCGTGCTTCGGAAAGCGAAATCGATTGTTCGGTCCCCAGCTCACGTCGTCGCGATGCTCGCGGATGTTGCGGCGAATGCGATCGAGATCCGGCATCGCCACGCGCTCGCCGACCCATCGCGCGCTGAGCTGCTCCGGCGGATACGCCCAGACTTTCCAGTTGTACGGAAAGAGAAAGATGCGGGCGATGTCGTCGCCGAACGTGGCCATGATCCACTCTTTGAAATTCGCCGGCGTCGATGACGAATCGTGATTCGCCGCCGCGCGCTCGAGCCCGGCGAGCGCATCGGCGCAGTCGCGATCGCTCAATCGATGAAGGTTGTTCTGAAATGGATAAGGGACGAAGCGGCCGTCGATCCAGATCCACGACTCGCGCTCGTGATGCAGCCATTCGATCGGCAGCGCGTTGAGCACGTCGTCGTAATACGCGTAGTGGCTGAATTGCACGTGGCCGCCGATGTCCCATGTGAATCCGCGGTCGTCGACGTCGCTGCCTGCCAGTCCGCCGGCGACGCCGCGCGCTTCGAGCACGACGAAGTCGCGATGACGGAGCTCGCGCAGACGATGCGCGGCGCCGAGTCCGGTCGGACCGGCGCCGATAATCACGACGTTGCCGATGGGGTCGGTCATGCGCGGGAGCGGGCGGCGCGGAGGACGTCGAGCGTCGCGCGCGGAGCAAACGACATCAGCCGGCGCAGATTGAGCGAGCTCGTGCCGGCGCGGCGCGGCTGATGCGTCACCGGAAGCTCGAGCACGCGCGCGTGCGACGCGAGGCCGGTGAGCACGATGTTCGGAACGCTGCAGTTCGCGCCGATGCGCGGCAGTTGCGCGCGCAGCCAGTCGCGTCGCATCAATCGAAAGGGGGCGTTCGCGTCACGGCTCTTGCCGCCGAACAGGACTGCGAGGAGCGCGCGCGAGCCGATCGACAGCAGTTTGCGATCGATCGTCTGTTTGCGGCCGACGCGGCGGGCGAGCACGACGTCGTAGTCGTCACGCGCGTTCCAGAAGGCCGTGACTTCGTGCGCGGCGATCTCGCCGTCGCTGTCCGTTTGCAGGATCCACTGTCCGCGCGCTTCGTCGTACGCGCGCATGACGGTCGGTCCGTGGCCTTCATTCGGTTTCGACGTGACGATGACCCGATCGCTCGCGAGCGATTTGAGGACTTGCGGTGTGGCGTCGCGCGAGCCGTCGTCGTAGACGCGCAGCTCGTAGTCGACGCCGAGGGCGTCGAGCGCGCTCGTCCATTCGTGGATGGTGGCTTCGATGAGTGCCGCTTCGTTGTAGACGGGCATGACGACGGACAGAACAGGACGTTCCATTTGGGAAGAGGGACGCTACCATACCGCACCGGGGCGATCGGAATAACGCTCCTCTTGCGTCCCGTTAGGCCGTTTGCTATAACCCGCAGTTCCTCGGCCTCCGCCGCGCGCATGCTCTATCTCTGCATTCGAGTGACTCAGGCTGGATGTGTCTTTGAAAAGTTGGAGTTGCTGGCATAGCTCAGTTGGTAGAGCAGCTGATTTGTAATCAGCAGGTCGCGGGTTCGAGTCCCGTCGCCAGCTCCAGAGAAGAAACACGGAGAGTTGGCTGAGCGGTCAAAAGCAGCAGACTGTAAATCTGCCGGGCCTTGCCCTACGGAGGTTCGAATCCTCCACTCTCCACCAACAAGCGGGAGTAACTCAGTTGGTAGAGTCACAGCCTTCCAAGCTGTTGGTCGCGGGTTCGAGCCCCGTCTCCCGCTCCAAAGTTCGCGTACAACAACGCCCTCGTAGCTCAGGGGTAGAGCACGTCCTTGGTAAGGACGGGGTCACGAGTTCAAATCTCGTCGAGGGCTCCAGAGTTTAGGAAAAGCAGAGATGGCACGCCAAGGAAGAGAAATCATCACGTTGCAGTGCACCGAGTGCAAGCGTCGGAATTACTCGACGACCAAGAACAAGAAGACCATGACGGAGAAGCTCGAGCTGAAGAAGTTCTGCCGTCACGACCGCAAGCACACGGTTCACAAGGAAGCCAAGTAGGGAATATCCGCGCAAAGGTCTGTATTGGCAGTCTTTTGCGCCACTGTAGGCCAATAGCTCAATTGGCAGAGCAGCGGTCTCCAAAACCGCAGGTTGGGGGTTCGAGTCCCTCTTGGCCTGCCACAACGAAAGCACGTTGCGATCAGCGAGCGGGTGCTCGACTGATCGTTTTCTGCTGAAGATCGAGGATCCGGATGGAAGCTATGTCGTCAGAAAATCCAATCGTTGCACGGCCCCGCGAGTGGTGGACCAGCACGCGCGATTTCTTTCGCGACACCAACTCGGAGATGAAGAAAGTCACCTGGCCGAGCCGCAACGAGGTGATCGGAACGACCGTGGTCGTTCTCGTCGCTACGGTCATCTTCGCCGTCTACCTCTGGGGCTGCGATCAGTTGTTCTTCTACGGCACGCAGTGGCTCTTCAGAAAACTCGGGATGAGCGCATAAGTCATGGCTGAAACGGCGACACACGCCAGGCAGTGGTACATCGTCCACACCTACTCCGGATTCGAGGAGCGGGTGAAGGAGAACTTGTCGCAGCGCATCGACGCCCTCGGCATGCGCGAGAAGTTCGGCGAGATCAAGATCCCGACCGAAACGCTCGTGGAGATGAAGTCGGGCAAGAAGCGCGAAGTGCAGCGCAAGTTCTTCCCCGGCTACATCCTCGTCGAGATGGAGATGTCGGACGAAGCGTGGCATCTCGTGAAGAACACGCCGAAAGTCACCGGCTTCGTCGGCACCGGCAAGAAGCCGACGCCGCTGACGCCGGAAGAAGTCGATCAGATCCTCACCCAGGTCGTCACGACCAAAGAGAAGCCGAAGCCGAAGCACGTCTACGAGCACGGCGAGCACGTGAGGATCATCGACGGCCCGTTCACGAACTTCACCGGAGTGGTGGAGGAAGTGAACCTCGACCGCAACACGCTCAAAGTGATGGTCACGATCTTCGGCCGCTCGACGCCGGTGGAGCTCGACTTCCTCCAGGTCACGCGCTACGACGCGACGGAGGAACAGGGCGGCACGGGGCAGGGTGGGGGAGCGCCGAAGAGGTAACGAAATGCAGAATGCAAAATGCAGAATGCAAAATTAGAACGACTTTAATTCTGCATTTTGCATTCTGCATTTTGCATTCAGAAATTAGAAAGAGTTAATCATGGCGAAAAAGATCACCGGCTACATCAAGCTCCAGATCCCCGCGGGCCAAGCAACCCCCGCTCCTCCCGTCGGACCGGCCCTTGGCCAGCACGGCGTGAACATCATGGAGTTCTGCAAGACCTTCAACGCGCGGACGCAGAAGGACCAGGGGTTGATCATCCCGGTGGTCATCACGGTCTTCAGCGACCGCACGTTCACCTTCGTCACCAAGACGCCGCCGGCGTCGATCCTCCTTCTCCGCGCCGCGGGCATTCAGAAGGGATCGGGTGTGCCGAACAAGAACAAAGTCGGCAAGGTGACGAAGAAGCAGGTCGAAGAGATCGCCAAGACGAAGATGCCGGATCTCAACGCGGCATCGCTCGACGCGGCGATCAAGACCGTCGAGGGCACCGCGCGCTCGATGGGCATCGAAGTTCAGGGATAAGTCTTCAGAAGGCGCTGCAGCGCGTGGCTGCGGCAAAGATCAACGTAGGAGGCTCGAAAGAGCCGTCAGCACTACGGAGGTGAAATGGCCAAACACGGTAAGAAGTACCGTTCTGCCGTCGAGAAAATCGAGCAGAGGCCGTATCAACTGGACGAGGCGTTCTCGCTGCTCAAGCAGATTGCGTTCGCCAAATTCAATGAGACGGTCGAGCTCTCGATGTTGCTCGGCGTCGATCCGAAACATGCCGACCAGATGGTCCGCGGTACCACCGTGCTCCCGCACGGAACCGGACAATCGAAGCGCGTGCTCGTGATCGCGCAAGGCGACAAACAGAAGGAAGCGCAGGAAGCGGGCGCGGACTTTGTCGGCGGAGATGACATGGTCGAGAAGATCCAGGGCGGCTGGGTCGATTTCGACGCCGTCATTGCCACTCCGGACATGATGCGTTCGGTCGGTAAGCTCGGAAAGGTCCTCGGTCCTCGCGGACTGATGCCGAACCCGAAGACCGGCACCGTCACGTTCGACGTGGCAAAGGCGCTTCAGGAGATCAAGGCGGGCAAGGTGGAGTTCCGCGTCGACAAGACGGCGATCATCCACGTTCCCGTCGGAAAGATTCAATTCTCGGCGGAACAGCTCCGCGACAACGCCGCGTCGATCATCAACGCGGTTCGCAAGGCGAAGCCGGCCGCGGCGAAGGGCAAGTACGTCCGCTCGATGTACATCTCATCGACGATGAGCCCGTCGATCGCGCTCGACACGGTGATCGCCGAGGCGAAGGCGGCGGAGTAGGGGGGAGCATGAATCGCGACGAAAAAGCACAAGCGATCTCCGAGCTCGAAGGGGCGATCGGCAGCGCGACCAACGCGTTCCTGATCGACTTCAAGGGCATCACCGTTCCGCAAGTCACCGAGCTGCGCAAGCAGGTCCGTGAATCGAACTCGAAGTACATCGTCGTCAAGAACACTCTCGCGCTGATCGCGGTGAAAGACTCGCCGCTCAAGTCGCTCGAGAAGGCGTTCACCGGTCCGACCGCGGTCGCGTACAACACGACCGACGCCGTCGCTCTGGCGAAGGCGCTGACGAAGTTCGCCAAAGACGTTCCGACGATCCAGTTCAAGGGCGCGCTGCTCAATGGGCAGGCCGTGCCGGCGAGCGAGATTCAGAACATCGCCAATCTGCCTTCGCGCGAGGAGCTCATCGCGAAGCTGCTGTACCTCATGCAGCATCCGATTCGCGGACTGGCCACGGTGCTCCAGGGCAACATCCGGAAGTTCGCGGTGGTCCTCGACCAGATCGCGAAGCAGAAGGGCGAAGCAACCGGCGAAGCAAACGCTTAATGAAAACCGCGAGCTTCTCGCTCGCATGTGATTGAACGAGTCAAGAAGAACATTTGGAGGATGAAATGGCTGTTTCGACTGAAGATTTCGTGAAGCAGATTGAAGGGATGTCGGTGCTCGACCTCGCCAACCTCGTCAAGGCGCTCGAAGAGCGCTTCGGCGTCTCCGCCGCCGCTGCCGCCGCGCCTGTCGCGGCTGCCGGTCCGGCTGCTGCAGCGGCTCCCGCCGCCGAAGCGCAGACCGAGTTCACCGTCGTTCTCGACGCCGCCGGCGACAAGAAGATCAACGTCATCAAGGCCGTCCGCGAAGTGACGTCGCTTGGTCTGAAGGAAGCGAAGGACCTCGTCGAGGGCGCTCCGCAGACGATCAAGGAAGGCGTTTCGAAGGAAGAAGCCGACAAGATCAAGAAAGTGTTCGAAGAGGCGGGAGCGAAGGTTTCCGTCAAGTAGGTCTAGTTTTGTTCCGGGCGGCGCCACTTGCGCCGCCCGGAATGTGTCTTTGTTAGAGAAGATTGAATTAAGAAGTTCGAGTTTCGAATGAAGAATTAAGAGGTTGCCGGGCGCGCTTCTTCTTGATTCTTCATTCGAAATTCGAAATTCGAAATTCAATCCTCAGGAACCGGTGAAGGGGGGAGCGGCCTTCACCACATGGTTCCAAACCCGCAATCAGCATCTCTCGTCGCCTGTGAGATGCCCTGCCTGGCTGTCACACCACAACGCAAGGAGTCCATCGAATGAACGGATCCATGCCGAAACAGGAACCGGTCCGCCACGACTTCTCCAAAATCCGGAGCTACATGGCGCTGCCGAACCTCATCGACGTGCAGCGCAGGTCGTATGAGCGTTTCCTGCAAATGAACCTCCTGCCGGAGGAGCGCGAGGACACGGGACTGCAGTCGGTCTTCACGAGTGTGTTCCCCTTCAGCGACTTCCGCGAGACCTGCTCGCTCGACTTCGTGAAGTTCTCGATCGGCAACTGGGAGTGCAAGTGCGGGCAGTTGAAGGGCCTCGAGCACCTTCGCATGACCTGCGCGAATTGCGGCAACAAGATCATCACCGATCACCCGCACGAAGAGACCGTCAACTGCCCGAACTGCGGCGTGATCAACAAGAACCGCGTCGAGGTCTGCGACATCTGCGGCAACCCCGTCGACCTGCAGATGAAGTACGACGTCGGCGAGTGCCAGGAGCGCGGCATGACCTTCAGCGTTCCGCTGAAAGTCACCTTCCGCCTCTTCGTCTACGACAAGGATCCGGACACCGGCGTCAAGCACATGCGCGACGCGAAGGAAGAGGAAGTCTTCTTCGGCGACATCCCGCTGATGACCGAGAACGGCACGTTCATCATCAACGGCACCGAGCGCGTCATCGTCTCGCAGCTCCACCGCTCGCCCGGCGTGTTTTTCACCAAGGAGAGCGCGCACACGTTCCTCGCCAAGATCATTCCATACCGCGGATCGTGGGTCGAGTTCGAGTACGACCAGAAGAACATCCTCTACGTCCGCATCGACCGCAAGCGCAAGTTCCTCGGATCCGTTTTCCTGCGCGCGTTGGGACTCACCACTGACGAAGAGATCCTTCGCCAGTTCTACACGCCGATCAAAGCGAAGGTCTCGAAGAGCGGCAACGTCGAGCTCTCGTTCGACAAGCGCGTGCTCGATCAGGAAGAAGCGAAAGACCGCCACTCCGTGCGCGGCCGTCGCGCCGTCCGCACGATCTTCGCCGGCATCAAGCTCGATCAGAAGATGGCCGACACGCTCACGAAGACGAATGAAGCGAGCGTGAAAGTCGAAGCCAACGCGCTCGACAAGGCCGTGTTCCTCGGCGACGTCGTCGACATCAACACCGGCGAAGTGCTCTTCGAAGCGAGCGAGAACGTTCCGGCCGACTGGGCCGAGACGCTCCGCAGCCGCGGCATCGAAGAGACCGAAGTGATCTTCCCCGAGTGGGATCTCGTCTCCGACATCCTGCTCAACACCGTTCGCAAGGACACGTCGAAGTCGTTCGAAGCGGCGATCATCGAGATCTACCGCCGCATGCGCCCGGGCGATCCTCCGACCCTCGAGTCGGCGAAAGCGCTCTTCGAAGGCATGTTCTTCGACGCCCGCAAGTACGACTTCTCACGCGTGGGCCGCTTCAAGTTCAACATCAAGCTCGATCTGCAGTCGCCGGTGACGCAGAAGACGATGTCGGCCGAAGACTTCTTCGTCGTCATCAACTACCTGCTCCGCCTCCGCAAGGACGTCGGCCGCGTCGACGACATCGACAACCTCGGCAACCGCCGCGTTCGTGCAGTCGGTGAATTGCTGGAGAACCAGTTCCGCATCGGCCTCGTGCGCATGGAGCGCGCGATCAAAGAGAAGATGTCGGTGCATCAGGACATCGACTCGGCGATGCCGCACGACCTGATCAACTCCAAGCCGGTCATCGCGGCGATCAAGGAGTTCTTCGGCTCGTCGCAGCTCTCGCAGTTCATGGATCAGACGAATCCGCTCAGCGAAGTCACGCACAAGCGCCGTCTATCAGCCCTTGGACCAGGCGGTCTGTCACGCGAGCGCGCCGGATTCGAAGTCCGCGACGTTCACCCGACGCACTACGGCCGCATCTGCCCGATCGAGACGCCTGAAGGTCCGAACATCGGCCTCATCTCGTCGCTGGCGTGCTACGCGCGCATCAACGAGTACGGCTTCATCGAGTCGCCGTACAAGAAGGTCGCCGACGGCCGCGTGCTCGATCACTACCGCATCATCAAAGCGGGCGACACGAGCTTCTCGATCGGACAGATCGTCGAGCGCCGCGAGCTCGCCAAAGAGAACAACCGCATCGCCAAAGACAATGCGGCGTCGAAAGGCACGCGCAAAGGCCAGCTCGTTGCGGCCGAAGCGGAGCCGTACGGCTATCACCTCTCCGCGTGGGACGAAGAGCGCTACACGATCGCTCAGGCGAACGTGCTCATGGACGACGAAGGCAATCTGCAGCACGACCGCGTCATCGCGCGTCAGTCGGGCGACTTCGTCTCGATCGAGAAGGAGAAGGTCGACTTCATCGACGTCTCTCCGAAGCAGCTCGTCTCCGTCGCCGCATCGCTCGTTCCGTTCCTCGAGAACGACGACGCGAACCGCGCACTCATGGGCGCGAACATGCAGCGTCAGTCCGTTCCTCTGCTCCGCACCGAGTCGCCGCTCGTCGGCACCGGCATGGAGAACATCGTCGCGCGTGACTCCGGCGCAGTCGTCGTCTGCAAGCGCGGCGGCGTCGTCGATCTCGTCGACTCCAACCGCATCATCGTGCGCGTCGAGTCGGAAGATCAGGACACCGGCGAGACGAAAGAGTTCGGCGCCGACATCTACCAGCTCATCAAGTTCAAACGGTCGAACCAGAACACCTGCATCACGCAGAAGCCGATCGTTCGCGAAGGACAGCGCGTCCGCAAGGGACAAGTCCTCGCCGACGGTCCCTGCACCGACGCCGGCGAGCTCGCTCTCGGCCGCAACATCCTCGTCGCCTTCATGCCGTGGCGCGGCAACAACTTCGAAGACGCGATTCTCGTCTCGGAGAAGTTGGTGAAAGAGGACTACTACACCTCGATCCACATCGAAGAGTTCGAGATCGAAGCGCGCGACACGAAGCTCGGTCCCGAAGAGATCACCCGCGACATCCCGAACGTCAGCGAGTCCGCACTGCGCGACCTCGACGAGAGCGGCATCATCCGCATCGGCGCAACGGTCAAGCAGGGCGACATCCTCGTCGGCAAAGTCACGCCGAAGGGCGAGACGCAGCTCACTCCCGAAGAGAAGCTGCTCCGCGCCATCTTCGGTGAGAAGGCCGGCGACGTTCGCGACGCATCGCTCAAGACGCCTCCGGGCATCGAAGGCACCGTCGTCGACGTGAAGATCTTCTCGCGCAAAGGCGTGGAGAAGGATCTGCGCGCGAAGTCGATCGAAGAGTCCGAGATCGACCGGATGAATCGCAACATTCAGGACGAGATCCGCATCATCACCGATGCGCGCAACAAGAAGATCTCCGAAGTGCTCTCCGACAAGAAGCTCCAGCGCGACGTCGTCGACTTCAAGACCGGCGACACGCTGGTGAAGAAGGGCGAGAGCGCCACGCGCGAAGTGGTCAATCGTCTGTCCCGCCGCGAGCTCCTGGCGCTGCCGGTCGACGAAGAGACGCGCGAGACGATCCGCATGTTCGTCGAGCGCTCCGAGAATCGCGTGCGCGTGCTCGAACAAAAAGCAGAGGAGCGCCGCGAAGACCTGCAGAAAGGTGACGAGCTTCCTCCGGGCGTCATCAAGATGATCAAGGTCTACGTCGCCATGAAGCGCAAGCTCTCCGTCGGCGACAAGATGGCCGGACGCCACGGCAACAAGGGCGTCATCTCGCGCATCCTGCCCGAGGAAGACATGCCGTACATGCCGGACGGTACGCCGGTCGAGATCGTGCTCAATCCTCTCGGCGTTCCGTCGCGTATGAACGTCGGACAGATTCTCGAGACGCACCTCGGCTGGGCCGCGCGCTCGCTCGGTCTCTACTTCTCCACGCCGGTATTCGACGGCGCGACCGAAGGCGAGATCAAAGCGCAGCTCGCTGCGGCAGGACTTCCGGGCGACGGCAAGACCGCGCTCTTCGACGGCATGACCGGCGAGAGGTTCGAGCAGCAGGTCACGGTCGGCTTCATTTACATGCTCAAGCTGTCCCACTTGGTCGACGACAAGATTCACGCGCGCTCGATCGGACCGTACTCACTCATCACGCAGCAGCCGCTCGGTGGCAAGGCGCAGTTCGGCGGCCAGCGCTTCGGAGAGATGGAAGTGTGGGCTCTCGAAGCGTACGGCGCGGCTTACACGTTGCAGGAGTTGCTCACGGTCAAGTCGGACGACGTCGAAGGTCGTTCGAAAGTCTACGAAGCCATCGTCAAGGGAGAAGTTCCGGATGATCCGGGTCTCCCCGAGTCGTTCAACGTGCTCGTTCGCGAGCTCCAATCACTCTGTCTCGACGTCGAGTTGCTGAAAGAGTAAGGGGAGGCGCACACACAATGGAATCATTCAACGCACTCTTTCAACCCGCAAAGCCGCAGGCGATCAACGACTTCAACGCCATCAAGATCAGCCTCGCGTCGCCGGAGAAGATCCGGTCGTGGTCGTACGGCGAGGTCACCAAGCCGGAGACGATCAACTACCGCACTTTCAAGCCGGAGCGCGACGGCCTCTTCTGCGCGAAGATCTTCGGCCCGATCACCGATTGGGAATGCCTCTGCGGCAAGTACAAGCGCATGAAGCATCGCGGAGTCATCTGCGATAAGTGCGGCGTCGAAGTCACGAAATCGAAAGTGCGCCGCGAGCGCATGGGACACATCGAGCTGGCCTCGCCGGTGTCGCACGTCTGGTTCTTCAAGGGACTGCCGTCGCGCATCGGACACTTGCTCGACATCTCCCTGCGCGACCTCGAGCGCATTCTCTACTTCGAGTCGTACGTCGTCATCGACTCCGGCGATCTCTCCGGCGTCATCAACGAAAAAGAACTGCTGCCGGAAGAGAAGTATCGCGAGCTGCGCTCGCAGTACGGCGACGTGTTCGTGGCGAAGATGGGCGCCGAAGCGATCAAAGAGCTTCTCCGCCGCGTCAACGTCGAAGAGCTCAGCGACGAGCTGCGTCTCATCATGCGCACCGAGACGTCGCAGATCAAAAAGCTCAAGGCGGCGAAGCGACTCAAAGTCGTCGACGCATTCCGCAAGTCGGGCCATCGCCCCGAGTGGATGATCCTCGATGTCATTCCGGTCATTCCGCCCGAGCTTCGTCCGCTCGTTCCTCTCGACGGCGGCCGGTTCGCGACGTCGGATCTCAACGATCTCTATCGCCGCGTCATCAACCGCAACAACCGTCTCAAGAAGCTCCTCGAGCTGCGCGCGCCGGACGTCATCGTGCGCAACGAAAAGCGCATGCTCCAGGAAGCGGTCGACGCGCTCTTCGACAACGGCCGTCGCGGCCGCGTGCTGAAGGGCTCGAACAATCGTCCGCTGAAGTCGCTCTCCGACACGCTCAAAGGCAAGCAGGGACGCTTCCGTCAGAACCTGCTCGGCAAGCGCGTCGACTACTCCGGCCGCTCGGTCATCGTCGTCGGACCTGAACTGAAACTCAATCAGTGCGGTCTGCCGAAGAAGATGGCGCTCGAGCTCTTCAAGCCGTTCATCTATCACAAGCTCGAACAGAAGGGCCTCGTCGGCACGATCAAAGCCGCGAAGGAGCTCGTCGAGCTGCAGACGAACGAAGTGTGGGACGCGCTCGATGAGGTCATCAAAGAGCATCCCGTGCTTCTCAACCGCGCACCGACGCTCCACCGCCTTGGTATCCAGGCGTTCGAGCCGGTGCTCGTCGAAGGCAAGGCGATCAAGATTCACCCCCTCGTCTGCACCGCCTTCAACGCCGACTTCGACGGCGACCAGATGGCCGTTCACGTTCCGCTCTCGCCGAAGGCTCAAGTCGAGTCGCAGGTGCTGATGCTGGCGTCGAACAACATCCTCTCGCCCGCGCACGGCAAGCCGCTCGCGGTTCCGTCGCAGGACCTCGTCCTCGGCTGCTACTACTTGACGAAAGAAAAGAAGGGCGCGAAGGGCGAAGGAAAAACGTTCGGCTCGTTCGATGAAGTCGTGCTCGCGCTGCAAGCGGGTGAAGTGGAGTTGCTCACCGCCATCCGCGTGCGCGTGAACGACCGCGTCATCGATCTCACCAAGCAGTTCAACGATCAGGACGTCACGCACGCCGAGATCGAGGAGTACGAAAACAAGCTCCTTACCTCGACGGTCGGCCGCGTCATCTTCAACATGCATCTTCCGAAGGAGATCCCGTACATCAACGGTCTCCTCAAGAAGAAAGGTCTGCAGGAGTTGGTGAACTACACCTTCATCAACTACGGCAACGACATGACCGTCGGCATGCTCGACGCGCTCAAGGATCTCGGCTTCCTCTACGCGACGAAGGCCGGCGTCTCCATCGGCGTCGACGACATGGTCATCCCGGCGAAGAAGCAGGAGATCGTCGAGGGTGCGCGCCGCAGCGTGCTCGAAGTCGAGCGCCAGCGTCTCGACGGCGCCATCACCGCCGGCGAGCGCCACAACAAGATCATCGACATCTGGCACCGCGCTACCGAGCAGGTGTCGGACGAGATGTTCTCCGACATGCGCGTGAGCGAGACGAAGCGCGGCGAGTTCAATCCGATCTTCATGATGGCCGACTCCGGCGCTCGTGGATCGCGTGAGCAGGTTCGCCAGCTCGCCGGCATGCGCGGACTGATGTCGAAGCCGTCGGGCGAAGTCATCGAGACGCCGATCACCGCGAACTTCCGCGAAGGCCTCTCGGTGCTGCAGTACTTCATCTCCACGCACGGCGCTCGTAAGGGTCTCGCCGACACGGCACTCAAGACCGCGGACTCGGGATACCTCACGCGTCGTCTCGTCGACGTCGCGCAGGACGTCATCGTCACTGAACAGGATTGCGAGACGTTCGACGGCATCACCGTCACGCCGATCATGGAAGGCGGCGACATCCTCGAGCCGCTGCGCGACCGCATCGTCGGCCGCGTGTCGCAAGAAGACGTCTACGATCCGCTGACGGGCGAACAGCTCGTCGCGCAGAACGACGAGATCACCGAAGACCTCGCGAACGCGATTCAGGAAGCGGGCATCGAGCAGGTGAAGATCCGCTCGGTGCTCACCTGCGAAACGCGTCGCGGAGTCTGCCGGCGTTGCTACGGCCGCAATCTGGCGTCAGGAAAGCTCGTCGAGATCGGCGAAGCAGTCGGCGTCATCGCCGCCGAGTCGATCGGCGAGCCGGGCACGCAGCTCACCATGCGTACGTTCCACGTCGGCGGTACGGCGTCGCGCGTTTCGGAGCAGTCGAAGCACGAGGCGACGTCGCCGGGCCGCGTCCACCTCGTCAACGTTTCAGTCGTCACCAACAAGAACGGCGACCTCGTCGTCGTCAACCGCAACGGCAAGCTCCTCATCCTCGAGGACACCGCGGCGCGCAAAGGCAAGAAGGGGGAGAAGGCGGAGATCGCCGCTACCACCCGCGAGAAGGAGCGTTACGCGCTCGTCTACGGCGCCACACTTCGCGTTCGCGACGGCCAGCACGTCGACGCCGGCCAGTCGCTCGTCGAGTGGGATCCGTTCACCTCGGCCGTGCTGACGGAAGTCGGCGGCAAGGTCACGTTCAAGGACATCATCGAAGGTGAGAACGTCCGCGAAGAGACCGACAAAGTCACCGGTCTCACGCAGATGGTCATCGTCGAGTCCGCGGCCGCGGAGAAGCGCACGCCGACCGTCATCATCAAGTCGGGCGGCAAAGGATCGGAAGAGAAGAAGTACCTGTTGCCCACCGGCGCGCACCTCATGGTGCACAACGGACAGGAAGTCTATCCGGGCGACATTCTCGCGAAGATCCCCCGCGCCACGACGAAGACGAAGGACATCACCGGCGGTCTGCCGCGCGTCGTCGAGCTGTTCGAAGCGCGTCATCCGCGCGACAAGGCGGTCATCACCGAAGTCGACGGCACCGTGCATCACGGACCGGTCGTCAAAGGCATGCGCCGCATCATCATCGAGACCGAAGAAGGCACTCGCCACGAGTACAGCGTTCCGCGTTCCGTGCACGTCAACGTGCAGGAAGGCGAGCGCGTGCGCGCAGGCG